>WUUC01128910.1_pt1 | contig 18294 bp, 12 predicted proteins | sample 6278441 | NCBI WGS metagenome assembly WUUC01 (sample SAMN13675441, study PRJNA597444) | soil metagenome | isolation source: soil | place: USA: Washington | collected 2017-10 | reverse complement strand
ACATCGCCGACGGCTACGGCAACCGGCGCGTGCTGATCGTGGACGCGGCGACCGGCAAGTACGTGGGTCACTTCGGGGCCTACGGGCAGAACCCGGTGGACGGCGAAGGCGACGTCACGCCGAACGTCGGCTACGATTCGGGCCCCTGGATGGCCGACTTCCAGAAGGGCAACATGAAGCCGAAGTTCTTCCGCAGCCCGCTGCACTGCGCCAAGCTCAGTGGCGACGGACTGCTCTACGCCTGCGACCGCGGCAACAACCGCGTCCAGGTGTTCAGGGCCTCCGAGGTGGGCAAGCCGTGCAGCAACCCGGAGGGGGAGGTCGGCAAGTGCGGATTCGTCGGCGAAGTGCCGGTCGCGCCGCAGACGGCCGCCGGGACCTCCGGCGCCGTGAACTTCTCGACCGATCCCGCCCAGAGCTGCATGTACGTGGCGGACCTGTCGAACAACACGATCTACATCGTGAACCGCTCGAACCTGCAGGAGCTCGATCGCGTGGGCCGTGGAGGACGCCAGATCGGCGAGTTCCACTGGGTCCACGTCGTCAGCGTCGATTCAGAGGGCAACCTGTACACGGGGGAGGTGGACACTGCGATGCGCGTGCAGAAGTTCCTCCGTTACGGGCCCGCGGCAAGCTGCAGCGGCACCGGCATGCAGGAGGTCGGGAAGTACCGTTAGTGGAGCATCTTTGACGATTCTCTGGGAATCAGCGTGCTCTGCGGTAATCGTCGTGACGCGTCGCGAACTCAGCGCGCTCCCGCCTGCGCTGGCGCGGGCCGTTGTCCGCCAGCTACGGCGAGGCTCGCCGTAGCGCCTCTGGCGCCGAAGGCGGCTGTGTGGATGTTGTGATCTGCCGGGAGGGTTCATGGAACGAATGAAATTCTCGTGGTTCGTCGCCTTCGCGTGTGTCTTGCTTGCAGCAGCGAACGCGTCGGCGCAGAACAGTGGGATCTCGGGTGTCGTGAGAGACACGACTGGCGCGGCGATGCCGGGCGTGACTGTCGAGGCATCAAGCCCCGCGCTGATTGAAAAGGTTCGCTCCGCCGTCACGGACGGCCAGGGGCTGTACAACATCGTCGGCCTGCGTCCGGGCACCTACGTCGTGACGTTCACCCTGCCGGGCTTCAGTACGGCGAGGCGCGAGGGGATCGAACTCACCGCCAACTTCACCGCGAACGTGGACGCCGAACTGCGTGTTGGAGGAATCGAGGAGACGGTCACCGTGTCGGGCCAGAGCCCGCTGGTCGACGTCCAGAACGTCGTTCAGCAGCGAATCGTCTCGCGGACGCTTCTGGACACGCTGCCCACCGGCAAGACGATTCCGGCTTTTGCCGCGCTGACGCCGGGCGTCATCCTTCCGCCCACCGGCCAGGACGTGGGCGGCAGCAAGGGCGAGATCTCGTTCCGCATGACGATCCACGGCAGCAAGCAGGGCGACCAGAAGCTGCTGCAGGACGGCATGCGGTACAACTCGATGGAAGGCGGCGGCACCGGCCGCGGCTTCTTCATCAACCCGGCGAGCGCCCAGGAAGTCGCCATCGAGCTGGGCGGAGGCAACGCCGAGTACGAGACGGGCGGGGTGCAGGTCAACACGATTCCGCGCGCCGGGGGCAACAGGTTCTCCGGCTACCTTTTCGGCAACGGCGCGAACGACGCGCTGCAGGGCGCCAACCTCTCGGACGAGTTGCGCGCCCGCGGCATTTCCCGCGGCAACGAGATCGATCGGATCTGGGACCTCAACCTCGGACTGGGTGGCCCTATTTCGGAGGATCGCCTCTGGTTTTTCACCGCGCACCGCGTATGGAGGAACTCCAACCAGGTTCCCGAGGTGTACTTCAACGAGACGCAGGACTCGGTGTTCTACACGCCCGACCTGAGCCGTCCCGGCGTCGTGAAGTACCGCAACCGATCGCACAACATCCGGGTCACATGGCAGGCGAACGCGAAGAACACGTTCAACTTTTCGTACGACGTTCAGGACAACTGCGACTGCACGCGGGATCTCGGGTCCGGCAACTTCGCGCCGGAGGCGGTTCCGAACTACAAATACAGCCCGAACCACCTGGCGCAGGCCACCTGGAAGTTCCCGGTGAACAACCGGCTGTTCTTCGAGGCCGGCGGCACGATGCTGTACTTCGACTGGTCGATTCTGCGGCAGCCGGAGGTCAGGCCCGAGCATATTTCGGTCCTCGAACTGTCGAACAATTTCCGCTACCGCTCCGCGGCGGGCAGCTACGGCGGAAAACTCAACATCCAGGTGAACGAGCAGGCGTCGATGTCGTACGTGACGGGCACGCACAACTTCAAGACCGGCGTCTTCATGCAGCAGGGATGGCGGCGCCACGGCGACGAGGCGAACGGCGACATGAACTTCACGTTTCTCGATGGCGTGCCCACTCAGCTGACGCTCTACGCGGCGCCGCTCATCCGTCACGAGCGCCAGAAGCTGAATCTTGGCCTGTATGCGCAGGATCAGTGGACCATCCGGCGACTCACGTTGAACATGGGCGTTCGCTTCGATTACCTGAACGCCTTCGTGCCCGAGCAGAGCGTGCCCGCGGGGCGCTTCGTGCCGGCGCGTGCCTTCGGCGAGGTCACCTGTGTGCCGTGCTGGACCGACGTGTCGCCGCGGTTGAGCGCTGCCTACGACCTCTTCGGGAACGGCAGGACCGCGGTGAAGGTCTCGATGGGCCGGTATCTTGCGGCACAGACGGTCGATATTGCGAGGGCGAACAACCCGCTGTCGACGTCGGTGAACACCGCGACGCGGACCTGGGATGATCTCGACCGCGACTTCTTACCGGACTGTGATTTCAGCAACGCGGCGCGGAACGCAGAGTGTGGTCCGCTGTCGCCCTCCACGTTCGGACAGACCCGGATCACGACACGCTATGCCGACGATGTGCTGACGGGGCACCGCAACGACAACTGGCAGTTCTCGACGAGCGTGCAGCAGCAAGTGAGCGACACGGTCGGCCTGAGCGTCGGCTATTTCAGAACGTCGTTCGGCAACTTCCTCGCGACCGACAACCTGCTCGTCGCGCCCGCGGACTTCAACGAGTTCTGCATCACGGCGCCGAGCGACGCTCGGCTGCCGGGCGGCGGCGGCCAGCAGGTCTGCGGCCTGTTCGACGTCGGTCCGGAGAGGTTCGGACAGTCCGACAGTCTCGTCACCAAGGCGTCGGACTTCGGCGAACAGACGGACATCTACAACGGCGTCGACGTGAACGTCAACTTCCGCGGGGCAAACGGGTTCATGCTCTCCGGCGGCACGAGCACCGGCCGCACCGCGACGAGCGCGTGCTTCGCCGTGGACTCGCCGGAGGCGCTGCGCTTCTGTGAAGTGGCCCCTCCGTTCCAGACACAGTTGAAGGTCAACGGGGCGTATACACTGCCGTACGATCTGCAGCTCAGCGCGACGTATCAGAACCTGCCGGGGATCCCGGTGTCTGCGAGCTACGTGGCGACGAATAGCGAGATCCGTCCCTCGCTCGGGCGAGATCTGTCTTCGGGTGTGCGGGGCACGAAAACAATCGAACTGATCGAGCCGGAGACGAGATACGAGAACCGGATCGCGCAGACGGATGTGCGCCTCGCGAAGATCTTCAGAGCGGGCGGATCGAGCCTGAAGGTGATGGTGGACGTCTACAACGTGTTCAACGCCAATTCGATCCTCGCGATCAACGCGCGGTACGGGTCTTCCTGGCTGCAGCCGCTCCAGATCCTGGACGCCCGGATGGTGAAGTTCGGCGCGCAGCTGGAGTTCTGATTCGAGAAACCGGCCGTTGTGCTCGAGCGGCGCACGACGGCCGGGCGCGATTTCAAACGGAGACGCCGCGCGCATGTTGACGGATCGAGGCGCTCTGTGGCGTGACCCGTGGAGGATGGGATGAGAATTCCGGCAGCGCTATTGGCACTTGTCGGCGTCGTGGCGGTCGGGGCGGAGCTTGGATCGCAGCAGGGCGCCCGGGTTCCGGTTACCTCGCAGGCCGACATGGATCGGTGGAAGAAGGAGCACTCGAACTGGGGCCGCTGGGGTCCGGAGGACCAGAAGGGAACGCTCAACCTGATCACGCCGGCGAAGCGGGTGCAGGCGGCGGGGTTGATCAAGGAGGGCTTCGCGGTCTCCCTGGCAAACGATTCGTCCACTACCAAGGAGATCGACAACCCGAATCCCTACGAGGTCCGGATGACCAACGTCAGCGCGGCTGCGTCCGCGGACCGGATCTCCATCTCGTACCACGGGCTCTACAACACTCATCTCGACGCGCTCGGCCACCATTTCATCGGCGGCAAGCTGTACAACGGGTTCGATCAGAAGCAATGGGTGACGATGGAGGAGGGGGCGAAGAAGGGATCGATCCACAACGCCAAAACCGGCATCTTCACGCGCGGCGTCCTCATGGACATTCCACGGCTGAAGGGAGTGCCGTACCTCGAGCCCGGGACGGCAATTTACGTTTCGGATCTGGAAGCGTGGGAGAAGCAGGCTGGCATCAAGGTCGGATCGGGCGACGCGATCTTCATCCGTACCGGTCGGTGGGCGCGGCGGGCGGCGCTTGGTCCGTGGGAGATTGGCAAGCACGACGCGGGTCTGGACGCGTCGGTGATTCCCTGGCTGAGGCAGCGCGACGTGGCGCTCATGGGCACGGAATCCGCCGTTGACGTCATCCCGATCCCGGCCGCGAACAAGATCACCGATACGGACGATTACCGGCCGGTGCACAACTTCGTACTCGTTGCGCTCGGGATGAACCTATTCGACAACTGTCATCTCGAGGAGCTGGCCCGCGCGGCGGAGCAGCGAAAGCGGTGGGAGTTTGCCCTCACGGCGGCGCCGCTGCCGATCGTGAATGGCACCGGCTCCCCGATCAACCCGATGGCCCTATTTTGACGCGCGACGGCTGACACGACGTACAACGCGGAGCACGGACCCGAGGGCGTTGAGTCCTTTGCGTCCTCTGCGGTGGCTACGCAGATCTGAACAACACTATCCAGCCCATGCCCCTGAACCGGCGATCGATCCTGGCGGCGCTGGCGTCACCGTCGCTGATGGCCGGCTTCGCGGCCGGACCGCTGGCGCAGACCCCGCACGTCACCTTCAACCACGACATCGCGCCGATCGTGTCGCGCCACTGCTCCGGCTGCCATCGGCCGGACGGCGGAGCGCCGTTCAGCCTGCTGACGTACGAGGACGTCCGGCGCCGCGCGGCGCTCGTCGCACAGGTCACCGCGAGCGGCTACATGCCGCCGTGGAAGCCGCAGGGTGCATCAGGCGAGTTCGTGGGCGAGCGGCGTCTGAGCGAAACCGAACGGGCGCTCATCCGCCAGTGGGTCGAAAAGGGAGCGCCCGAAGGCGAACCGGGTGCGCCAGCAGCGACCGCGGCCCCTGCGCGCGAGTGGCAGCTTGGCGAACCCGACGTGGTGATCGCAATGCCCGAAGCGTTCCCGCTCGGAGCGGAGGGCTCCGACGTCTTCCGGACGTTCGTCATTCCGATCCCTGTTACGACCGCCGCCTACGTCAGAGGCATCGAGTTCCGGCCCGGCGCGCCGTGGGCGGTCCATCATGCGAGCCTGAAGATCGATCGCACGCGATCGTCTCGCCATCTCGACGACGACGAGGCAGGACCTGGCTACGACGGCGGCGGCGCGCGCACCGCCGAATTTCCCGACGGTCATTTTCTCGCGTGGACGCCGGGACAAATACCTCAGCTGCTTCCGGGCGATATGGCGTGGCGGCTCGAGCCGAATAGCGATCTCGTGCTGGAGCTCCACCTGATGCCGACCGGCAAGCCGGAGGCGGTGCGTGCGACCGTCGGGCTGTTCCTCACCGACACGCCGCCGTCGCGGCAGCCGTTCATCGTGAGGCTCGGCAGCCAGACCCTCGACATACCCGCCGGCCGAAGCGACTACCTGGCGACCGATTCGTTCGTGCTCCCCGTGGACGTCGACGTGCTCGCGATTCAACCGCACGCCCATTACCTCGCGCGCGAGATCCGTGCGTCGGCCACGCCGCCGGACGGTACGACAACCCCGCTCCTGCACATTCCGGACTGGGATTTCAGGTGGCAGGACGTCTATCGATACCGGGAGGCCCGACGGCTGCCGAAAGGCACGACCGTGTCGATGCAGATCCGGTACGACAACTCGGCTGCGAATCCGCGCAACCCGAACCAGCCGCCCCGACGGGTGACATTCGGGCAGACCACTTCCTCCGAGATGGGCAATCTGTGGATTCAGGTCGTCGCGCGCAACGGGGAAGAGCGCGCGGCGCTCGCCAGGGCTCACGCACCCAAAGTGCTGCATGGAGACATAGCCGGATACGAGAAGATGATCGAGGCGACTCCCGGCGATCCGCGGTTGCACGCGGAGCTCGGCTTCCTGTATCTCGCGGCGGGGCGGTCCGCCGCCGGCGTCGAGCGCCTGCAGGAATCGGTTCGCCTGGCGCCCGATTCGGCGCTCCGGCACCATGCGCTCGGAACGGTGCTCTTGAATCACGCGAGGCTGGACGAGGCGAAACAGCATCTCGGCCAGGCGGTCCGGCTCGATCCGAAGCTGTCGGAGGCGCACAACAACCTCGGGCTCGTGAGCCACGCGCAGGGAAAATTCGAGGAGGCGATCGCCAGCTACGGCGAGGCCATCCGCGCCAGTCCGGGCAATGCCGACGCTCAATACAACCTGGGCCGCGCACACGCCGCGCTGGGGAACGAGGACGAAGCGATGCGCGCGTATCGCCGCGCCTTGGCGATCAGGCCCGACGATCCAGCAGCTCTCAGCAGCCTTGCGGGCCTGATCGCGTCGAAGGGCGGGGCCGAGCACGAGGCGGTCGCCCTCTATCGCCGCGCGCTGAAGATCGATCCGGATTTTCCGAGCGCTCTGGTGGACCTGGCCTGGATGCTCGCCACGTCGGAGCGGCAGGAGATCCGTGCGCCGGCCCAGGCGGTCCGCCTGGCACAGCGCGTGGCCGAGCTCACCGGCCATCAGAATGCCACCGCACTCGAGACGCTCGCCGTGGCCTACTTCTCAGCAGGCCGCACACCTGACGCCATCCGCACGGCAGCGGCCGCGCTCGATATCGCGACGCGCGCGGGCGCGACGGAACTGGCGTCGGCGCTGCGCAAGCGTCTCGAGCAGTACAAGCGCCGCTAGCGGGCCTGTAGCGCACCTCTTCAGATGTGCGCACCTCCAAAGAGGTGCGCTACAGCCTCGTCTCGACTTTCGATGCGCGCGGCCGGTATCATGCCCTGTTTCCCGCCGTTCACCGCCAGCTATCCGGGTCCTTATCTATGCGTGTTATCGCAGTTCTATCGGCCATTCTGGGGATCGCCTCGTTGGGCGCCGCCTGCACGGTAGGCAACGAAGCCGCGTCCGCTGCCCCTCCCGCAGCTGGAGCCGGCGCACCTGCGCCAGGCGTTCCGGTCACCGTGGCCCAGGCGGCGAGCCGGCCGATGCCCGTCGAACTGCACGTCGTCGGCACCGCCGAGGCGTCATCCACCGTGGCGGTTCGCGCGCAAATTGCCGCGGAGCTGACGTCGGTCCACTTCACGGAAGGCGACGACGTGAAACAGGGTCAGGCGCTGTTCGCTCTGGACGCCCGGCCGTACGAAGCGGCGCTGAAACAGGCGGAAGCGAACCTCCAGCGCGACCTCGCTCAGGCCGCAAACGCGCAGGCGCAGGCGCGGCGCTATCAGGACCTGGCGGCGCGCGGCATCGCCACTCGCGAGCAGGTTGACACCTCGGGCACCACTGCCGCGGCGCTCGAGGCGACGGTCGCGGCCGATCGCGCCGCCGTCGAGAGCGCGCGAGTGCAGCTGCAGCATGCGACGATTTACGCGCCGATGGCGGGACGTACCGGCGCGCTGATGGTGCACCGCGGAAACCTGGTCAGGGCCAACGACGCGACGCCGCTCGTTGTGATCAACCAGGTGACGCCAATCAACGTGGCGTTCGCGATCCCGGAGTCCCAGCTGCCCGGCGTGCGCGAATACATGGCCCGCGGCGAGCTGCAGGTCGAGGCGGTTCCGGCGAACGGCGAGACGGCTTCCTCCGGACGCGTCACCTTTGTCGACAATGCCGTCGATCAGGCGACGGGCACCATCAGGCTGAAGGGCACGTTCGCCAACCGGGATCGTCGTCTCTGGCCGGGACAATTCGTCAACGTGGTTCTCAAGCTGACCACCGAACCTGATGCGGTCGTCATTCCGTCCGTCGCCGTGCAGACGGGGCAGCAGGGTCAATACGTCTTCGTCGTGAAGGCGGACGAGACGACGGAGCTGCGGCCGATCGCGGTCTCTCGAACGAGCGGCGGCGATGCGATCGTCAAGGAGGGGCTGGCGGCGGGCGAAACGGTCGTCACCGACGGCCAGCTGCGGCTCGTGTCGGGCAGCCGCATCAGCGTGAAGGCCGCTGATAGCGCGGCACAGGGCACGCGATGAACGCGTCGGCGATTTTCATCAAGCGGCCCGTGATGACCACGCTGGTGATCCTGGGCATCCTCGTCTTCGGCGCCATGGCGTACCGGCTCCTGCCGGTGAGCGATCTGCCGAACGTCGATTTTCCGACGATACAGGTGAGCGCCGCGCTGCCGGGCGCCAGCCCGGACACGATGGCGGCGTCGGTCGCGCTGCCGCTCGAGAAGCAGTTCTCGACGATCGCCGGCGTCACATCGATCAGCTCCAGCAGCCTGCAGGGCAGCACGAGCATCACCCTGCAGTTCGATCTCAAGCGCGACATCGACGCGGCGGCGCAGGACGTCCAGGCGATGATCGCGAGGGCGACCCGGTCGCTGCCGCCCCAGATGCCGGCGCCGCCTTCGTACCAGAAAGTGAACCCCACCGACGCGCCGGTGATGATTCTGGTGCTGCGATCGGTGAATCTGCCGCTCTCCACACTCGACGAATACGCCCAGTCCATCATCGCGCAGCGCATCTCGACGGTGCCCGGCGTCGCTCAGGTCAACGTGATGGGCTCGCAGAAGTACGCCGTCAGGGTCGACGTCGACCCGCGGCAGCTCGCGTCGCGCGGAATCGGGATAGACGAAGTCGCCGCCGCAGTGCAGAGCGCCAACGTCAACCTGCCGACCGGCACGATCGAGGGCGCCGAGCAGTCCCACGTGCTGCTCGCGAACGGGCAGCTGCTCCGCGCCGCCGCTTATGGTCCGGTCGTCGTCTCCTACCGCGGCGGGCATCCGGTGCGGCTCAGCGAGGTGGCGCGCATTTACGACGGCGTCGAGAACGACAAGTCCGCCGGCTGGTTCGTCGACCGGACCACCAACGAGCGCAGTATCGTGATGCCGGTTCAGCGCCAGCCGGGCAGCAACGTGGTCGCCGTCGTGGACGCCATCAACGCGCTGCTGCCGTCGCTGAGGCAGCAGCTGCCGCCGTCCATCACGCTGCACGTCGCGGCCGACCGCTCCCTCGCCATCCGGTCGTCGGTGCACGACGTCAAGCTGACGCTCATGCTCACGATCGCGCTCGTCGTGATGGTGATCTTCCTGTTCCTGCGGAACGTGTCGGCGACGGTCATTCCAAGCCTCGCGCTGCCGACATCGATCGTGGCCACTTTCACGATCATGTACCTGCTCGGCTACAGCCTGAACAACCTCTCGCTGATGGCGCTGACGCTGTCGGTCGGTTTCGTGGTGGACGACGCGATTGTGATGCTCGAGAACATCGTGCGCCACATGGAGATGGGCAAGGGCCCCATGCGGGCGGCGCTCGAGGGATCGCGCGAGATCGGCTTCACGATTCTGTCGATGACCGTCTCGCTGGCGGCGGTGTTCATCCCGGTGCTCTTCATGGGCGGCCTGGTCGGCCGGCTGCTGAACGAGTTCGCCATCACGATCACGGTTGCCATTCTCGTGTCGGGTTTCGTCTCGATCAGCCTCACGCCGATGTTGTGCAGCCGTTTCCTGAAGCCGCCTCACGCGCAGCGGCACGGCCGGTTCTACAACCTGACCGAGCGTGCGTTCCAGGGCGGCCTCCACCTGTATGACGTGACGCTCGCCCTCGCGCTGCGCTTCCGCGCGGCGGTGGGCGTCGCGTCGATCGCGCTCATCGGCGCCACGATCTACCTGTTCACCCTCATTCCCACCGGCTTTCTGCCGAGCGAAGACCAGTCGCGGTTCATGGCGAACGTCGAAGCCATCCAGGGTGTCAGCTTCGACGAAATGGCGCGGTATCAGCAGCAGGTCGTCGCCGTGCTCGCCGCAGACCCCAACATCCTGGAGATGGGCAGCAACATCGGCGTGGGCGGCCCCGGCGGCGGCGGCGCCGCGGCCAATACGGGCCGAGTGATCGTCACGCTCAAGCCGCGCGAGGAGCGCGAGCTCACGGTCGATCAGGTGATCGCGTCGCTGCGGCCGAAGATGGCGCAGATTCCCGGCGTCCGCGTCTTCATGGTGAACCAGCCCCCGATCAACATCGGGGCCCGGGGCGCGCGCAGCCTGTACCAGTTCACGTTGCAGAACCCGGACACCGACGAGCTCTATCGATGGGCCCCGATGTTCGAAGAGACGATGCGCGAGCTGCCCGGCATCGAGGACGTGAGCAGCGACCTGCAGTTGAACAGCCCGCATGTGATGCTGGATCTCGACCGCGACCGGATTGCGGCGCTCGGCCTCACGGTCAACCAGGTCGAGACCGCGCTGTACAACTCGTTCGGCACGCGGCAGCTGTCGCAGATTTACGCGCCGAACAACCAGTACCAGGTGATCATGCAGGTCGCGCGCGAGTTCCAGCAGACTCCGGCGTCCGCGCTGTCGAACCTGTACGTCCGCTCGAACGGCGGACGGCTGATACCTCTCGACAACGTCGCCAGGATCTCGACAGGCGCGGGGCCCCTTTCGATCAGCCACACGGGTCAGCTGCCCTCGGTGACGATCTCCTTCAACCTGCAGCCTGGTTTTGCGCTGGGCGACGCCGTCTCGCAGATCCAGGCGGCCGCCGCCGCCACGCTGCCGGCGACCGTGACGACCAGCTTCCAGGGCACGGCGGAAGCGTTTCAGCAGTCGCTCCAGGGCCTGGGTCTCATCCTGCTCATGGCAATCGTCGTCATCTACATCGTGCTCGGGATCCTCTACGAGAGTTTCACGCATCCGCTCACGATCCTCTCCGGTCTGCCCGCGGCCGGGTTCGGCGCCCTCCTCACGCTGCTGGTGTTCCGGACAGAATTGAGCCTGTACGCGTTCGTCGGCGTGATCATGCTGGTCGGTCTCGTGAAAAAGAACGGCATCATGATGGTGGATTTCGCGGTGGAGGCGCAGCGCGAGCGCGGCCGCACCCCGCTCGAGGCCATTCACGAGGCGTGTCTCGTCCGGTTTCGTCCGATCATGATGACGACGGTTGCCGCGCTGGTCGGCACGCTGCCGATCGCGCTCGGATGGGGCGCCGGCGCGGAATCGCGGCAGCCGCTGGGCCTCGCCGTGGTTGGCGGCCTGCTCGTCTCACAGCTGCTGACCCTCTACATCACGCCCGTGTATTACGTGTACATCGAACACGCCCGCGCGCGGGTGACTCGAACGGCCGTAGCGTCAGCGTCGATCGACCCGGGTGCGGCGGCGGCCTCTCATCCGATGGGCGCGGCACGGATCGAGTCCCGCCCGGGGCTGCCGCTTCCGGGCCGCGGCAGCGTCTAGATCCGACACGACGTACAGCGCAGAGACCTCCGAGCACACCCCGGCTACTGCCGCAACCAAACGCCGAGTCACATATTTCGTGTTTTCGTTTTTCGCGGCTAAGCCGTCGGGGGCACAGTGAACTCCACGAACAAGATGTCGTCTCGAAGACAACATAAAGAGCGCAGCGACCATTCGTGACGAATTCTCCAGGCATTCAGCGCGCTCTGCGTTGATCGTTGTCGGCACCGAGCGCCGCCTCGGCCATCCGCCTCGCCCGGTGAAACGGCACGGCCGACTCGCTGACGAGGCGCACGAGCCGCAACCGATCCCCGAGCGTGTCCGCCGCCGCGTGCACGCCGGCGCTGTCCTGAAGCGTGCGGTGCAGCGACTCGGCTCCTTCGGCGGTTCCCGGCGCTCCGCTCGCGAGCACCGTTCCAAAGTAACGGCCCTGCGCAGCAACCCAGGGATGATCCACGCCGCTGATGCCCGGGGCAATGCGGTAGCGTTCCAGGTATTCCAGCCGGCCGTCGCGCCGCACCGCGAGCTGATGGCACAGCGACTCGAACGCCCAGCGCTCCCCGCGCGCGGCACGGCCGGTCGTAAAGGCATCGCTCCAGAAGAGCTGCGCGCGGCCGGCGAGTTGGATGTCGATCGCCTGATCGCAGCGCGACGCGGCAAACGGAATGAGCGGATGCCACTGGCACTGCAGGATCCCTTCGTCGGCGACCTCGTAAACCGCGCGCAGCCGCGCTTCGCCGCGCGGGGCCGACGCATGGACCTGCAGCGACGACTGCGAAGTGACTCGGACGCGCGCGCCGCTGCCCACGCGGACCGAGTGAGTGAAGCAGTCGCCGCCGAAAATGCCGGGCGCGGCCGAGGCGAGAATCACGTGAACGCCGTCGCCGTCTTCAAAAGCGCGTCCGGCGCGCAGCGGGGGTTCGGCGTAGGAGTGCGCCAGCACGGTGCGGCGCCCCCGGCGCTCGAAAACGAGCTCGAGGCGCGCGTGGCGGCCGATGGCTGCGGGCCGCCGCGCGTCGGCCGCCGTCAGCGGGTGAACAGCAGCTCCCGCTCGATCCATCCGACGACGTCCTCGAGCCCCGCGGCGGTTTTCAGGTTGGTGAAGACGAACGGCCGGAGTCCGCGGACCGCTTTCGCGTCGCGCGCCATCACCTCGAGGCTCGCACCTACGTGCGGGGCCAGATCGATCTTGTTGATGACCAGCAGATCCGACCGCGTCACGCCCGGGCCCCCTTTGCGCGGGATCTTGTCGCCGCCCGAGACGTCAATCACGTAGATCGACGCGTCGACGAGCTCCGGGCTGAAGCTCGCGGCGAGATTGTCTCCGCCGCTCTCCAGAAACACCAGATCGAGATCGGCGTGCCTCCGCCCGAGCTCCTCCAGCGCGTCGAGGTTCATCGAGGCGTCCTCGCGGATGGCGGTGTGCGGACAGCCGCCCGTCTGCACGCCGAGAATGCGATCGGGCGCCAGCGCCTCGCTGCGAACCAGGAATTCCATGTCCTCGCGCGTGAAGATGTCGTTGGTGACGACGCCGAGCTCGTAGCAATGCCGCATGCGCTTGCAGAGCGCGTCGACGAGCGCCGTCTTCCCGGAGCCGACCGGTCCTCCGATGCCCAGACGTGCCGCACCGGAGCGGCTCATGACAGGAACAACCGGGAGTGCACGTACTGCTGGCTCATCGCCGTGATGTCCAGACACGGGGTGAACGCACCAGGACGGCGGCCGGACTTCGCGTGGCGCTCGACTTCGTCCACGACGCCCGGAACCTGCCGCAGCGCGCAGGCGAGCGTGGCATGCGCCTCGTGCTGGCCGATCGACAGCAGCCGCATGGCACACGATGCCGTGGCCGCAAGCCGTGTGTACGCGAACGCCTCCACGGCCGCTCGCGGCGCGATGCCGATCGATCCGCAGACCACGCCGAAGGCGACCGGCAGTGCCGCGTCGAGCGTGCCGCCGGTGGCGGCGAGGAGATCGCCGCCGTGTTGCGGGTAGATTTCCCGCCACGTTCTGAGCACGCGCCGCCCCATGCCGCGGCTGGCCGCCCTCGAAGTGGCCGAGGGCCGCAGCGCGCGGACCTCCTCGTCGATTGCAACAATGTCCGCCCAGCGTCGATCGGCGAACGCTGTCGCGGTCTGCAGCACAGCGAGTCCGTCGCACAATGCAATCGACTGGTGCAGACAGGCGTCGATCCACCGCTCCAGATCGGCGGCGCCCGCCACGCGGCCCTCGGCCGCGGCCGCTTCGAGGCCGTCGGAATGGGCAAATCCTCCGGACGGAAAGAGGCTGTCGCACAGGTGCAGCAAAGAGAGCAGCGTCGCGCCGGTCACGGTCGTTCCTCGGGCCGATGCTGGTGGCCGCCGTTGAAGCCGACCGGCGTGAACGGCTGCTGCGCCGGGCTGAATGGTATGCCGTGGTATTCCAGCACCTCGCGCATTCCGGGTGTGTCCGCGCACACGAGCCCGCGCTCGGTGACCATCAGCGGCTGGTGGCTGTTCCCGATGTGGTACGCGAAGAGACCCCATTGGGCCGGCGTGCGGGGCTCGATGACGACGACCGGATCGTGGCGTTCTACGACCTCGACGACGGCGCCGGCAAGCACCAACAGGTCGCCCTCACGCAGTACGGTGCCGCGATCGAGGGCGGTGGCGAACTCCAGGCCCGAGTCGGATCGGCGGCGGGCACGCGCTTTCAGGCGGTCCTCCCAACCGAGCGTCATCGTGTCGCGCCTGCAGCCTAGGGCCGACTCGGGCAATGCGTCGGCCCGATAGACCACCTCGACGATCGGCAGCGGCCTGAACAGTCGAAGGACCGGCATCGTGCACCCGCCAATCGTCAGAAGAGGAAATAGCGCTGCGCGAGCGGCAGCACGTCGGCGGGATCGGACACCAGCCGTTCGCCGTCGGCGCGCACGTCGTATGTTTCGGGATCCACTTCGATCTTCGGCAGGGCGTCGTTGTGGACGAGATCGCGTTTGCCGATGCCGCGGCAGCGGCGCACCGCGAGGGACCGCCGCGAAAGGCCGGCGAGCGCCCGGCTGTCGAGTGCGGCGCGGCTCACGAAATGCACGCTGCACGTGTCGAGCGCCGCGCCCAAGGCGCCGAACATCCATCGCGTGAGGACCGGCTGCGGCGTCGGAATCGAGGCGTTCCCGTCGCCCATCGTCGCGGCCGCGACGAAGCCGCCCTTGATCACCATTTCCGGCTTGACGCCGAAGAAGGCCGGCTTCCACAGCACGAGATCGGCGAGGCGCCCTGCCGCGACGGACCCGACCTCTCCGGCGATGCCGTGCGCGATGGCCGGGTTGATGGTGTACTTCGCGACGTAGCGCTTCACGCGGTTGTTGTCGTCGCGATCGCTGTCGCCCGCGAGCGCGCCCCGCTGCTGCTTCATCTTGTCGGCGGTCTGCCAGGTGCGGCAGATCACCTCGCCGATGCGCCCCATCGCCTGCGAGTCGGATGACATCATGCTGATGGCGCCCATGTCGTGCAGCACGTCTTCGGCGGCAATCGTCTCAGGACGGATGCGCGAATCCGCGAACGCGACGTCCTCGGGCACGCGCGGCGACAGGTGATGGCAGACCATCAGCATGTCGAGGTGCTCGTCGAGCGTGTTCCGCGTAAACGGCATCGTCGGGTTCGTGGAAGACGGAAGCACGTTCGGCTCGCCGCACAGCCGAATGATGTCGGGTGCATGCCCGCCGCCCGCTCCCTCGGTGTGATACGTGTGGATCGTCCGGCCGGCAATCGCGGCGATCGTATCCTCCACGAATCCCGCCTCATTGAGGGTATCGGTGTGGATGGCGACCTGCACGTCGAACTCCTCCGCGACGCGCAGGCAGTGATCGATCGCCGACGCCGTCGACCCCCAGTCCTCGTGAAGCTTGAGGCCAATCGCCCCGCCCCTGATCTGTTCGCGCAGCGCGGCGCCGCTCGAGGCGTTGCCCTTCCCGAGAAAGCCGAAGTTCAGTGGAAAGGCCTGCGCCGCCTCGTACATCCGGCGCAGGTTCCAGGCGCCCGGCGTGCAGGTGGTCGCCCTGGTGCCGGTCGCCGGACCGGTGCCGCCGCCAATCAACGTGGTCAGGCCCGAGAAGAACGCATCGGGGATCTGCGTCGGTGAGATGAAGTGGACGTGGGCGTCGATGCCGCCTGCCGTCAGGATGTGTCCCTCGCCGGCGACGATCTCGGTCGAGGCGCCGATCTCGAGGCCAGGCGTGACGGCGTCCATGATGCCGGGGTTGCCGGCCTTGCCGATGGCCGAAATGCGGCCGTCGCGCACGCCGACATCGGCTTTGTAGATCCCGGAGCTGTCCACGACGATCGCGGAGGTGATCACCAGGTCCGGCACGCCGTCCGCTCGCGTCGCGCGCGGGGACTGCCCCATGCCGTCCCGGATCACCTTTCCGCCGCCGAACTTCGCTTCGTCGCCGTACGTGGTGAAGTCGCGCTCGATCCTGACGATGAGGGAGGTATCGCCGAGTCTGACGCGGTCGCCAGTCGTAGGCCCGTAGTGATCGGCGTAGGTCTTTCGGTCGATCTTCATCCCCCGCCTGCCTCGAGCTTCGCGGCCATGTCGAAGGCGCGTTCCCGAACCTCGTCGTCGTCGAGCGGGCCCTCGACGAAGCCGTTCAGCCCGAACACGACGCGCTGGCCGCCGAGCGCAACGAGCTCCACCTCGCGCGTGTCTCCCGGCTCGAACCTGACGGCGGTGCCGGCGGCGATGTTGAGCCGCATGCCGTAGGCGCGGCGGCGATCGAACACGAGCAGACGGTTTACCTCGAAAAAGTGGAAATGCGAGCCGATCTGCACGGGCCGATCGCCACGGTTGCTCACTTTGATGGAGAGTGTGGCGCGGCCTGCGTTGAGCTCGATCGGCTCGCTCTGCAGGAAATATTCGCCAGGGACCATGCTCGGGAACGCGCGCGGCGTCAGCGGATCGGCTGGTGAATGGTGACGAGTTTGGTGCCGTCGGGAAACGTCCCCTCGACCTGGATTTCCGGGATCATTTCGGGCACCCCCTCCATGACCGCATCGGCAGGAAGAATGGCGGATCCGGCGCTCATGATTTCGGCGACGCTTCGGCCGTCGCGAATCATCTCGAGGATCTCCGACGCGATCAGGGCAACCGCTTCCGGGTGATTCAGCTTCAGCCCGCGGTTGCGCCGTTTGCGCGCCAGCTCGCCGGCGGAGAAGATGAGGAGCTTGTCCACTTCGCGCGGCGTGAGGTGCATGGCGTGCCTGTTATGCCTCAGCGCGCCGCAGAAGTAAAGGCCCGCCGCCGCGAGCGCCCGGCAACATTATTCGTCGGCGCGTGCACTTGTAGTTCCGAGACACGCCACATGTTCTGGTGTTTTCCCTCTTGCCGCAGCCGGATGAATCGCGCTCGACGAGAGGGAAACACGAACTGCATCGCCGCTTCGCGGGGGCGGGACACAGCCGCGCGGAATGCGAGCGCCGCCGTCCGGCCTTGCCAGACCTGTTCCCATCCGACGGCGTCGATCGACACGTCGATCGCCAGCAGCCGTGGAAAGTCGCGGGCGTATTCGCCGAGCGCGTGGGTCACGCCTGCGACGTCGCGGACGGCGCCGAGATCCACGACCACCCGTTGGCCGGGCCTTTGCGGATCGTCCCCCCATTCCGTCTCGTACCGTCCGTCAATGACGACGTCTGCGACGTGACGAAAGGCATGCGCGCGCGCAATCGGGAGAGGAGGGCCCAGAACAGGAGCTTCGTGGGGTAATGCGGGAATTCGATAGCTCGCGCGGGCTCCCTCATCCGCCAGGTGTCGCGCGCCGGGCATGCGGCTCACGTACCGCACCCAGTCTCCGTTCGGATCACTCTCACGATTGATGACCACGTCGAACGAGCCGAAGGAGGCGAGCGCCGCCAGGATGTCCGGGTCTCGTTCGGCGAGGCCGGATTGGAGTGGCGCATAGTGCGGAGGATCGTAGCCGCTGACGCCGTTGAAGACGGGTCGCCGATGCCAGACAGAGCGGAACGTCGCCGCCGTGTCCTCCGGTCCGAGCGGCAGTTCGAGGATTGGCTGATGCCCTGGGTCGACCGGCTCGACGTGCGCCAGACGTTCCGGCGTGGCGACCATCGGGATCCGGTGGACCCAGCCATCCGCCAGCAGACCGCCTGCCACCGCCGCGGTGAATGCGGTTCTTACCGAACGGCGCCGGAAGGGCAAGTGCCGGAGGGCCAGACCAAGTGCGATTGCCAGGCATAGCAGCCCCAGGATCCAGAACCGCTGCGGCACGCGGATTCCGGCGAATCCGGGAATTGCGCGCAGCCACCAATATGGCGCCGGCTCGAACAGGCGGGCGTCAGCCGAGCGCAATACCGGACCACAACTCAGAACCGCAAGAACGATGGCCGCGCCAACGTAGAACATGAACGGGCTTCGCCGGAACAGTGCCTGACGGGTCCGGGCAGTGATGAGAAGCCATGTCATTCCGCCAAGCACCAGCAGCGCAAGCGCCCGATTGATGTTCGACATGCGCACGACCAGCGCGCCGAACTCGACCCGCCATGGTCCCGTCGCGAGGGTGAGCCACGTGGCCCCAAGACTCAGGATGGTTACGGCGGCGGCCGAGGCCCGCGCCGTCCGCGAAGATCGAGAGACCTCGTCCGGCCGCTGCGGGCGGAGCGCGACGGCCAGCAG
>WUUC01020564.1_pt1 | contig 18309 bp, 15 predicted proteins | sample 6278441 | NCBI WGS metagenome assembly WUUC01 (sample SAMN13675441, study PRJNA597444) | soil metagenome | isolation source: soil | place: USA: Washington | collected 2017-10 | reverse complement strand
TTTGGCTAGACGAACTATTTGTTTTTCTAAATCTGTAGAGCTTCATGAAAAAGTCATCGGTGCTTATATCTATAAATATCACCACAAATCATTGTTAGGCACCACCCAAAGTGGCTATTGGGTGGTCGCGGGCTCTCTGCTTGAAACCCATTGTGTAGTGGAGTGAATCGCCCCGGGCTCACCGAGGCGATTTACTACCCAGAAAATGGAGTTTAAAGCACACTTATAAAGCAATCAGTGACTCCCCCTGGCTTAGAGAAAAACCTTAGCTGAACTACCCTAAAGCTGATGGGAGGAGCTCTTGAAGGCGTTTAAATCACTGCCGAATGCGGTAAACTATCTCAAACCAGATATAGCGTAGAAAATGTCACTGCAGCCCATGGTCAGGAGCAACCTTTTGTCTCGTAACTCCTTAGAGTAATTGGAACACCATGCCTATTCGAGTGTTGCCACTGCAGCTCGCCAATCAAATTTCTGCAGGGGAGGTAGTTGAGCGTCCTGCTGCTGTCGTCAAGGAGCTATTAGAAAATAGTATCGATGCAGGGGCTACGCAGATCATCTTGGATATTGAAGAGGGTGGCGTTAGGCTGATTCGTCTGCGCGATAATGGTTCTGGAATTGCTCAAGCAGAGCTTAGCTTGGCTTTAGCCAGGCATGCGACCAGTAAAATTAGCTCGCTTGAGGAGCTGCAGGCAGTCACGAGCCTGGGTTTTCGCGGCGAAGCACTCGCCAGTATCGCTGCCGTCTCACGAGTGACTCTGGTGAGCCGCACCGTTGATCAAACAGAAGCGTGGCAACTTTACTGTGAGGGAGGTGAAGGCAGCACTCCCATCAAGCCGGCAGCTCACCCGCTGGGGACGACGCTGGAGGTGTGCGATCTATTTTACAATACCCCGGCACGACGTAAATTTTTACGGAGTGCTAAGAGTGAATTCTTTCACATTGATGACATTGTGCGGCGAATTGCTTTGAGCCAGCACCAGTTAGAGCTGATCCTTAACCATAATGGCAAGCGGATCCGCCATTATCGGCCAGCACACGATCCACTTCAGCCGCAAGCACGCTTGGCAGTAGCGTGCGGTTCGGCTTTTGCTGAGCAGGCGCTACTCTGTAGCCAGCAGGATCCTCTACTGACAATTCAGGGCTGGGTGGCCCCCCCGAGTGCAGCACGTTTACAAAACGATCTGCAATACTGTGCGATCAATGGGCGCGTGGTACGTGATAGAGTGGTCTCTCATGCGGTTCGCCAAGCGTACCATGATCGATTAACAGCCCAGCAGCACCCCGCATTTGTGCTATTTTTAACTCTGGATCCTCAGCAGGTCGATGTCAATGTGCACCCCACCAAGCAAGAGGTGCGCTTCCAGCAAGCGCGCAGCATACACGGTTTGATCTATCAAGCGGTGGATGCGGCCTTGCAGGGGGAGATCGTGGAGGAACGGCCCAAAGAGCAGCGAGGACGGGCACCTAGTGCACCCTATCTGAGTGCTCAGGCGGCGGCTGGCCAGCAGTCGGTTAATGAGCGTGCTCTCCAATCCACCCGGCAGGCATCGCTGATCCCTTCAAGAGACTCAGCCACTATGCAACCCGGTGGGTGGCATGCCGCCAAGTTGCCCCTTTATCAAGCTCTCTTACAATCGGCCTCCTCGCCAAATGGCCAGAGTTCAGCATTGGTAGCCCCTACTGGACCCTCGCATGTTTTAGAGCTGCCACCACCGTTGGCGGGCTGCAGCTTAGGAAGACTCTTGACGATTTGGCAGCAGCGGTATGCCGTGCTAGAACAGGCACATGGCTTGATATTGCTCTCACTCCCTCTGCTGAAACGCACCTGGCAGCGACAGCTGCTGCTGCCCACGCTGCCGGCAGTGATCAGCCAACAGCAGTTGATGTTGCCGGTGCGAGTGCAGCTCTCTACTGAGCAGGTCGCTGTTGCCCAGCGCTATCAAGCGCTATTAGCGCAGTTGGCCATAGAATTAGAATTCGAGGATGACGCAGTGACGCTGCTAGCCATGCCAACACTGCTCCATTCGCAGGATCTGGCCTCTCTCTGTTTACAGCTGCTAGAGTATCTTGCACTGCTGCCACAAGCGGAGATTACGGTAGTGGTAGAGTGGTTAGTTCAGCAGTTGACTCCCTTTGAAATCAGTTGGCAGCTCTCACAGGCTATCCAGCTATTGGCGACGGTTGAACGGGAGGCCCCACAACTGCTCGTGGCTGATAGCTCGGCTTGGCAACGGCCGATTGATCTGGCAGCCATCGCTGCCCACTTTGTGATAGAGTAGCGGGATGCCACAGCGCCAACCCCTAGTCCTGTGCGTGATGGGACCCACCGCCTCCAACAAGAGCGATTTTGCCCTGCGTTTGCACCAGCTGCTACCAGTTGATATCATTAGCGTAGATTCCGCACTGGTTTATCGAGATATGGACATCGGTACCGCAAAGCCGACCTGGCAGCAGCGCCAGGTCGTCCGCCATCGCCTCATCGATATTCGCGATCCTGTGCAAACTTATTCGGCAGCAGAGTTTCGTAGCGATGCGCTACAGGCGATTGCCGAGAGCGTGCAAGTGGGACGGATCCCACTGCTGGTCGGGGGAACGATGCTCTACTTTAAAGTACTATTGCATGGGCTCGCCTGCTTACCAGCGGCTGATACTAAGGTCCGTCAGCAATTAGAACAGCAAGCAGCGTCGGTGGGTTGGCCAGCTCTGCATCAACAGCTGGTGCAGATTGATCCGCCAGCTGCTGCGCGCATCCACCCTCATGACACTCAGCGGCTGAGTCGCGCCCTAGAGGTTTTTTTATTGACTGGACGCCCATTAACAGAGTTGATCCAGCAGTCGGAGACACCGCTCCCTTACCAGTTCAAGCAAGTTGCCTTAGCTCCCACCGATCGCACCCAACACCATCGGAAGATAGAGCAGCGGTTTCAGCAAATTTTGACCGCGGGTTTTGAACAGGAGGTCTACACTTTACGGCAACGAGGTGATCTTCATAGGGATCTTCCTGCATTGCGTGCAGTGGGTTATCGGCAAATGTGGCGCTATTTAGAGGGAGAAATTAGCCAGCAGGAGATGGTCTACCAAGCGATCTGTGCGACTCGTCAGCTGGCTAAACGCCAAATGACTTGGCTGAAAAGCTGGCCTGATCGACAATGGCTTGATAGTAACCAATTGGCATCCGCACTACACTGTGTAGTACGGATGGTTATTGGTTAACTTTTCATCTATTTTTATTTTTTGAACAGTTGATATTGATTGTTAAGGCTGACGCACTATGATAAGGGAAAATATGATGGCTAAAGGGCAAACTTTACAAGATCCTTTTTTAAACGCATTGCGGCGTGAGCATGTGCCGGTGGCTATTTATCTGATCAACGGGATTAAACTACAGGGGTATATTGAATCATTTGATCAGTTTGTTATTTTATTAAAAAATAGTGTTAGCCAGATGATCTATAAACATGCCATCTCAACAGTGGTTCCCAGCCGTGCTATTCCCCATTACCACAATCACAGCGCTACAAACACCTCCCAGATGGCTAATCCAACGGACTCGACCACTGCTGACACATACTAATCGTGGTTTAATTTCATTGACTTCGAGGGCGCATTGAGGTGATCGACACATATCCCGTTGGCTCAGTTCAAGATCGTGCTGTTTTAGTACAGATTGAACCGTTACAAACCAGCGCAACGGAGGCTTTGCAGGAGTTTCAATCTCTGGCAACCGCTGCAGGGGTTTTGACACTGCAGGTTGTGGTGAGTCGTCGTGCCAGGATACAGGCTAAATATTGGGTAGGCGTTGGCAAAGCACAAGAGATTGCCGAGGCAGTCAAAGCGTGCCAGGCTACAGTGGTTCTGTTCAACGCTGCACTATCACCAGCGCAGGGGCGCAACCTTGAGCAGCTCTGTCACTGTCGTGTCTTAGATCGTACGGCCCTCATTTTAGATATTTTTGCTCAACGGGCACAGAGTTATGAGGGAAAATTGCAGGTTGAGTTAGCGCAATTACGGCATCTCTCAACCCGATTAGTGCGTGGTTGGACCCACCTAGAGCGTCAAAAAGGGGGTATCGGCCTACGCGGTCCCGGGGAGACCCAGTTAGAGACCGATCGCCGCTTAATTAAAGGACGGATCAGCCAATTGCTGCTGCGGTTGCGTCGATTCCAGTCGCAACGGCAGCAAGGGCGGAGGACACGCAGTCGGGCCACACTCTCCACCGTTGCTTTGGTAGGGTATACCAATGCGGGTAAAACGACGCTGTTTAATCATTTGACCGCTGCAGAGAATTATACTGCAGATCAGCTCTTCTCCACGCTCGATCCCACCTTAAGGCGCATTCCAGTACCAGGCCTGGAGAACACCTTACTGGCAGATACGGTTGGTTTTATTCGCGAGCTGCCGCATACATTGGTGGCCGCTTTTAAAACAACCCTGCAGGAGACCCGTGAGGCGGCCTTACTGCTACAGGTGGTGGATGCCTCTGATCCACAACTACAGGAGAAAATGGAGGCAGTCAACCACGTGTTGTCCGACATTGGAGCCGATCAGGTGCCAATGTTATTGGTCTTGAATAAAATTGATCAGCTCCCCCATCGGCCGCCGGGAGTAGAGCGTGATGCTCATGGTGTACCGGTCCGTGTTTGGATCTCGGCACAACATAAGAGAGGGCTAGAGCTGCTGTTGCAGGTGTTGCGTGAGCGTCTTGCAGTCACTACTGTAGAGTATTTATTGCGATTGCCAGCAACGGCCTATACCCTGCGTCAACCCTTGTATCAGCTGGGGGCCATCGTAAATGAGCAGCTAGCCGAGGATGGCACGCTCACGTTATTGGTCAGGCTATCGCCGATAGCCTGGGAACGCTGCGTTAAACAGCACCCTGAACTGCTGGCTTGTACCCTGTAGTCCGGGAGCAACCCATATCGCACTAGTGACGGTTGAATGGCCCCTGGGGGTTTTTAAAATCGCTTATTAATCGTTAAAAGATGGAGTCATCAATGGTAGCAAAGCAACCTGAGGAGAGAGGGTCAGGCTCTGATCCATGGGGGGAGCGTCCTCAGGGCCATAAAGCTGCTGAACAAGGTCCACCGGATCTCAGCACACTCTGGTCACAACTCACTAAAAAACTAAGCGGACGTCAAGCCGCTTCAGGAAACATACCCGGGAGTCCAGAAAGCTGGATAAAAGGGCTTGGATTTATCCTCACGCTGTTGGTTGTCCTGTGGGGTCTGTGTGGTTTTTATACCATTCACGAGATTGAGCGCGGGGTCGTGACGCGCTTTGGTCGTTTCAGTCGAGTGGAGCTCCCTGGATTAAATTGGAAAGCGGTTTTTGTGGAGCGAGTACAGCGCGTCGATATTGGAACCATCCGGGGACTATCAGCCACTGGCTTTATGTTAACCCAAGATGAAAATATGGTGCAGGTCGAGATGAATGTGCAGTACAAAGTGGTCGATCCGGTGAAATATCTGTTTAGTGTTACCCAGGCTGATGATAGCTTACAGCAAGCGACCGACAGCGCACTGCGCTACGTCATTGGGCATACCAGCATGGATGATGTGCTCACCCGTGGGCGAGTTAAAGTGCGCTCAGATACCAAGCAACTGCTTAATCAGATCACTGCTAATTATGATATGGGTTTAGAGATCACGGACGTTAACTTTCAACAGGCGCGTCCTCCGGATCAGGTCAAAAAGGCCTTTGACGATGCGATTTCAGCGCAGGAGGACCAGCAGCGCTATATTCGCGAAGCTGAAGCTTATGCGAGAGCACGTGAACCGGAAGCTCGGGGTGATGCCAAACGTCTAGAGGAAGAGGCGCAGGCCTACAAAGAGGCAGTGATTTTACGGGCGAGGGGTGATATCGATCGCTTTACCCAACTCTTGCCACACTACCTCAAGGCACCGCAAATAACGCGGGAACGGCTCTATATTGAATCCATAGAGCGGGTGTTCGCTAAGACCCGAAAAGTCCTCTTGGGGAGTGCAACGAGTAATCAACTGATGGTACTACCCCTTGAACAGTTGATGAAAGCACCCAAGCTGGATCCACTGCCGCAGGCGACGCGCTCAGAGCAGAGTATGTCTACGGGGCCAGCAGACGCAACTACCCCGCTATCCACCACAGCGCCACTCACCCAGCAGGGGCTTAACCGTGTGTATCCTGGGAGAGCATCATAATGAATAAACTGTGGTTGTGTGCCCTATTGTTCTTGAGTCTACTGATCAGCTCCTCTCTGGTGATTGTGGAAGAGGGGCAGCGGGGAATCGTTTTTCGTTTTGATGAAGCGCAGCGCGATGATCAACAGCAGGTACGCATTCTTCAACCTGGGTTACAGTTTAAGTTACCCGTGATTGAAAGGATCAAACTATTGGACGCGCGGATCCAAATGATGGAGAGTCATGAGGGTCGTTTCATTACTGCTGAGAAAAAAGATCTGATTGTAGATTCTTATGTTAAGTGGCGTATTAAAGATTTTGGCAAATATTTTGCAGCAACGCAGAATGGAGAGCTACGAAGAGCGCAGGGGCTGATTAAAGATAAGGTGAGCGATCGCCTGCGCTCAGAGATGGGGAATCGCACCATTAAAGATATTGTCTCTGGTTCGCGTGGGGAGTTGATGGAGGAGGTGCGGAACTCCCTCAATAGTGGGCCCAATAGCATGATGGAGGAGGGGATTGAGGTGGTTGATGTGCGCATCAAGCAGATTAATTTACCCACTGAGGTCTCGAGCTCCATCTATCAGCGGATGCAGGCCGAGCGCCTCGCAGTGGCCAGTGAGCATCGCTCTCAGGGGAAGGAGCAGGCTGCTATTATTCTTGCTGATGTTAATCGACGGATCACCGTGATGCTCGCTGAAGCGGAGCGCAAAGCGCAGAGGTTGCGGGGTGAAGGCGATGCCACGGTGGCCCAACTGTTTACGGAAGCCTTTGGTCAACATCTGGAATTTTATCGCTTAGTGCGTCGTTTAAAGGGATATGAGGAGAGCTTTAGCTCGCAGGATCTCTGGGTACTGCGGCCTGGCGATGTCGACTATTTGCGCTATCTATCCTCTCCCACTGAGGGGCGCTTAAAGCAGGGAACTCAGCGTCAAAACTAGGCTTTTCAGACGAAGCTTCCCTCCCTTCCTCTCTCTGCACGCGCAGGCGTCTTGATAAGCCCAGTGGTAACCGCCCTCTGGTTAAAGAGGGTGGATTATTGAGGGGCTCAGCAGATCAGCTAGTGGGAGCGGGTATTGCATCAACACCCACCAACCGGCAAGGGCTAAGTAGGGGCCGAACGGCAAGCGCAGCTGCCCGAGCGGCCGCTGCGCATGGCGGTTGGTGAAGCGCCGCCAACCCATATAGCTAATAAAGGCCAACAGGGCGAGCAGTGAGGCTAACCAGAGTACCGTGAATAGCCCCTGCCATCCCACCCAAGCCCCCAGGGCTCCCGTTAATTTAAAGTCGCCGTAACCCATGCCGCGCCGGCCAGTGAGCCGATAGTGTGCTTGAAAGAGCACCCATAACAGCGTATAGCCCACCACCGCACCCAGCACCGCTTGATCAAGCGGGATCTGCTGGGTAATCACCTGAAATAGCAGACCGAGCCACAACAGCCCCAAGGTCAAGCGATCGGGCAGCAGTCCACTGCGCCAATCGATTACTGCCAAAGCGACTAGGGTCCAGCTGAAGAGTAGCTTTCCTACGAGCTCTGCCAGTGGCAGAGGTGGGTTCTGGTAGAGTAGCAGTAGTGTGATCCCCAGTGTCACTGCTTCAGTCAGCCAATAGCAGCAGCCGATGGTCGCCTGGCAGTTCGCACAGCGGCCGCGCAACCAGAGATAGCTGAGCAGGGGGATATTATCGTGCCAGCGCAGGGGGTGTTGACAGTGAGGGCAGTGAGAGCGAGGATAAAATAGGGTCAACTGCTTGGCAGCCCTACCGCGTGCTAGCAGCATTTGCGGATAGCGGTAGGCAAGCATCGTGATAAAGCTCCCTAGACAGTAGCCTAAAAATAGCAGTGAGCTGGTCAACATAGCGGTTTCCTGAGTCAAGCTTTAGATGGCGAGGATACCATAGCATGCTGGTATGCTGATAACCTAGTGGGTAGAGGATTCTTTATTTATAGTGTATTTTAATGATATTACTATCTTGATAGTGAGTGTTAACCACGTCAAATAGGAGGTTATTAATATCTTTTTCGATATCGTTAGGAAAGTTTTTTATATTTTTAATTCTTTCAATAAAAATATAGAGATTATTACTGCTCAATATAGATTGCATGAAGACAGGTAATTTATTCAAGAGACTATCAAAAAAGCTACTATTATTTAGAGATGAGTTTTTATTATAATAATTAAGGAATTCTTTTAAAAAATCATCTTTATTTTCTGTATTAATTTTGCTTAAGCTATTTTTAAAATCATTATAAAAACCCGGGTCCAGACTAATAGTTCTCCTCAACCGATTAGTGATAAAGTTTTTTTTAGTAGATTTTAGTAGTGTTTTCTCTTCTATTTTAACAATGACAATCAGTAACAAAGAGAGTACCTCTTCCGCTTGTTTTGTATCATCTATTGTTTCAGGCAGATCAATCCCAATGATCGATGGATAGGAATTGGTTTCGTATTCGAAAAATCTAGGATGTTCTTGTTGTAATTTTATCAAGCTATCCATGAATACTCTTTTTATAAACGGATCATCTTCATCAAAATAAGTAGTAATTTTTTTAATCAAGTTACTTATTCTCTCTGAGTTGTTACGGTTGTAAATATCTTTAAAGTATTTTCTAGTTGCTGTTTCTTGTAGTTTATTATAAGCACTCTCCCAGGTAGTCATATGTAAATCATTATTTTGGTAGTATGGAATCAGTAATGAGGGATCTAAATCTTTTACTTCGTCATAAGTACTATAAGTTTTTTCTTCAGGAGGCTTTTCATCTAACGGCTCACAATAAAGTGTAAATAACTCATTAAAAGTGTCATCAGAAAACTCTTTCAATAGAATAAACCCTCTAAGTTTTTTTCGTAAAATTTTGTTGTAAACCCGATCACGATACCCGTTGTATAACGTTGAATATTTTTTTTTGGCATGATTGAAAAAGAAAATACGTTGAGTAATTTTTTGAAGTAAAAGCAAGCAGTCGGCTGCTTCCTCTTCATCAGAGAGAGTCTTAGGTAGTTTAATTTTGATAAGATCAGTTTTCGTCGTAGTCGGGTCAGTTTCTTTAGATGACGTCTGCCGATAACCATCAATTTTATTTAGCTGGAAAGCAGCTACTCCGTTAGGTGACTTTGAACAAATAAATAGATTGGATGGTTCAGTAATGACTGAGCTGCCGACAAGGAATAACCGTCCTAATGCCTCCTGGTTGTTGGAACTGTTTTGACAAACTGAGGTGGCAAAATTTTTTAATGCTTCTATAGAGTTCTCTTTAGTGGATCTCTCATGATAAGGCAACTTTCCCCAAAAGCGATGTATCTGCGAAGTACACTGAGATTCTCTTAACTGCAGATGAGTATGAACTTCCTCATTGTTTCTTAAAGCGTTACACACTTTCTTCAATGGTCTTAAGAGAGAGACTTTCTTTTTTTCCGTGGTGCTAGAGATGGCAAATAAGAAATGGTGCAGGTTCAGGGTGTTTTGTGTGCTTTCTCCCAATAGCAGTGAATTTTCCACGGTCACATCCTGAGCAGTCAGTTTAAGAGCCTGTAAGGAGGGTGATCCCTGGCTAAACAACAACTGCTGGCTACTGAGTTGGCTAGTTTGTTGCTGATTTTTAAAGATGAGCTGATGTCTGTTTAGCTGCAAATCAGTCTCCAAGCGATTGGGTTTAGTGATTGACGCTAAGGGCTTACGGGAGAGGATTTTGTAGGTTGTTGAGGTGAGTTGAGTTAGATCAATGATCTGTCGTACTGCTAAATGACCTGCTTTAGGACTCTGGCCTAATGCATCGGGCCATCCTAATTTCCACAAACCTTGACCGCCTTTCACTATCCAGGCTGCTGCTGGGTCTTCTTTATTTAGGTTTTCAGTCAGATAATCGGCGCTCTCGCCGACTTGAGCGCTGATTTTCCGGCAAATGCTTGTCGGCATTGGGGAGCCACCGTGCGTGGTCACCCACAATTGCCATTGGTTAGCGGCTAGAATTAGCCGTATTTTGTAGCATTGTTGAGATGGATTCAGGGTTGGGGGGGAAAACGGCAGTAGCGGGAGAAGATCTAGGGGCTCCTGTGGATCACCGTGCTCAAACTGCCGGTGCACTGTTTCCCAGTTATCCAGGACCCATTGGTAAGCTTGGCGGCTGACGGTTTTAAGTTGCCTGGAGGTGGCGGTGGCGACGGTGACTTTTACCTGTTGTTGCGCGAATTGCGCAGTGATCACCCAGCCGCTGATGAGGATCACTAACAGCAGTAGGCTCTCTAAGGCGGTGAAGCCCCGCTGGCGGTAACTGGAGGGCAGTGGGTAAGTGGTCTGCATTGTCCTGAATGGACTCATGGAATCATTCGGTTGTCTTCGGCTCTTATAACGCTTTGCCGGGGATCCGGTTATCGCTGGTAGCCATGGGTATAATTCTCCGATCCTGACGAGCTACGATCCATTGGGATCCAGTGCTTTAAGTATATCTGCAATCTGCTCTTCAGTCAGGGTAACTCCACAAGTCGACTGAATTTTGTCTTTTATAACATCGACTTTTAGTTTTGAAAAATTTGCAATATTTTGCAGGTAAGAGTGATTGATAGTATTAATTAATTGTGCCTTGGCTTCTGGGATGAAGAAGCCCGTAATGCTGGACACTGAATGGTTTCTTGGTGCATGTCCACAGAGATAGAGCCGGTTCTCTAGATGCCCTTCAAACCCCAGCATAAACAGCCGCCCAATGGTAGAAAATTTCTCCATCTGGTTGGGCGCTGCTGTCGCACAGACTTCGTCAGCAAACTGCTGTGTTCCTGAGTTACCAATTCCTTTACTAAGCTCATAATAGGGTAGCTTATTCCAATAACGGTGCAACTCAGGTGGTGAGTAGTTTTTAACCTGATGGTGCCATTGCTCTGGAACACTGTTACCAGTAAAGGTAATTTTTTCAGGGTTCATGGTGAGCTTTTCACCTTGATCATAGGGCCCACTTCCTGACTGCTTAGCAATCAACTCCAGTTCTTTGGCATTGATTTTTCCTAAATGCTGGCCATTGTAAAAAACAACCTGGTGTTCTTGCATCACTAAGTCAGTCTCCATCTGATTTAACTGTGGCTGATCAGGGTTCGCCATGCGATGCAGTAGCGTTTTCCCCTGGAGAAGCTCATCATCATAGAGCAGGCTTAGACTGGCCAGATGGCCAGGCATTGGGTAAACAGGTGCTCGTTCAGCTTGCTCTGTGCCATCTGAAGATTGATAAAGGGTTTCAGGCAGTAGAGGTAGTGTCCACCCCCGTTGGCTGCCAGTAATACAGAAATCATCATGCCTATCTCTCTCCGTTGAGGAGATATAACCACCTTGCCTCCCCAGTTGCCGAGCAATCTGCCGCAGGGACCGCTCTTTAATGATCCGGTCTCCGGTTGTGAGTATCAACAGCTGTTTGTGCGGCTGTGGAGCTGCTTGAGGCTTCACCGTGATGGAGTAGCACTGACCATAGAGGTTCCCATTTTTGAAATCCTCCGTTAGGTACTTTTTATCGATAAGCTGTTGGTAACGCCACTTTTCTAAAGAGTGGCGTTTATCTTCGGGGAGCTGTTGTTGCTCCTCCTGCCAGCGTTGTTGTTCTGCTGCCGCACCCTCAGGGCCATGCTGGTCTAGCACATAGCGCTCCGCCGCTTTGGTCACGATGCGCAGATGGGCAGCAGTGCTCTGGCAGAGCTGCTCTTCTAATCGTCCCTGGGTATGATGGCTGCCTAAGACCAGCAGGCCCATCAAGACGCTCAAGCCAAGTAGTCCCTCCAGCAGGGTAAAACCCTGCTGGAGGCGTGGGATGATCAGCACCATAACTTTAAAACTGGAGGGTAAGGGTGATGACAGGTCATATTGGGCCTGTTGCACTTACCCTGTCCCTGTTTGTCCACCTGTGCCTGTTTCTGATTTTTGGTTGCCTTGTGTGGGTACTGACCCATCAACTTCTAATAGCAAAGAGCTCTGCGATGAAGTAGTATTTTTCGAACAAGCCTCCATTATTTGTTTCGAGCTACTCTCTTGAGTGAGATCGCTGTCACTATCTATTTTTAGCGAAGTAAATAGGGTTGTATCCAAGAGGCTCTTCGCCAGCTTAGAACAAACAACCTTAGGTACACCAGGGTACGCTATGGTGAATCCTCGGCCTCCATTGCTTAATGAAATTTTTAACTCTCCATCCCAATCATTTTTAACCTTATCCTGTGCTGTCTTAAGGGCTTTTGGGAGCATTTTATTGGTGAGTATAAGCTTGGTGATCTCCTCCTTATCGGGACCATATCCGTCAGGACCTTCTAAAGTCTTGATCGTGGTGGTGAGTTCTATAAGGCTGCTGAGAGCGCGTGCCAACTTCGAACTATTAAATAGTTCTCCCATCTTACTGGCAGAGAGGGCAATAATTGAAAAACCAATGACGAGGACAATAATTAACTCTAATGCAGTAAAGCCGCGTTGGGATGTTAGTCTGTGCTGATAATGCATCTGTATTGGTTCCTTCCTGATTTAATCATCCGGGGACGGCCCTGCCGGGTTGCGACCCTGTTGCTCATTTTTGCCGACTGTGCGTGGATCTATCACAGTAGGCTGTGACTTCTACTCATGGTTTAATGTGGGCTACGCGATAGGATCCTCCTTCTCTAGCCTGCGCAGGGCTGCTCTGTACTGAAAGAGACAATAACCGGCGCAACTTTGCTAGGTTGCTCTCCATCACTTACGGCATCATGGTCGAGCATGCAGACATCCTGCTCGCCGTCACGTGGATCGATGAGGCCATTATTGATTAAGGTGATTAAATTGCGATTTTTAGTGCAGCCTTGGCGCTGCTCTAACCAGTAGCGTCGTGCTTCCTGTCTCCCTTGGCGCAGGAACAGCTCTAGCAGAGTGCCGTCAGGCTCGATGACTTCAGCCACTACGGTGCGGCCGGCAATCCCACTCTGGTTACAGTGATGACAGCCACCGCCACGTACAAAGACTTGATCGGGTTGACAGGACTCCTGGACCCTTTTCTGTAGGGCAGTGGGCAGGCGCTCTGCTTGTAATCGATAGGGTTGCTTACAGTGACGACACAGTTTTTTCACGAGGACCTGGTTGATCAACCCAGTGATCAGCGAGGCATCCTCTAGCAATGAGGTTGACACCCCAATATCGCGCAGACGGGTTAAAATTGCCAAGGCATCGTTGGCATGGAGAGTTGTCCAGACCCCATGTCCCGTCATCGCTGCCCGAAAGGTGGCAGTAGCCGAGTAGCTGTCACGCACCTCACCACACATTAAAATATCGGGATCTAAGCGCATGGCGTTGGCAATGGCACGGCCCCACTCTCGATTGACCGCCTCATCATCATCTTTATCACAGAGTATCGGTGTCTGCACCGCCCCTTTGATCTGATACTCTGGCGGATCTTCCATGGTTAAAATATGTGCCTTTTGCTCCCGGCGAGCGATCACTTTTTTTAACAAGCACTCTAAGGTGGTGGATTTACCGGAGCCAGTTGGACCAGAGAGGATATTGATCCCAAAGCGTCGATCGGCCATATGGCTAATGGCCGCAATCTGTTCTGGCAGATAACCGAGATCCTCCAACTGTAGCTGGCTGCTGCCACGGTCATACAGCAGTCGGATGACCATTAATAGACCGCTATCGGTGGGTCGGGTCGCGACCCGACCACCATACAGCGCCCGGGTTTTAAGTAGCGATGGCATCAAACGGGCATCTTGGCTACGATGCGGGTTAAACACCGGTTCTGCCACGTCACACATGGTTTGATAGATGGTGGCGCAGAGCGTCTGTCCCTCCTCAGCCGATAACTCAGCGTGTAGTCGCAGCTCGCCATTAACACGAAATTTAAGCTGGGTTACCAGGTGGCGAACCACAAAATGCACATCGCTGGCATTCACTTGCACCGCTTTTTGAATGAGATCAGCCACTTGATTTTGGCAAAAGGAGATGTCCTGCAGCTGAGCTCGGGGTGCGTCTTTAGTATAGCAGTTGGCAATAAACTCAATGTCCACCAACTGGATGGTAAAGGGGAATTGGTCACGACCGAGGTGATCAATAAATGCCAGCACTGAAGGCAGTTTTTTATGGGAACGGGAGAGGTAGAGCATCCCCTCTGAGGTGAGGCAGAGCAGTTGCCGCAGATCCGCTGACAGTGGGTAGGGCCCCAGGCTATCCGTCAGTAACCTCACCGGGTTGCTGCTATGGTGCATGGAACCTCCCCGCAAGGGTCACTGGTGAGGAGGAGGGCATCAGCAGGGTAGCCACCTGATCGGCGATGTGGTAGCGCTGCCCCTGTTTTTCAAGCTCTACACCCTCTAGGGTAATGTTGAGTATGGTTTCGCCACAGAGCAGCTTTTCCCCACGCCGTACGGTGATTTGGGTGTGACGATTATAAGACAACGTGGCGTGATACTGCTGGTTCACCCGGTAGAGTGTGCTGAGGATGAGCGTACCGAGCCCATTGCCAGGCTGGCAGATCTTTTGTGTTGTTCCAGCATTCGGCTGTAATGCTCGCAATTCACGTTGCAGTTTGAGCTGCTCTATCGTGGATTGAAGCCAGCGGATATCCTGCCGTAGATCACTGAGATCGCCTAGGGTCTCCTGATTGCCGTGAGACCTCATCGGTGCACTGAATAAGAAAAGAGCGGCGATAATCCAGCTCCCTACTAGGCGCTGGTGTGGGGTGCTATTGACCATAAAACGTTCCCTGGATAGTCCAAGTTGAACTGCCGTTAGGCGTGACTGTATTGTTCACACGCTGGATAACGACGCCGCTTAGATCGGTCGTGCGCAGTAGCTGCAGCGGTGATTCCTGGCAACTCAGCTCAAAATTGGCGCTCTTTTTATGGAGATGATCGGTGGCAAGGCTGTCATTAATACGGCCACTGGCAGACCCACGCTCTAGATGGTTACTCAACGTCTTGAATAGCGTGGAGAGTGGCTGTAGCTGCTCCTCACCGCGACCTTTCAAGCAGAGGCTCTGCTGTATCTCTGCCTGATCGGCACTCTGTAGCTGGTAGTGCCCTGGATAACGGGCACCAGCAGCCCTGATAAAATCTCGGGGCCCGCTGGGTGCAATGCGTCGGTAGAGGGCCCTGCTTCCTTGGGGGGTACAGCGTGTCTCTCCCAGTTGCCACCCCCCCAACAGCAATGGATATTGAGAAAGGTGCTGGACACACTGCTGTAGCACTGTTCGAGCCGCGGGTTGCTGTCGCCACACCGCTTCTACCTGCTGCTTCTTGTTTTTCTGGTGCTGGTTCTGGGCTTGTAATAACCGCTGTTGCGCTAACTGCAGCAGCGCTTTTTGCTGTGCGTAGTAGCGCCAGCTGAGGTAAGCCAGCGTGATGAGTAGTAAAAGTATGCCTGCACCGAGTAGCAACCGTTGTCTATTTCTGGGGGTATTATGAGCAGCATGGATCCGGTACGCTGGCGAGGGATGATGAGTGAGCAGGGTAGTGAGATCTAAGGCATCGCCCCCGAGGTTCAGGTGAGCAGGTGCATAGCGGGTGGACCAGTCACACAATGCTTGGTAGCGCTCAAATTGTTCGGTTACTGCTGCAGCGGATTCAAACAGGCCATCGCAACCGGGAACAATCTGTCCGTTGGTAGCACCAAACAGCAGGTATTGCCCCTCTTGCCACTCAAAGATAGCAACCCAATCGTCACCCAGCTGCGCCATCAGCAGCAAGGCAGCACTATAGTACTGCTCCCTGCTGGACAGCAGGGAGGACACGCCACACTGAACCTGCTTGTCGCTATGGTGTAGTACCAGGTGATCAGCGTCCGCATTTTTTAGTAGCTGCTGGGCCGCGCGTTGGCTGTTTTTCGGTGGCAGGGGGCGCCACAGCAGGCCAACGACAGCGACAGCCCCCTCTTGGAGAGGGAGCAGGGCTAAGGGTGGGGTTATCGAGGCTGTCATGGCTTAAGTCAGCACGGTCGGGGTGATCATCAGGACAATCAGTGAGCGTTTCTGATGGGCGCGAACACCACCGCCCAGAAGCCAGTTGCTGGGTGACCCCGTTCCCTTACGATCTGCTTGCTGATGAATCTGTTCAAAGCCAGAGAGTACCAATGTATCTCCAGAGTGCAATTTCACTTTTTGTGAAAACAGCCGACTGTTAATTTCCGGCAGCTGAATTTCAGCTTTTCCTTTGATCCCAAAGTTTTTGGTGTCAATCAGCTCACTCAGATTAATGGTGTACTGCAACAGCAGTTGGTCGTCAGCCATCACAAAAGGTAGCAGGTGCATGTTAAAGCCATGGGTGATCATGCCGGGAGTCAATGTAAGTGTGATATCCCCTTTGGCTTTCTGGGTAGTTTCTGTGCGCGCCAAATAGCTTTTTTGGGTGGCCACCTGCACCGGTACCGGTTGCAAGTTCAGCGTCGTCACCGACGGTGAGGTGATCGTCGATACTTTCCCTTGTTTAGCGAGCGCATTGAGCAACCACTCTGACTGGCCTAATTTTCCACTACCCAGTAGCTTAAAAATGGTCGCATTGCCTATAGACGATTGATTCCCAGGGGAGAGCTCGAGTCCGCCTAATAAGGAACGGCCGCTGTGCGTGGGGTTATAGAGTAGATTCCAATTGATACCCAATTGATGTTCATCATGTAATTCAATTGCCAAGACTTTAATATTGAGTAGGACCTGCTTGGTGATAGTACGATTTTCATAGTCGATATAGTGCGCAATGTGATCGAGCACGGCGGGGGTATCGGTAACCGTGACACCTCCGGTGGAGGGCGACCGAGAGAGCTGACCAACCCCTGGAGTTAACATGGATTGAAGGCTACGGTAGATATCTTCCAGCATATCGCTTTTGAGTGATACGCCAGTCCTTTGTGAACTTTGACCACTCCCCTTACTTGCACTATCGTTACCTCCTAGCCCAACATCAATACCGGAGTGGATCGTAGAGCTCATTTCGATCTTAGAGGGGATGGCATAAATTTGGAAGGTTCGAGAATCGAGATAGTAGAGTGTGATCACTGCATGTTGGTATCTCCAGGAGAGTCCTAGAGTCGAGGCGATTTCATCTAATAGTCCCTCTAATTTGCCCTGCCATCGGATACCGGCAACCGTGGGTTCATCATAGGGAGTTGGTTGATTCTTTGAACGCTGTTGTAACTTGGTTTCTGCATCTGGTGTTAGCCGTAGGCTTAGGCCGCAGATCTTATGGATGAGTTTGCTCAGTTCACTCAAGGGAACCGGTGCACCGGTCGCCAAAGTGATATCACGATTCATTGTTTCTGGCAGCCGTATCGTTGGCAAAGTCAGGGCCTTCGGAGAGATCCAGGGTTTATTGTGCAGCGTAATTCGTTGACGTTGCGGCCGCTGCTGCAAAGAGTGCAGCAGCGACTCCCCCTGCTGTTGTTCTGTCGTGATTTTTTGAGAGAGTCGCTCGGTCTGCTGCAGGGCACTACAGGCTGTGAGGAGTCCAATACACCATGGCCAGAGTAAGCGGAGGTGCCAGCAGTGACTCACGGTTTTTGTAAGAGGATTCATCGGATTAATGACCAACAATTGCTAACCGCTGCTGAGGGTAGAGATCGAGGTAAAAGGGGTGTTCAGCAGGCTCATAAGCCCGGGTTACGGCTTGGAGTGCCTGTGAAAAACTTCCTTTGAAACAGGTGGTGATCACGATGGGGTAGTCATGGCGAAATTCCCATTGCAAAGTCCAGCCGGCGCGTTGGCTCCAGCTGTTGAGTGCCTGCTTTAAGGTTTTACCCTGATAGAGGCACCAGATAGCGGGGCGGGGGAAAAATTGGGCGTTAGCAGAGCGGCGTGACGACGGTGCGGCGCTGCTCGCAGCCTGAAGTGTGCTGCAATGCATGAAGCAGGCCGGGATGCAAAGCAATAATAGAGTGATAGGGTAGAGCACGATCAACTTCCTTGTGACCACAGAGTGTAAGTCCATTCTCTAAGTGTGGTAATAAAGCTAACTTATTTATTTTCTTTTTACAATAAAAAATTATAAAAATTTTCATTTATCGACTCAACCATTCTAGAGGTTGCTCCAGCGCCACTCCACAGTAGAGTGGCGGCCGCTCGTGGAGATGCAATAAAGGAAAGCCACCGGTTTTCAGTCGTTTTTAGGTCAGGCTGGATTAACAGAGTAAGTGCAACATTCTAGAAGTTGAAAAAAGGGGCAACTGTCGGTAGATTCCGAAG
>WUUC01166415.1_pt1 | contig 18314 bp, 14 predicted proteins | sample 6278441 | NCBI WGS metagenome assembly WUUC01 (sample SAMN13675441, study PRJNA597444) | soil metagenome | isolation source: soil | place: USA: Washington | collected 2017-10 | reverse complement strand
GCTCGTACCACTGCAGCGTGTGGTCCATGGCGTAGGCAGGCTGCCCGTGCACTTCGGTCACCGAGGTCCCGGCCGACGCCCTCAGCAGTTCAGCGTCGTCGGCGTCGCCCGCCCGCTGGAGGACCACGAGCTGGCCCCCGTCGGACGAGGCGCCGCCGTAGAGCAGGCTCATGCCGTCGAAGGCGTAGTTGCCGAAGGGAGCGAGCGAGCTGCCCGGCCCGCGAGCCAGCAGCTCGATGCCGTCGGGCAGGGCGCTGTCGATGTCGCCGGCCAGGTAGCCCTCGGCGGCGACGACCAACGCGTCCCGCTCGATCCCGGTCGCACCGCCGATGATCACCGACCCGTCATCGGTCGTCATCCGGAGGAACACCGTCCCGTCGGACTCGTCGAGGAACGCCTCCTGCCCGGCCACGTCGATGGGCTCGCTCTCGTCGTCCTCGTAGGTCACCACCCCGGCGCTCTCGATCACGGACAGCAGGGGGCCGGACCAGGGGTCGTCCCGGCCGGTGTCGCCGTACATCGAGACGGTCACGTCGAGCCCCGGCGGGAAGTCGCGCGCCCGGATGATCTTGGCCTCCACGATCTCCCAGCCGTGGGGGACCGAGCGGGGCACCAGGTAGGTCGGGTTGTCACCGGCGACCGTGCCTTCCTGGTCACGGGTCTGGCGGAGGAGGACGGCAGTGGTGATGCCGGCCACGGTCAGGACAGCGGCGGCGATCAGCCAGCCCCGGCGGCGGCGCTTCTGCGCGTCCCGCAGGTCGACCACGACCGAGTCGACGGCGACGGGGGGTGCGTCGACGAGCAGGTCGTCGACGGCGGAACGGAGGCTGGCGGCGGCCTGGCGGCCACGGGCGTCCAGCAGGTCCAGGGCCTGTGCGGTCTTGTCGGGGTCGGTCATCGGTCCTCCTCCCCGGGGTCGGCAACGACGTCGGCGACGACAGCGGCGCCGAGGAGCCCCAGCGACTTGGCCAGGGCCAGGCGCGCCTTGTGGAGGTGGGCCTTCACGGTCCCCTCGGCACAGTCGAGGATGGCGGCGGTGTCGGCCACCGACCGGTCCTCCAGGTAGTAGAGGGACACCACCTGGGCTTGCCGGTCGGGCAGCCGGCGCACCGCCGCCCACAGCTCGTCGTCGGCCTCGGGCAGCACCACGTCGGCAGACGAGGTGGCGCCCAGCCGCTCGACCGCCCGGCTCTCGCGGCCCGCGCTGCGGCGGTGGTTGGAGGCCCGGTTGGCCACCACCCGGCGGGCCCAGGCCCCCGGCTTGTCGTACCCGCCCACCAGATCCCATGACCGCCAGGCCGCGACCAGCGCTTCCTGGGCGATCTCCTCGGCCGCGCCTGCGCTGCCGGTCAGTGACCAGGCGAAGGCGACGAGGGCGGCCCGCTCTCGGCGGGCGAACTCCTCGAACTCGGCCGGGCGGGTCTGGGGCCCGTCCGTCTCTCTGGCTGTTCGCACGCCATCCACTCCCCGGACCGCCGCCGCCGGTTTACCAGAGGGCGCCGACCAGGGCATCTCTCACCCAACTCTCATGGTCGCTCACCGCTTCCTTAGAAATGACCTCGTCAACATTTAGCCAAATCGAATTGCTAACAGGACCGAGGGCTGTCATCAATGCTCCCGCTGCCCGGGGCGTGCAACCCGGGTTGTTCCGCAGACGGGGGGACAACAGTCATGAGACAGTCGTCGGACGGTCCTGCGCGCCCTCGCGCCGCTCGGACCAGCAAGGGTGTCAGTAGACGGGGGTTCCTTCGCGGGGTGGGGACCACCGCGATAGGGGCCGGGGCGGGGGCCATGGCCGCCGGCCCATTGGGCATAGCCGCCGAGGCGCAGGAGCCCGAGCGCGGTGCCGTGCAATTGCCGGGCAACTTCGGGCGCATGTTCCCGAACCTGCCGGCCTTCGCCCGGACGTCACCGGCCCTGACCGAGGCGCTCACGGACATCGGCAAGCCAGGCGGGTTGCTCGATGCCCAGGACAACCTGGCCGCGGGGCCGATCAACCTGATCACCGATCCGACGTTGAGCGTCAACAACCGCGACAACACCACCCACACCGCGGGGACCACGTTCTTCGGCCAGTTCCTCGACCACGACCTGACCTTCGACACGACGTCGCCGCTGAACGTGCCGACCGAGCCCACCCGGACGCCCAACGCCCGGACCCCGGTGCTCGACCTCGACTCGCTCTACGGCGGCGGGCCCATGGCCTCGCCCCAGCTCTACCAATCGTCGGACCGGGCCAAGCTGCGCATCGAGAGCGGCGGCCAGTTCGAGGACGTGCCCCGCGACGCCAACGGCCGGGCGGTCATCGGCGATCCCCGCAACGACGAGAACCTGATCATCTCGGGCCTGCAGGCCGCCATGATCCTGTTCCACAACCGGGTGGTCGACCGGGTGCGCAGCCAGGGCTGGACGTTCTGGCCGGTGGTGTTCTCCGAGGCCCGCAAGCGGGTGCTCAACCACTACCAGTGGATCGTGGTGAAGGAGTTCCTGCCCCAGATCGTGGGCCGGTCGCTGGTCGACGACATCCTGCGACGGGGCCGGCGCTACTACCGGCCCACCACCGGGGCGTTCATGCCCGTCGAGTTCCAGGGCGCCGCCTACCGGTTCGGCCACAGCATGGTGCGGCCCTCCTACCGGGCCAACCTGGCCGGTGACGACGGCCAGCCGTTCTTCGGGTTCATCTTCGATCCCGCCGGGCAGGGCCAGGCCGACCCGGTCGACCTGCGGGGCGGAGCACGTGCGGCCCGGCGGTTCATCGGCTGGCAGACGTTCTTCGACTTCGGTGACGGGAACATGCGCCCCAACAAGCGGATCGACACCAAGCTCTCGACGCCGCTGTTCGACCTGCCGCTGGGCACCATCAGCAGCGGCGACCCGCCCACGTCGCTGGCGGTCCGCAACCTGTTGCGTCACGTGACCTGGTCGCAGCCCTCGGGCCAGGCCATCGCCCGCGCCATCGGGGCGGCGCCGCTGTCGCGGGGCGACCTGTCCGAGCTGTCGGGCTACGGCATCGGCCTCGATGCCAACACCCCGCTCTGGTACTACATCCTCAAGGAGGCCCAGGTCCGCACCGACGGGCTCACGCTGGGACCGGTGGGCGGCCGCATCGTGGCCGAGGTGTTCATCGGTGTCCTCCAGCTCGACGCCATCTCCTACCTCAACCAGCCCAACTGGCGGCCGTCGCTGCCCGCCCGCAGCGGCTCGGTGACCGGCGACTTCCGCATGGTCGACCTGCTCACCTACGCCCGGGTCGATCCCGCCTCACGGGGCCAGTAGAGGCCGCAGCCCCCACATCGTCGATCGCCGAGGGCCAGCAGCCGGAGCGGAGGCGGCAGGAAGCGCTCACCCGATGCGGACGATCGGAGCCAACCGGTAGCGGCCTTCGAGCACGGCCCGGCCCGGTTCGTAGAGCCGGAGCATGGGCCGGAAGGCGCCCTCGGGCGTCGGCAGCCAGTTGGCCTGGCCGTCCGCGTCGGGCGCCTCGTACTGGAGGTGCAGGGTGAGCGAGCCGTCGTCGCCGTAACGCAGGCCCGGGGTCCGGTCGCCGATGGAGTACCGGCCGAGCGGGTTGTCCACCAGGCGCCGGTCGGGCATCCCGTACATGGTGAGCGACCAGAAGGCGCCGACCGGGGGCGGTTCGTCGAGCCGCAGCCGGTAGCGGTGGGCGCCGTTGAGCCGTCGGCCGTCGACGTCGGTCACCACCTGGAAGTAGGTGGCCTCGTAGCCGTGGTTGCCCCACAGGCCGTCGCGGGCGGCCAGCGCCCGCACCAGCCGGGCTTCGGCCCGGTCGGCGATCTTCCATGCCGGGTCGTCGACCGTGCCGACCTCGAAGAAGTCGAGGTTGTAGTCGAAGAGGTGCGAGGCCGAGTGCCAGCCGTTGACCGGCGGGGCCCGGTGGGCGCGGCCGGCGGCGTCGATGCGGTCGCAGCCCAAGGACATCCCGTCGACCACGACCTTGACCAGCTCGGGTGAGGGGTCGACGTAGGGCGAGCGCTCGTCGAGCAGGCCCAGTGGGCCGAACCGCTGCTGGTGCGCTACATCGGCGGCTGCGGGCGGGAAGGCCCGCATCCACACGCGCATCTTCTCCCAGGGCTCGAGCTCGATGGGGACGCCGGGGGCGGGACGGGGGATGCCGCTCCCCCACCTCCCTCCGGGCCGCCAGTCGCCGTCGCTGCGCCCGTTGGCCGGAGTGAGTCGCAGCTGGCGCTGGAGCACGGCCACGTCGGCCACGTCGGCCGGCCCCCGGCACAGCCACCGGCCGAGGATGGTCGCCACCCGGGTGGGCACGGCGATGGTGGTCATGCCGAGCGGGTTGGGCCCCTCCCAGCCCGGCGGGGTCAGCATGTAGACCGCCGGACCGGGTCCGGTGGCCCGGCTGCCCACGTAGGCGAAGTTGTTGGTCCAGGCGTCGATGAACTGCAGGACGTGGTAGCGGTCGCCCGTGTCGGGGATGTGCAGGATCAGCGGACCGCCGGACAGGTCGATCTGGGCGACCGAGTACAGCGTGTCGTTGCTGACGTTGGGCATCGTGTCGCGGGGCTGGGCCAGCCGGCCGGCGTGGGCGAACCCGTTGAACGGCGCCGGCGGAAGCGCCCCGTTGCCCACCTCGGTGAAGCGGACCATCTCCGACACGGCCAGGACCAGCGGGTAGCCGTGGACGAACGCGTCGGCGGCCAACCCCAGCGTCTCCAGATCCTGCTGGCTCTCGTCCTCGTCCAGGCCCTCGTCGAGCGGCTCGCCGGTCATTCGCTCTCCCTCCCGCCGGCCCGCAGACGGTTCCCGGCCCAGCGCCCGCCGCCCTCACCCGCGCCGGGTGATCGCCGGGGCACAGTGCGCGGTGACCGTGCCGCGCCGCCGTTCACCCCGCCCGGGTGGTGCCGTGGGGCGGGGTGGATCGAAACCTGCCCCGCCGTAACGTGCAGTCCGAGCGAGCGGGGGAGGTCGTGGACATGGGCGTGCAGAATCGATCCGAGTACAGCGGAGCAGGCCGGGCGGTATCTGGATCGACGGCGACGGGATGCTGGACCGTGGGAGCGGCCACCATCACCAGCGTGGTGGAGAACCAGACGGACGAGATCCCGCCCGAGTTCTTCTTCCCCGCCTCCACCGCCGAGGGCGTCGCCGCCCACCCCTGGCTCATCCCCGACTACGCCGACGCCCAGGGCCGCATCGCCATGCGGGTCCAGGCGCTGGTGATCGACGAGCCCGGCCGGCGCACCCTCGTCGACCCGTGCGTGGGCAACGGCAAGACCCGCACCCTGCCCTGGTTCCACCAGCAGGAGTGGCCGTTCATGGACCGCTTCGCCGACGCCGGCTTCACCGCCGAGTCGATCGACCAGGTGGTCCACACCCACCTCCACGCCGACCACGTGGGCTGGGACACCCACCTCGTCGACGGCAGTTGGGCCCCCACCTTCACCCGGGCCAGCCACCTCTACACGCAGGCCGAGCTCGACGGCGCCCGCCAGAGCGGCGAAGGCGCCGGTCCCGCCGACCTCTACCTCGACTCGGTGGCGCCCATCGTCGACGCCGGTCTCGCCGACGTGGTGGACGAGGACGCAGCGCTGGGAGGCTGCCTGCGCCTGGCCCCCACGCCCGGCCACAGCCCCGGCCACGTCTCGCTGTGGGTCGAGTCCGACGGCGAGACGGCCGTGATCACCGGTGACGTCGTCCACCACCCGGTCCAGATGGCCGAGCCCGCCTGGGGCTTCCTCGAGGACCTCGACCCCGACGTCGCCCAGGCCACCCGCCGCCGGCTGCTCGACGACGTGGCGCGGTCGGGCGCCCTGCTCATCGGCACCCACTTCCCCACCCGGCCCACGGGCCACGTGGTCGCCGAAGGCGACGCCTGGCGCTTCTCCCCGACCTGACCTGCCCTGAGCCGGCCTGAGCGACCGAGGTCAGCCCTCGCGGAGGCGGGCTTCGAGGGCCTGGGCCTCGACGTCGAGGCGGCGCCTGAGCCCTTCGATGATCTTGCGCTCGGCGGTGCCGCCCACCAGGGGGATGGCCACCTTGAGCTCGCCGCCCATCCGGCGGGTGGAGCCGTCGCCGTTCGCCGTCAGCGCGCACTGGGCCGATCCGTGGAGCTTGCGGGGCTCGGCCTCGGCGTGGAACGTCAGCCGGCCGGTGCCCGTGGACCGGTCGAGGCGCAGCTCCTGCAGCCAGGTCAGCTTGCGGTGGCCCAGGATGCGCTTGGCGATGGGGTCGATCGAGCCCGTGTACTCGTAGCGCAGCTTCAGCACGTCGTCGGGCCCGTCGGTGGTCGACTCGACGACCGTGGGCAGGCCCACGTCGGGCAGTTTCAGCCCGGTGTGGAACCCGGGGTCGAGCAGCAGCGCCGTCAAGGCGTCGACCGACCCGGAGAACTGGTGCTCGATGCGGAAGCGCACCCGCACATCCTGCCCCAGCCGGTGCGGCCGCTCCCGGATCGCAACCCGGCGCGGCCTCCTCGCCACCAGCAGGCTCGGGTCGATCACGTGATCTCGACCGGCGTGCCCAGCGGCAGCAGCGCCGCCATGCGAACGATCACCTCGTTGGGCACCGGATGCCGCCGTGGCTGACGGGGCCGGCTCGTGACGGGACATCGAGGACGGTGATCACGAGCTCCCGCTCGGTGCCGAAGGTAGTCCTCCCGTCACCCGGCGCTGCGGACCAGCGACCGGGCCCGAGCACCATCGCGGCGCCGAGGCCCAGCGCAGGCCTACGATGCGGCCATGGCGGCACAACCGCCCGTGGCCGGCGCTCCCGCCCCGCCGGCACAGACGGGCCTGTTGGTGGGTTTCGGGCTGGGGGCGGTCATCGCGATCTGCTTCGGGGCCTACGCGCGGGTGCACGATCCGTCCAACGAGTCGGTGGTCGTGCTGTTCTTCACGGCCCAGATCCAGCTGAAGGTCTGGTTCGCCACCGTGTCGGTGGTCCTGGCCGTGCTGCAGGTGCTCAGCGCCATGCGGCTCTACGGCAAGCTCGGCAGCGGCTCGGCGCCCGCCTGGCTGGGCGACGCCCACAAGCTGATGGGCACCTTCGCCTTCCTGTTCAGCCTGCCGGTGGCGTACCACTGCCTCTGGTCGCTGGGCTACACCGTCGATCCCACCATCGACCGGGTGTTCCTCCACTCGCTGTTCGGGTGCCTGTTCTACGGGGCGTTCGTGTCGAAGGTGCTGGTGGTGCGGACCGAGAACCTGCCCGGCTGGGCGCTTCCGGTGGCCGGCGGGGCGGTGTTCACCACGCTGGTCGTGGTCTGGTTCACCAGCGCCGCCTGGTTCTTCACGTCGTTCGACGGGCCCAAGCTGTGAGCCCGCTCAAGGTCGTGGTCAACGTCGTCCAGTTCTTCGCCGCCGCGGCGGCGCTGGCGTTCGTGGTCCTGCTGTTCGTCAACGAGCCCGAGTCGGGCGGCGGCGGTGGCGGTGCGGCCGGAGGAGGCGTCGACGGATCGGCGGTGTTCTCCGACAACTGCGCCGGTTGCCACGGCGCCGACGGCGAGGGCAACAACGGCCCGCCGCTCAACAACGGGCTGGTGGTGGCCAACTTCCCCGACCCCGCCGACCAGGTCGACGTCGTCACCAACGGGCGGGGCCCGATGCCCTCGTTCGGGGGGCGCCTGTCGCCCGAGGAGATCGAGGCCGTCGTGGAGTACACCCGGACCCTGTGACCACCGGCGGTCGACCGCTACGATTTCGTCGGACCACGCAGGACGCGCGGGAGGACACCAGCATGGGCGCGACCGACAGTCCGAACTCCCCCGAGTGGATCGGCAAGGTGGTCAGGAACCTGCCCCGGCCCGGCCACGCCGAGCACGTGCGCGAGTGGTTCGGCCGGCGCAAGGCCTCGCCCCTCGCCGGCCTGGAGAAGGGCCTCAAGCGCCAGCTCGAGATGCTCCGCGACGAGATCGCCCAGGCCCGCAGCGCAGGCCTGTCGTGGACCGCCATCGGCAAGATGATCGGCCTCCACCCCGACGTGGTCCGCTCCATCCACACCGAGTAGCCGGGCCTACCAGTAGGACCGCATCAGCTCGCTCGACCAGGCGGGCTGGCGGGTGGCCGAGCGGGGCGCGAACTCGACCATGTAGGGCTTGAGGTCGAGCACCGGGGTGCCCTCGATGGCGTCGAGGCCCCGCACGTGCAGGCGCAGCCCGTCGATGCCGACGAGCTCGCAGGTGGTCAGGCCGAGGCGGTTGGGCCGGGCCTTGGCCCGCTGGGCGAAGATCCCCACCTCGGGCCAGGCGGGGTTGCCCCGGGGGTGGCGGGCGCCGAGGTTGACCTTGGCCTCGTCGACCCCGTGGAAGAGGAAGACCACCTCGACGTGCGAGAACGCGTCCAGTCCGGCCAGCACCTCGGGGCCGAACCGCGCGGCGTCGAGCTCGATGGTGGCCTCGACGCCGGCCCAGTCGTCGTCGACCGCCTCGACCCGCGAGCCCCGCACCACGCCGATGGGCCGCACCTCGTAGGTCCCGTGGGCCCCGTGAGCCCCCGGCCTTCCCTGGGCCCCGTCGCTCTCACCGGTGGTCGACTCGGTCACGGCCGGGACGCTACCCGCCGGAATTCCGTGGGCATGCGACGCCGGCGGCCGTAGCGTCCGGGCGATGCGCCGCCTGCTGCTGGATGTCACCCCGCTGCGGGTGTCGAGCGACTTCCGGCGGCTGTGGACGGGCCAGGCGATCTCGTTCCTGGGCAGCATGATCACCACCGCGGCCCTGCCCTACCAGGTGTACCAGCAGACCGGGTCGAGCTTCGCCGTGGGTGTGCTGGGTCTGGTGCAGCTGGGCCCGCTGCTGGTGTTCTCGGTGGTGGGCGGGGCGGTGGCCGACAGCGTCGACAAGCGCCGGCTGCTGCTGCTCGTGGTCTCGCTGTCGCTGGCCAGCTCGGTGGCCCTGACCGTCAACGCCTCGCTCGACGACCCCCACCTCTGGATCCTCTACGCGTTGGGGGCGGTGTCGAGCGGGGTCAGCGCCGTGAGCTTCTCGGTGGTCCGGTCGCTGCTGCCGTTGCTGCTCGAGCCCGCGATGCGCCCGGCCGGCTACGCCCTCCAGTCGACCTACGGCTCGTTCGGGATGATGGCCGGTCCCGCCCTGGCCGGCCTGGTCATCGCCGCCCAGGGCCTGACCACCGCCTACCTCATCGACGTGGCCAGCTTCACCGTGGCGCTCGTCGTGCTGCGCAGCCTCGCCCCCATGCCGCCCTTGAGCGACAGCGGCACCGAGCTGCGGGCGTTGCGGTCCACCATGGCCGAGGGGCTGCGGTTCCTGCGGGGGCACTCGATCGTGCTCAGCATCTTCGGTCTCGACCTGCTGGCCATGACCTTCGGCATGCCCAAGGCCCTGTTCCCCGCCCTGTCCGAGGACCTGGGCGGAGGTCCCCGCCTCTACGGCCTGCTGCTGTCGTCGGTGGCGGCCGGCATGTTCGTGGCCTCGATCGCCAGCGGCTGGACCGGGCGGGTCCACCGCCAGGGCCGGGCCGTGCTGATCTGCGTGGCGCTGTGGGGCGGCGCCATCGCCGTGGCCGGGCTGGTGAAGGCGCCGGTCGTGGTGCTCGTGCTCTTCGCCGTGGCCGGCGGGGCGGACATGATCTCGGGCGTCTTCCGCTCGACCATCGCCGCCGCCGTCACCCCCGACGAGATGCGGGGACGGGTGAGCGGCTTCGAGTTCGCCGTCTACGCCGGGGGCCCGGTGCTGGGCGACATCGAGGCCGGACTGGTCGGCGGGTTGGCGGGCGTCCCGTTCGCCATCGTGTCGGGCGGACTGGCCTGCGTGGCGGGCGCCGTGCTCTTCGCTGCCGGCGTCCGGTCGTTCGCCCGCTACACCGCAGTCGTGCCGGACGAGTCGATGCCGGACGATGCGGTGCCGACCCCGCCGGCGGTCGTGGCGCCCGGTCCCGCTTCTTCGATGACGGCGGTCGACCCGGCCTAGGTTCGTCCGGGTGAGCGCGCCGGACCCCCATGACGGCTTCCCGGACGGGTTCTTCGCCCGGTTCGACGAGAGCGACGACACCGACTTCTACGCCCCGCCCCGGCTGGTCACCCACATCGACGGCGCCGCCATCGCCGCGGTCGGCGAGCTCTACGACGAGCTGGGCATCGGCACACGGGGCGAGGGCGACGTCGTCGACCTCATGAGCTCGTGGGTGTCCCACTTCCCCACCCCGCCCCGCCACCTGCGGGTCCTCGGCATGAACGCCGCTGAGCTGGACGCCAACGCGGCCGCCGCCGAGCGCATCGTCCACGACCTCAACGCCTCGCCCAAGGTGCCGCTGCCGGACGGGTCCGTCGACGACGTCGTCTGCTGCGTCTCGGTCGACTACCTGGTCCGTCCCATCGACGTGTTCGTGGACGTGGCCCGCATCCTGCGGCCCGGCGGGCGGCTGGTCTGCACCTTCAGCAACCGCCTCTTCCCCACCAAGGCCATCCAGGGCTGGCTCGCCGCCCCGGAATCCGAGCGGATGACCATCGTCGGCGAGTACTTCCGCCGCTCACGGGTCTTCGGTCCGGCCACTCAGGCCCGCCGCACCCCACCCGGCCACCCCGGCGACCCGCTCTACGCCGTCTGGGCCACCCGCCTCTAGCCCTGGGTCTGCGCCGCTAGCCCTGGGCTGCCGGACCGGTCGGCATCACCCTGATCTGCGCGGTAGCGGTTGCCGTGGCCACGATCTGGCCGGATTCGTCCACCAGCTCGCCGGCCATGAAGCCGATGTCCCGCCCGCGGCGGACGATCCGCCCCCGCCCGATCAAGCGTCCCGGCCGGGCCGGGCGCAGGAACTGCACGTGCAGGTCGGTGGTGGGCGAGAACTGCCCCTCCGCCAGGGTGGCCACCAGCGCCGGCCCCAACGTGTCGTCGAGCATCGCGGCGAGGAAGCCGCCCTGCACCACGCCCGCCGGGTTGAGGAACTGGTCGGTGGCCGTGAACGCCACCTCGATCGTCCCCGCCTCGGGATCGACGGCGATCAGATCCCACCCCAGCAGCACCGCCGCCGACGGCGGCTCCGCCCGCCCCGCCACCACATCCCAGAACGGCCCTTGTCGCTCACTCCCCCTGCTCATGTCCCCGTTGCTACCAGAGCGACGACGATGGGCGGGTGGACTACGACCCCTCCTTCTACCTCGGCACGGCCCGGCACTACGCCGCCGGCCGGCCGCCCTACTCGGCCGAGCTGGAGGCCACGCTGACCGCCGAGCTGGATCTCGACGGCCCGGCGACACCGAGATCATCATCGCCACGAAGCCTCGGCCCCAGGACAGCACCGAGCCCGCGGCGTGAATGGCGCCCCGGGCAATGGGTGAATGGGGGGCACGGGGCCGCCGCAGCGGGCAGAAGCGGCGGCCCCGTGGCACCGGGCGGTTCCCGCCTATGCGGCGGGCACCAGGAACACGTTCTCGTCCATCTCCTCGCGGGGGATGTCGGTGTTGCGGGCGATGACGTCACCGAGGTTGGTGCGGAAGTCGATGCCGTAGATGCGGCGGATGTCGCGCAGGCCCGGGTCGTTGCCGTAGAAGAACCGGTCGCCGTCGCGCAGGGCGGTGAACTGCTGGCGCCACATGGCCAGCTGCAGCTCGCCGAACTCGGTGCCCTCGACGTGCGCCTCGGAGACCATGCCGGTGAAGGCGTCGATCGAGTCGACGTCACCGAAGATGGCCCGCAGCCGTGACGCCAGCGTGGTGCGCTTGACGACCTCGACGGCCGGACCGCCCACCCGCTCCTCGAGGTTGGCGTCCTCGGTCAGGCCGGCGGCGTCGGTGACGGTCATGAAGTCGATGCTGTCGGGGTCGTTGACCTCGTCGCCGGCGGTCAGCTCGGGGTCGGCCGGGAACTGGTCGGTGTCCTCGCCGGTGAGGTCGGTGAACGACTCGATCCGGTCGAGCCCGTAGGCCTCGCGCATGTCGTTGTACGACGGCATGCCGTGGTCGCGTCCCCGCTCGACGTCGAGCGCCCCCAGGTCGATGACGCCCTGGAAGCAGTCGGGCAGCTCGGCGCCGTCCAGGCACGCCGGGTTGGCCGCCGTGGGGATCTGGAACATGACGCTGCGCAGCTGGTTGTCGATCATCTCGTCGTTGTTGTATTGCGTCTCGACGCCGATGCCCTGGAGCAGCGGGCCGAGCTGCAGCTGCTCGACGAGGTCGGGGTTGAAGAAGGCCAGGTTGAGCGGGACGGTGAAGTGGACGGTCGAGCCGTCCTCGGCCCGCTCGATCTCGATGCCCTGGGCTTCGATGGCTGCCAGCTGCTCGGTGGTGTAGCGGGTGGTGGCACCGGTGAGCTCGACGTCACCGTGGATCAGGCTGTGGGCCCGGTAGCCGACGGTGGCGAACTCGTTGGAGACCGTGGCGTTGGTCCGTGACCGGTAGCCGCGGTACCTGGGCAGGTCCACGCCCATGGTCGGGAGGTACTCGCGGTAGGTGATGTATTGGATCTCGGCGATCACCACCCGCCGGGCCAGCTGGAACTTCCGCTCCTCGCTGAGCGAGTCGGGCAGCTCGTCGACGATGCGGTTGTGCTCGCGGGCGAACAGCGTGTGGGTGGCGGTCAGGTCCAGGCTCTCGTTGGCCCGCTTGTCGCCGGCGATGCGGGCGGCCTCGGGGGTCCCCCGCATCCGGCCGTCGAGGTCCATGGCCGGCGCGCTGGCCGGGTCGCCCAGGATGTCGGCCCGGGGCAGCAGCCCGTTCTCGTCGAGGCGCAGCTTGGCCCCGTTGTTGGACATGTCGCCGTCGACCGGGCCCTCGCGCAGCCACTCGAGCCGTGCCACGTCGTTGCTGTAGAGGACGTCGCCGTCGATGTAGGAGTTGAGCGTGTTGATCTGCTCGCGGGGCGTCGTCTCCCCCGTGCCCGGTGCGGCGGCCGAGCGGGTGAAGGGCAGGACGCCGGCGTCGTTGGTGAACGACTCGAGCGGATCGGCGGCGTCGAAGGGCATGTCGGCCTCTTCGTCACCGCCCTGCACCAGGCCCATGTTGTGGTCGGTGAACTGGCCCCACACGAAGGTCCACTGCGACAGGGTGTTCTCGGAGAACACGTTGCGGTTGGTGTCGTTGAACACCCGGTTGCTGATGAACCGGCTGGCCGGACCGGCCTGCGGCTCGCTCAGGCCATCCGCGTAGTCGGCCGGCGCCACCCGCAGGTAGGGCTGGCCGGCGACGCCCCACTCCGGGTGCCGACGGTTGTTGCCGGTGCCGTCGAGGCTCTGGATCTCGAAGGTGCGCCAGAAGGTGCGGGCCCGCCGCCGGGAGCGGACCTCCTCGGTCTCGTCCTCGGTCACCACCAGGTCCGAGAAGCCCACGGTGGCGGCGGCTGCGGCCAGGAGGATGGAGATGCCGATGGCGATCGTGCCCCGTCCCCTCCCCCGGCGCTGCTTCGGCGGCTGCGGTGGCCTCCGCGGCGGCTGGTGCCCCCGCCGCTGCTCCTGTTGACTTCGCCTCTGTCCCTGACGGGATGCGGTGAGGGTCCCCACGATTCCTCCCGGGTCCACAGGCGCGCTTCGGCGACGTGCTCGGGCACGCCAGTGCGTCAACGCCTGCGGATCGCTCGTGATTGCTGCTCGGACGCGAACGACCAAGACCGCCGACGGACCCCAGCAGTCCGTGGCCATTTGGTCAATCAGGTAATCGCAACCAATCCGCAACAGGTCACGCCCAGCCTGCTGTTTTGTGCCCCGCTGCAGGCCGGGACACGCGGAGGGGAGGCGCCGGGTGCGCCTCCCCCTGTCCGCTCTGTGGACTGCCGGGTTGCTCAGGCGGCGATGCCGGCGGCGACCGAGGGGGCCGGCACGGTGGCATCGTCGATCTCGGGCTGCTGGGCCGATGCCCGCTTCGGGCCCCGCCACAGGGTGACGGCGGCGGTGACGAGGGCGAAGATGGCCCCGGCGGTCATGGCCTGCTGCAGTCCGGTGGAGAAGGCGTCGCCCACGGCGTCGGCCAGTTGCTGGCCGCCGCCTCCGCCCAGGCGATCGGCCACGGCGAACCCGGCGCCGGCCGACTCCTCGACGGCGTGGGCGGCCTCGGGCGGGACGACCGGCGGCAGGGCGTCGACGGCGTCGCTGACGCCCGAGCTGTAGCCGCTGGTGAACAGCGAGCCCAGGATGGCGATGCCCAGCGCCGAGCCCAGCTCACGGCTGACGTCGTTGACGGCGGAGGCCACGCCCTGCTTGGCCCTCGGCAGCGACGACACGATGGCGGTGGTGGCCGGCGTCGAGGTCAGCGCCATCCCCAGGCCGAAGGCCGCGAGCCCGCCCAGGAAGTGCCCGTAGGTCGACGCTGCGTCGAGCCGGCTCATGATGGCCAAGCCGGTGCCGAGGCCGACCAGGCCGATCGACATGACCGCTCGGGCCCCGAACCGCCCGACGATGTGCGGAGCGACCCGCGACAGCGGCATCACGATCGCCGCCAGGGGCAGCAGGCAGAGCGCGCTGTGCAGGGCGCTGTAGCCGAGGACGAGCAACAGGAACTGGAGGCCGACGAGGAAGAAGCCGAACAGGCACAGGAACTGCACCGTGAGCGCCAGGGCGCCGGTGCTGAATCCCCGGAGGGCGAACAGGCGGACGTCGAGCATCGGCCGGGGCGTGCGCAGCTCCCAGGCGACGAACGCGGCGAGCGAGGCGATCGCGACCGTGAGGGCACCGAGGGCGTTGGGCGTGGTCCAGCCGGCTTCGGCGCCGTCGATGATGGCGTAGACCAGCGCACCGATCCCGACGCCGGAGAGCACGAAGCCCGGCAGGTCGATCACGGCGTCCTCGGGGTCGGCCGTGTTGGGCGTCAGCGCCCACGCTGCGGCGAAGGCCACCACCGACAGGGCCGCGGTGGCGAGGAACGTGGCCCGCCACGTCCACGACTCGAGGATGAGGCCACACCCGATCAGGCCGAGGATGGCGCCGGAGCTGGCGAAGCCGGCCCAGACGCTGACCGCCTTGGCCCGTCCGGACAGCGGGAACACGGCGGTGATCGTCGACAGGGTGCCCGGCATGATCATCGCCGCGCCGATGCCCATGACGACACGGGCGCCGACGAGGGTGCCCGGCGCTCCTGCCGCGGCGGCGGCCAGGGCGGCGAGGCCGAACACGACGGTGCCGACCAGCAGCAACGTGCGCCGGCCCACCCGGTCGCCCAGCGCGCCGAACGGAAGGACGAGGGCGGCCAGCGCCACCGTGTAGCCGTCGGCGATCCACGTGAGCTGCGAGCTCGACGTCCCGAGGTCGAGGCTGATGCCGGTCAGGGCCAGGTTCACGCTGGACACCGAGGCCACGACGAGGACGAGGGACAGGCACATGGCGACCAGGATCCCGGTGCGGCCGGCGTCGTCGTCCGCTGGCTCGGTCGACGGTGCGGTGCCCGGGTGTCCGGGTGCTTGCCGTTGCGGTTGCGGTTGCGGCTGCATGGTCGGTGCTCCCTTGGGCGGGGCCCTCCGGTGCTCCGGAGGCCGTCGGTGCGGTTCCCGGCCCAAGGTGCCCGAGCCGCCTTTCCCGCCCCTGTCATCCCGCTGTCGTCGGGAAGGCCCAGCTCCGGGCGGCCGAACAGGACGGGGAGTACTCTCCGGCCGTGGACGTTCGGGTCCTCGGACCCGTCGAGCTGCTCGGGGGTCAGGGGCACACCATCTCTGTCCCCGGCCGCAAGATGCGCGGCCTGGTCGCCGTCCTCGCTCTCGACGCGGGGACCACCGTGGCGCCCCGGCGCCTGATCGACGCCGTGTGGGGCGATGACGGGGTGCGCAACCCCAACGCCGTCCAGGTGAGCGTGTCCCGGCTGCGCCGGCTGCTGGCCGACGCCGGCGAGGACGACCGCATCACCACCCACCCGGCCGGCTACGAGCTGCGGATCGACCGCGACGCCGTCGACGCGCTGCGGTTCGAGGCGCTCGTCGAGCAGGCCCACCAGGGGCGCGGCGACCCGGCGGCGGCCGTGGACCTGCTGACCCGGGCCCTCGGCCTGTGGCGGGGCACGCCCCTCGGCGACGTGCCCGACACCGACGCCATCGCCGCGCTCCGCGCCCGGCTGGAAGAGCTGCGCCGCGGTGCCGTCGAGGACCGGGCCGAGGCCGAGCTGGCTCTCGGTCGCCACGACCGGCTCGTCGCCGAGCTGGAGGCGATGGTCACCGCCGAGCCGCTGCGCGAGCGCCGGTGGGGCCTGCTCATCCGGGCGCTGTACGGCTCGGGGCGCCAGGCCGACGCCCTGCGCGCCTTCCGCCGGGCGCGTGCCGTCCTGATCGAGGAGATCGGCGTCGAGCCGGGGCCCGAGCTGCGCGAGCTGGAGGCGGCCGTGCTGGCCCAGGACGGCGTGCGCCTGGGCGTCCCCGCTCCTGCAGCACCTGCCACGCCCGCCACGCCGCCGACCCGGGCGGCGGGACCGGGCGGCGTCACCCCAGCCGAGCCGGCTGCCGACGCCCCCATCGGCGAGGGCTTCCGCCGGCGCGGCAACGTCCGCCACGCCCTCGCCCCCTGCATCGGCCGGGCCACCGACCTCGACGCCCTGGCTGCCCTCGCCCGGCAGCACCGCCTCGTGACCCTCGTCGGACCGGGTGGGGTCGGCAAGACCCGCCTGGCCCTCGAGATCGCCGGCCCCCTCCAGGACACGGCGGCCGACGGCGTCTGGTGGATCGAGCTGGCCTCTGCCCGGACCGACCTCGACGTGCTGGCGGCGGTCCAGCGCTCACTCGGCATGGACGGCGGCACCACTGGTGATGTGGCTGTGGCGCTCGACGCCGTGACCACTGCGCTGCGCGACCGCGAGGCGGTGCTCGTGCTCGACAACTGCGAGCACCTGCTCGGTGCCCTCGCCCCCGTGGTCGCCGAGCTGCTGGGCCGGTGCGGCCGGCTCCGGGTCGTCGCCACCAGCCGCGAGGGGCTCGGCATCCCGGCCGAGGCCCTGTTCGCGGTCGAGCCGCTCGGCCGGTCCGCCGCCGTCGCGCTGTTCGAGGCCCGTCTCGTGGGCGCCACCGACGACGGGCCCGAGGCCGCCGAGGCGATCTCGGCGATCTGCGAGCGCCTCGACCGGCTGCCCCTCGCGCTCGAGCTGGCGGCGGCACGGACCCGGCACCTGCGGGTCGGCGAGATCCTCGACCGCCTCGGCGACCGGTTCGACCTGCTGCAGCAAGGCGCCCGCACCGCGGCGGCCCACCAGCGCAACCTCGAGGCGGTCGCCGGCTGGAGCTACGACCTGCTCGACGAGGCCGAGCGGGTCGTCTTCGAGCGCCTGTCGGTGTTCAGCGACGGGGCGACGCTCGACGCCGCCCGCCACGTCGCCGCCGTCCACGGCGTCTCCCCCGCCGACGTCGAGCCCGTCCTACACCGGCTGATCGACAAGTCGCTCGTCGTTGCCGACCGCTCGACGGCCGAGACCCGGTTCCGCATGCTCCAGACGCTGGCCGACTTCGCCGCCGCGCGCCTCGACAGCCGCGGCGACCGCGACGCCGCGCGCCACGACCACGCCCGCTGGGTGGAGGCGCTGGCCGCGCGCGTGCGCTGGGGAGCCCGGACCACCGGGGCCACCGTCGCCGCCATCCAGGCCGAGGACGCGGCGGTGCGCGACGCCATCGGCTGGGCCCTGGTCGCCGACCCGGTGCTGGCGCTCGACATCTGCGACGACCTGTCCGCCTACTGGTTCGGCTCCATGCGCGTCTCGGTCGGGTGGGAGCTGCTGCTCGCCGCCATCGACGCTGCCGGGACCACCGACCCGCAGCGGCGGGCGTCGGCCTCGGCGTGGGCAGTGGTGTTCGCCACGATGGTGCAGGACCCCGAGACGGCCCGCCGCCACGCCGACGAGGCGCTCGCGTTCGAGAGCGAGCTCGGTGACGCCACCCGGCAGGGGCGCCTGTCCTTCGCGCTCGCACTGGCCAGCGGCTATCGCAGCGACGGCGAAGCGGGCGACCGCGTCGCCGAGGCCCGCCGCCACTTCACCGCGGCCGGGCCCCCGGTCGGCCTCGGCTACGCGAGCTTCGCCGCCGGGGCGCTGCAGCTCGTCGCGGGCGACGTCGACGCCGCGGCGGCGAGCCTGGCCGACGCCGTCGACGTCTTCCGCCGCGAGGAGGACCACCTCGGGCTGATCCTCGCCGTGAGCCGGTTGGGCGAGCTCGCCTGGCGGCGCGACGACATGGACCTGTACGCCGAGATGCACGCCGAGCTGCTCGACCTCGGACGCGCCGGGCGGTCCTCCGGCGTGATCGCCGGGGCGACGGCGCGTCTGGCGCACGCCCGGCTCGTCACCGGCGATCGGGACGAGGCCCAGCGACTGGTGCGGGAAGCGCTGGCGCTGAGCGGCGAGAGCTTCATGCCGGTCATCGACGGCTACGCCTTCCGTTCGGCGGGGCTCGTCAACCTGGCGTCCGGCCACCTGCCGGAGGGCCGGGCCCAGCT
>WUUC01076475.1_pt1 | contig 18317 bp, 14 predicted proteins | sample 6278441 | NCBI WGS metagenome assembly WUUC01 (sample SAMN13675441, study PRJNA597444) | soil metagenome | isolation source: soil | place: USA: Washington | collected 2017-10 | reverse complement strand
GAAATCGATGGAGGCGATGGAGCGGCGAGGTGACATCTGTATTTTGCGCAAATAGGTGACATCTCTACTTTGGATTTACAATAAATGATTATTTGTTGACATACGCATCACGCAGGTATACCTTACGCTTTGCTCAAATCTAACCGGCGTATTCCTTACCTTCGCCCAGACTGATGAATCTTTCAGACTCTTAAACGGAGTCTTTGTTTACATCAATCGGTAAAATCAATAACACTCAAACCAAGCCGCTCGTGCTAACTCAGGACGACTAAATTGGTGCCGCTATCTAGTATATGCGAATTACGGGTAGAAGAGGCAGATAAGCAGCGAGCGATAAGATGGTTTTGTGGAAACTAAACTTATCGAACTCTATCCGCTCGACTGCGATTACCATCGCCGCATATCTCACATATGATTCTGGATAACATCAAAGAAACCCTCGAATCAGCAAGAACCCGGCTAAATGCGGCATCGTGTACCTTCTACGTCTGCGATCCTTTTTGGAACGAGGAGATGCGCCTGATCGCAATGCCGGGGGTTCGTCTCACCGAACCCATGCATGGCTTTTGTTTCCCGCCCCATTCCAAAAGAGTTTTAGTCGAAGGTGCGGCGGAAATCTTTAGCTCTCACGCCCCATCGAATGAACAACTCCGTGAAGATGCAAGCTCGCCGCTGGACCGGATTGACCATAAGAAAAGATTCTTGTTCGGAGATTTCATCGAACGAGAAGACATCAAGTCTTCGGCTCGACTGCTGCATATAGAAAATGGGCAGATCAAAGCCGTGTTGTTTGTTAATTTTGCTACGGTGAAGGAGTTTGACGAGCACCTTCAGGAGGAGATTAGAAAGTTATTAGTTCTATTAACCGCTAACATGGCGGCTCTTCGTGACGAGCTTCGTATCTCGGAAACAGACGCTCTGGTTCAGGCAATTCGGATTTTTTCACCAACGCTCGCCGGAGCAGGCGCACAGCTTAATGACCGTGATCAGCCTTTGGAAGAGTATCTACTTTCTCTTTTGGACTTGGCGATAAACGCGCTGGAGTTGGACCCGGACACGACTTTTGGCACGGTACATCTTTATGATCGTCAGACCGAAACTTTGGGCTTAGTGGCGTATACAGACGGGTATGTCAAAGATATCGAGACCGCAAGAGCGCCACAATCCGTTCCGACGGGTGAGGGTGTTATTTCATGGGTGGCGCTGCGTCGCAAGGCACTTCTGATAAATAATTTGCAAACATCTGAGTTCAAGAGCATCCATATCCCTATCAACGCAGGTATGAGCAGCGAGGTGGCGATTCCTATTTTTGATGGTAATGAGTTGGTGGGCGTACTGGATTTGGAATCTTCACTTCCCGATGCCTTTCAGCCAACGTGCGTGCGGTCTCTGTGGTTTGCCGTTAACCGGGCAGCCGTGGCGTATAGGCTGCGCCAGCAGGCCAACATCAATGACCGACTAAAAACTCTCACCGACGGGTTGCTGGAACTCTGCGGAGAAGTTGTAGATAAAGGTACCGGAGACTTCTCGCTCAACCGGCTGGCTGATTTAGCGGCGAACGAATTACAGGCTGCCCGGTGTGGTATCTGGCATTACAACGCACAGGACGGCAAGTTTGAATTGGCTGGCGTTAGTCCTCCGAATTTCAAGCCTCAGCCTCCTCGCTCAAATGGCTTGAGCAGCTTTATTCGCCGCTTTGGGCAGCCCGTCTGGATTTATAATGAAGCGGCGACCATCGGTTTTCGCATTAGTTATTGGAACGGCAACGAATGGGAACAGCCGCCTACCGACCTCAACACTCCCGAAGAGATAAATGCAAGTGTCAAGCTGAGCGTCAAGTCGCTGGTCGGGATTCCAATCAAGGTGCGTGGTCAGTTCACCGGAATAGCGTGGCTTGAATACGAGAACAATCCGGAAACATCTTCCGGGAATGAGCTACTTAAACTGGCAAGCGGATTCGCGGCATACGCAGGACTGGTCATTGAATTTAGTCTGTTTGACCTTGTGGACAAAAACGCTGTCCAGAGAATAGGCGGAAGTCTGGCCGATAATCACCTGGCTTCGGGGCCACTTCAGTTGGAGGAATTTCCCCACATCGAAGGGTATGTCAAATTACAACCCTATCCCTTTTCACTAATTGGTGGAGACTTCTACGCGGCGCGCGTCATTGATGAACAAACAGCCTGCGTGCTGCTTGGTGATGGAATGGGACACGCGGTGACAGGCGCGCTTAATATGTTGCCGATGCTGACGGTGTTTGAGGCATTTTGGAAGGAATCGCGTTCGGCGGTTCATCTCATGGATAAGATAATGAGCGCCTCAAACAAGCTTGGCGTGCAGGGAACTGCGATTTATTGTGTTTTCACTTTGATACAGAAAACTCTATGGGTGTCCGTCACCTCTGCCGGACACCCCTCGATGACCATAGTTAAACAAAACGGTATGACATTACCTTTCCCCGCCGCCGATCATCCCGCCAGCGGAGGTATGCTTGGAGCGATGCTTAAACTGCCTCTGGCTGAGCAACAAACGGAACTTTCGAGCGGCGACCTCATCATCATTGCCACAGATGGCTTTAATATGAGCAGTCCTGATATGGCTATCATTGGTCTGGAGCACATTAAAGAAGACCCCAAGACAATCGCAGAAGCTGTTTTTCAAGAGGCTTGTAATAAACGCAACCGCGAGGGCTCACTTGTCGATGATGATGAAACGGTGCTGGTCATCCGGGTGAAATAACGAAGTAAATATTAATTTCATCTTAGGAGATAGAACCGCTAAGGGAAGAACTTTATTGTTCACCCAATTCTTTTGCCCAACTGTACATCAGGCGTTAGGGAAGAACTTTATTCCAAGACAACTGTCTTCGGACAGTCGAAAATAAAGGATTTACGCCCTCTTCAGGGAAGAACTTTATTGTTCGTGAACATCCACTTGTCCCTAGAAAATTAAGTTGTACACCGGAGAAATTAAGAAGTACCCTGAAGAAATTAAGTTGTACACACAGAGCATAAAGCTCTTCCCCTATAGGGGAAGTGTGGAAGCTCCATTAAGTCGCGTTCCGTGAAATAGGGTTACGTCCCGCAGGGGGCGCGTAAAGCGCCCCACGGCGGGACTAAACATCTAGAAGTTTTTTCGGCTGGGGCGGGAGAGAGAAAGGGAGACTAGTCGGAGGCGGGGGGGCGGTTCTCGCCGGTATAGATGAGGACGTCTCTGAAGCCGAGTCTGAATAAATCCGAGTAGGCGGCGTCGGCCTGAATCTCGTCGTCGCTGAAGAGCACGAGGGTTCGATCCGGCGGTAATTCATTTTTTGCCCGCGCATAAATTTCGTCCCAGGGGATGTTTCTGGCACCCTCCGGATGGCCGTTCAGGTGGACACCGCGCTCGCGTAGATCGACAATCATGAACGGCTCGCGGCTCGCGCGCCGACGCCCCAACTCGCTCTCGTCTATCGTCCACGCGCTGACGGCCCTCGCGTCCTCGAACCCGAGCGCCGACATGACCTCGGTCTCCCTCTTCGGCGATAACTCCCCCATCCACACCCGGCTGACTACACCGTCTTTTCGCACGAGCGCCAGGGTCGGGACCACCCGTACCCCGAGCGAGGCGAGCACCTGTCGTCTGCTCTCGACTCGGGTCAGTCCCAATTCACCGAGGTAGGCTTCGCCGCGAGAAGGTTCATCGGGGTAGATGATGGCGGCTCGCGCGTGGGCACTACCTCGCAGCCCTTCGACGAGCCTTCTGTAAAATCGCCCGCTTCTAGTGCAGTACTCGCAATCGCTCCTGACCGCGATCAGGAGCGTCTGCTCCGACTGCGCCCAGTCGATTCCTTCAACGAAGATGCGCGCGGAGGGGGCGAGGGTCGGCGGCTCGGCCGGGCCCGACCAAGTCCCCCTAAAGAGCATCCCGCCCACCAGCAGGGCCGTGAGGGCGATGGCTGCGTTGAGCAGGTAGCCGAGGGTTCTTCTACGCGGGGCGGAGAGGTTTGCGCCCATTCGACCGTGTCCCCTTTTCGTGTGAGATTATTGGAATTGCTTCGGGTTCTCGACTCGCCCCCTGCCGTCTTTGCCGATGACGAAATAGAAGGTCAGCTTGCCGCGGACGCTGATCGGCTCTCCGTTGAGAGTGCTCGGCTTAAACTTCCACTGCCTGACGGCCTCGACGACCGCTTGGCCGATGCCCGGCGACGGGGACTCCAGGACTGATGCGTCCGTCACCACGCCTTTCCCGTTGTAGAGGGTCTCGACGACGGCGACGCCCTGCTGCGCTTTCTTTAACGCATCCTCGGAGTAGGCGGGCATCACTGTCTTCTCGGCGGACTTACGCATCCCGTCCTCGCCGACGCGAACCACGGTCTCGCCCGACTGTTCTCCCTCCGGTAAAGTCTTCTCCTCCGGTAAAGTCTTCAGCAGCTCGTCGGCGAGCGCCGTGAAGGCGGACATGCGTAACTGCTCACTCTTCAACTCCCTCGCACGGGAGATGCCGCCGTCGAAGCCCGCGAAAGAGAGGACGGAACGGAATGATTTATTAAAACTGAAATCCAGGCCGGGCACGGCCAGTGGGAAATCCACGACCAGCTCGGCGACCTGAACTTTTTGATTCCAGGAGACGCCCGCCAGTGCCTCGCCGTCCAGCGCATTGAAACCTTTGAGACCTTCGTTGAAGGCGGATTCGGCCGCGACCACGTCATGACGTGCGAACTGCTTCGCCGCAAGCAGGAGCAGGTGGGGCTGGCGCGGGTCAGTCACCGACAGTGCGGCCTTACGCCCCTGCGCGGCCGCCTCGTTCGCGAGGACATGGTTTTGGCCCTTGAACGCCGCCTCGGAAATGCCGAAGTAGAGAACGGCCCGCTCGACCCCCTGCGGCAGTCTCTCCGCCAGCGCCGTCGCCTCGGACAGTTGCCGACTGTTGCTCTCGATTTGGGCGGAAGCTTTGCCGAACTCGATCAGAGACCCGAGCTGGGAGCGCGCGTCTTTGTTCTCAATTTTGGCGCACGCGACCTGCGCCGTCGCAAAGTCTTTTTTCAGCCACGCGCGAGAGGCAACGTCGAGGTAAGCGATGTCCCTGCTCTCGGAGTCGGGCAGCCGCTCAGCGTTTGACATTACCTGTTCGGGGCTGTCAACCGTCTTCTTGTTGATGTTGGCGAAGGCGGCCTCGTGAGTCATGGCCGGCGGGACACCCGTCGACAGGTCGGCCAGCGACGCGCCGAGCTGTGCCGCGAGGCCGGGCGCGAACTTCAGCGCCTTGGGCATCAGGAGGTAGGCCAACGCGTAGTTCAATTTCCGCTGCTGAGGATCGGCCGTCGGCTGGCGGAGGAGTCCCGCGGCCGTTCGGAGGTAGGCGGGAATCAGAGAGGGACGCACCCCCGGCCGGTCGGCTGTGATGTCAATCATCCCCACGTCGCCGACACGGGTCAACATCACGCTCGTCGTGTCGCCGCCGTCGAGCCGCGGCGAGGTGAAGATATACGTGCCGAACATGGCGAAGGCTTCCGCGTTGAATGAAGGCTGGTGCGCGAACTGATCCAGCGCCGAGAGGAAGAGTCGGTCGGCCGAGGCTTCGTCCCGCTGGCGTAGCGATTTGAGGAACCAGACCAACTCCGGGCTGACCCCACCTTGCAGGCTGCGCGAGGCGAATTCCGTTGCGAGCTTCGGGTCCTCCTCGTACAGCCGTTTCGCGGTCTCGATGCCGAGTTCCCCTCTCTCCGCCGCGCCCTGTTTTTCGTCCTCGTCGGTCGCCGTCTCGTCAATCAGGCGCTTCGCCCACTCCGCGTCGTGCCTGGCGATCCTGGCGATTATTTCCCGCCGGAGGTAGGACTGCGCTTTCGCGATTTTGGCGTCGCCGCCGCCGCCCCCCGTCAGGCTCAGCGCCCTATCGAAAAGCCCACGGGTGTACTGCTCATCCTGCGCCCAGACAATGTCCGCAATCCGTGTGAGACCGGCCGCCTTGATAATCGGGCTCTGGAAAGACGAAATGTCTTCCACCATGCTCCTGACGCGGTAAAGCACATCCTCTTTCTCGGCGCTCACGGAGGGGGAGAGCGCCGCCCACCCATTCGGGGAGAGATTCGGTTGGTGAGGCCGTTGGGGGGCCTGCGCGGAGAGGCTGACGGTGAGTGACGTTGAGATGAGAAACGCGGCAACGCATTTGTGCATGGCTCGACCCTCCTGTGATTCTGACCCGAGCGAGGTTAAAGGTGACACGACCGGAGTGGCGGAAGGCCAGCGTGCCGTTCGACAAAGAATGTGGTCGGGAGACGGACGCTATCCCTTCGGTTATCGTCCGTCTCCCGACGCTGACGAGGATTACCGGTCGCTGCCTTACTCCTCGATCGGGCCGATGTTGCCGTTGCAACTCCCCCCGCCGAGCGTGCAGCTACAGGTAGACTGGTCGGGCGAGCAATTCTTGAAGCCTCTGCCGCTCGTCGGCACGCAGCCCACGCAAATGCCGCCCGTAGGGAACACACATTTCTGACAGGCGACCGCCGTTCCCTGGCCCGAGGCGAGGCCGAAGGCCGTTGCGATTAAGGCCGCGAGAATCAGGAGTCTGACTCTGAAGTATTTGACCGTGATGGACACTGCTTCTCCTCCTCCTATTCAGTGTGGGGGCTGCGATCAGAGGGGCGTTAGTCGAGCTGCCATGGAGCCGTTTTCATGGCAGCCGCCCGGTTTTTCTTGAGAGTGACTAGGTCGGCGAGGAGCACCGCACCCCACGATTCGCGCGTCGCACGCGCCCCGCCTCCGGCCCAAACGAAAAAGCATGGTGCGTTCACCATGCTTCGCTGAACTGTGGCAGGACTGGTATCTCGGTTGAAGTGGAGCCACACGCCCAGGGCGTGTGCCGGGTGCCGGACGGCAATGACGCTGTTGACTGCTGCTGGCAAACGGATTGCTCTCTCTGGCTGCGGTACACATCAATGTGAGGCTAACGAAAGCAGGACTCCGCGAGGAAGGAATGAGTAAAACTTTCGCCAGCCGTGCCAGGATTGGGGGCAAGCAGGGCACATGCTATGCTCACGCGGAAAGGTTGTCAAGGAATTTCCTCACTACCGTGATTCCCTTACCCTCCCTGAATCTGTGATAGCGACAGGTAGAGTCTGAGTCATCTTTTTCTTCCCGGTTAAGTAAACACCCCCAAATCTCGTGCCTCAAAGAGGCTCCGTGCCGCCCGAGGCAGGTGACGAAGACGGCTGTCGGGCGAGGTTTAGGCGCAGTAACTCTCCTGCGGCAGAAGCTTCATAAAATGCCTCTGACGGCACAGGCACTTCCCCTGTCGTCTATGTTCATGTTCAGCAAAAGATTACAAGAGAGCATTAAGTCCGGCGGCGTCCGTGTTGACCAAAAGAAGAAGAGAGCCGAGATAGTAATACCCGAGAACGAGGATGAGATGACCGGCGACGACTGGGTTGAGTTACTGCGTGTAGGTGGCGAGTCAAGGGAGGAATGGAGCGACTTGGCTACATCGTTACAGGATAAGGTTACGGTGGCGGCCGCTTACGCATGCAGTAAATAATGCCGGTTCTCAGACACACAGGGGAGAAATCTGCTTAGGGACAGGATTCGCCGTAGAATGCCCAGTGGCATTCTTCCTCGCCGTAGCAAGCCTTTAACTTTTCCTGTGTGGTCGGTAGGCTGCCTTTATCACGCCAGTACTGCAGGACTGGATAAAACTGTGCGGCGACAGCAGCCTGAAAGGCTGTGTCTTCGTTGAACTCAATGAAATATTCCTCATCCTTGCCCTTTATTAACTGCACGACGCGAACCTTGTTGCTCTTTTCCTCACCCCAGATTTGATGGCTGTAAAAGACACGGGAGTAAACTGTTAAGACCGCTAGAGAAGGCACTCTGAGCGCCTCGTAGAGCACCACTTGCCCCTTACACTCACCGCCGGCTTCGACGGCAGCCTTTGTTTTTTCAAAGACCTCATGAACGCCCTCGGCCAGTCCGAGAATGTAATTCCACCTGTGGCGGGATTCCTCATCCTCGTCGATCGCCTCCTTGGTTTTTTTCTTAATCGCTTTCAGTGGACCGAAAGGTTGAAACATGGCGATGGTCAAACCGTTCTTAATCACCTCCACGCTCCTGTCGATGTATCCGGGGTAGTTGCCCTTCTCCCTCGTCTCGGGCACGTCCCGGTAAGAAATGCATATGAGGCGTTTATGGCCGGCGGGGGTTTCAAGAAACTTATGGAAGGCTTCCAAAGAGTTATTCGTCGAGGCGTGGGCGCTTGAGGACTCGCGCGCTTGCTCCAACTCCGCCCTGACCTCTTCGCGCCGCGCCATATCATCGCCGGCTATTTTGTTGGCGATTTTCTCTATCACCCGGCTGGTTATCGGCTTGCCGTTGCGCAGTTGGCTCAAGGTGCCTACAGAGATGCCTAAAGCGCTGGCCTCTGCCACCACTGTCTCAGTCTTATTCTGCGCCTTCCACTCAGCACTGGTTCTAATCTCTTCGAGGTATCCCTGCAAGACATCGGCTACCGGATTCGACATGAACAATTTTCCTTCGCTCATCAAGTTGTCATTTGGCTGGAGACAATTCTACGGGCGCGTCGGAGACTCCCTCTGAGCTTTCGGCGCACAGGGATAGAAGGCTGCTCTCCCCATGCCACTAACCTGGGCCGGGGATGAGCATGCCGTACAAGGCGGTTGCCGCCGTTACGCCCGTGCCTCCAAGGAGGGCTATTGCCCATTGGAGGCACAGGCGCAGAGGCTTTTGGTCGCCGCCCCATCCTGTACCGGATCTTTAAGCCGGAGCTGCCGAAGCCGCTTCCCCGGTTACAACGTAGTCCGGTTTCGCGGCGTGGAAAAAGATCCGACGACCTCCTGTGCGAAGGCCGAGACGACGTAAGCGCGCTCGCTGACGACTGCCGTAAAGGGACCGACCGCCTCCTGTGTGGCCACCTTGACCACGCAGGCCGTGTCTTGCCCACTCTCGCTAAAGGCCCCGCCGGAGAGCGAACCCCTTTTGAGGGAGCGTTCCAACATGTCTTTAAGTCTCGACGTACTTTCGAACATCTCTAAGCCTCCATGAATTTTTACTGACTGAGGAGAGCGTGGCTTTCTACTTCCAGCAGGGACTGTGCATGCTGCGTAGAGGCCAGTCTTTCGAGCATAGGGATCGCTGTCGCCAACTCGGCGTCCCGCCGGATCGGCTTTTCGAACTCCGTTAAATCGCCGACCATCGCCAGCACCTCCCCGGCGATGGCGCTAGGGCTCACGTCACGCTCCACCCACAGGGCGTCAAGCGTCCGCGGGTAGCAAACGAAGAGCGTAAACAGGCAGTGCACCTGCGAGACGAAGGCCGTCCATTCATCACCCGAAACATAGCGAGAATGGAAGGGAAAGAGGTGTGGCTGGGTCTGGGCATAGTCGTTTCGCTCGACAAACTCGGGCACGTCGAGCGTCAGCCTGGTTTTTGTATTGTCGGTCTCCACCAAGAGACTGGAATCCGCTTCTAATTTTGTCCGATTGTATAAGGTAAGGGTGTTGAGCCGCACGTGGGCACCGCAGTTTCGGGCCGCCAGGGCCACCCTGAGCGTTTCTTCCGTGTCCTTGCTGCAAGGGTGTGAAGGAGGGCTCAGGAGAAAGGCGCATGTCGGCGTGATGCCGGCTTCTACACACTCCGTCAGCCTCTGCTCCAGCGCAGTCCCGCGCCGGTGGAAGCCTTTCCGGTACGCCCTCTGTGAGAATTCACCGACCGCGTCAACGCCCGTGAAGATGGTACGACATCCGGCCCTCGACATAGCTTCGATGACTTCGGTTGACAGCTGCGGCAACGTCACGTAACAGTCCCAGGTCAGGCCAAGACGTGCGTCCTCAAGCTCTCGACAGAACGTAACGGCGCGCGCCGGGTCGTTGATGAAATTATCCTCCACGAAAAAGGTGTGCTTTGCGCCCAGCTGTGTAAGTCGGTGCAACTCCTTAAGCTTCGCCTCGACCTCGAAACTCCTGGTCCCACTATAGTGCCCTGGGCTGTAACAAAACGCGCAACTGAAGCGGCAGCCACGCCCCCCCTCGAAATCAAGGCAGCGCCGCGGGTTAGCCGTAAAGTAAGCCTCCAAATCGAGTAAATCATAAGCAGGAGAAGGGATGTCCCGAGGCGCTACGCGTGAAGCTAAAACCGACTGCCCAACAGGATGCCGCCCACCTAGCAAACCTTTGACGAGGTCCAGAAAGGGTGTCTCCCCTTCCCCCTTGACGACAAGATTTATCCAAGGATAGCTCTGGAGAATTTCGTCGGCGACGCTGGAAAAATGTGTCCCCCCCAGTACGTTTACCACCTCCGACCGCTCCTCTTTGAGCAGTCTGGCGAGGTGCAAGGCGACATGTGAATCAACAGCCATCGACGTGAAGCCGTACACGTCAGCCTCTTCGGCGAGCAGGCGTGCAACCGCGCCCGAATAGAAATTCCCGCCGCGCAAATCCTGATGCATGTGGTAGAGCAAATTGAGGTCAACAATGCTGACATCCGCGCCTGCGGTGCGGGCCAGTCCCGCCAGCCGTAACAAGCCCAGGGGCGGAGCTAGTTGACTACGGTCGTAAAGTGAATGCGGTGGATTTACGAGAGTTATCTTCATGAAAACCACATTGGCGGACACGGCGCACCAGTCGGCATCGGCCCTGTAGTTATTCCGCCCGCCCTTAACCAGTAACGCCCGGCCTTAAAACGTCCCATCTCGCCCTCGGCTCGGCCTCACCTCAGACGACGTCCGTTAAAGGATATAGCCATCGGAACGACGTTCATCGAAAAAAATTTCTCACAAGCGTCCCACTTTTCGGGAACGTTTAGGCATCGTATCACGGATTTCACGTTTTGCGCGGAAAATTTTTCTGGACATATCATTTTGAATTTCATATAGTTCATGAATGAGCAAATGGAAGGGTGTTAAGTTTTATCGATTCCCGGTCTGTTAGCTCCATTGACCGACAGCGGCACAGTTGAACAAATTAGGGGATCACTCTCTGCCGCCTCGGCAATAGAGATGCGTTAAAGCTCAGGGGCGTTGGAAATTTCTGCATCGTTTAAAACCGGTCGCTTCCGAGGTCGGGTGGAGGCAATGAAGCCGTCGCGCCGGGGTCGCAACGGCTGACGGCTGGGAGGAAATCAGTGGGAACAGTACTGGCTGTTACAAGTGTGGTGTTAGCACTTCTCGGCCTCTTAATTAGTATTGACAGGACGAAGGGCGCGACCATCGGCTACATCCGCAGGACCCTCCGTCGCCTTAGGATCACGAAGAAGAACGACACGCTCCGAGGCAAGCCGCTGGTGCCATTCCGCCGCCCACTCAGGATCAGCATGGGTAGTGATAACCTGCAAACAACTTTCGAAAAGCCGCTGGACGAGGAACAATTGATGAGTCTGGTGCTGGAGCCGAGGCAGCAAACAATACTCCTCGGCCAAGCAGGCTTCGGCAAGAGTCAGTTCGCCTCATACCTTGAGAAGTGGCTAGCTCAAGAGAAGCCCGACTACTGCCGCGCCTTCATTAACCGGGGGATACGTTGCGGGGGCAAGTTAAAGCAACAGATCGCAATCCAACTCGACCTTGATGGGACGAATCCGAACGCCCTGCGCGGCAACCGCGCGGTTATCATCATCGATGGTCTGGATGAAATGTGGCCCGAAGAGCGCAAGGACATACTGGAGGAAGCCAGCCTGTGGGTTGGCTGCGGAGCCTCCGTGTTGGTCACCGCGCGGGACATCAATTCTCTGCCGGATCCGTACCGTCGCGACTACGACGCCTACACCATCCAGCCGCTCAGCGAAGAGCGCGTGCTGGAGATCGTCAAAGAGTGGTGCAAGTACACAAACATCGGCGACGCCATACAGCTCAAGGAAGAGGTGCGGTCCTTGATGGCGAAAGAGTCGTTGTGGGCACCCGGCAACAACGACGTGGCTCTTTCGAGTCCGTTCTACCTTGTCAACACGTGCTTGTACTACAAAAAGTACGGACGTCTGCCGTCGAATCGCCTGGCCATCCTGGAGATGATCGTTCGGGAAAATCTTGAGACAATCAATCCGGCGTTACACGCGGCAGCACACGTGGTGCTCTTGAAGATCGCCGGACTCGCGGAGCGCAGTGCGAACGCCGTTTCGGTTCCACGAGTCGGAGAACGCGAGTTGAGGGACATCCTCAGAGGGCTGGACCCCTCGCGGCAGATAGACTACAACGGCCTGTTAGACAAGATTCTCGGAACCCACCTCTTAGTCAAAGTGGGTGAGGATATTTCCTTCGGGGCGCACGGCCTGATCTATCACTTTTTCGCGGCCAAACATCACATTGACCAGGGGCTGATAAGCGCCGATGACCTGTGGGATAAAGATCGCGCGACCGTCGAGTTAACGGCCGCCATATTGAGTACGGACGCAGGCATCAGGCTCTCGGAAGAGTTGTTGGGCATGGCGGTGCGACAGTTCCCGTTGGATCAAACCGTCAGAGCCTGCAAGGACAGGGTCGACCCCTGCCTGCCCTACTTCGCGCTCGCCTCCGTTCAGGGACTGCCGATGGAGGTGGTCGACCGCTTCGTCCACTCCGCCTTAACCAGGGCCGAAGTGCTTGACGGCTACACCCGCTGGAAGGTGGTCGAGATGCTGGCAGGTCTCGACCAGTATGTCCGGTCGAGTAAAGCCCTGGTCGCCGCGATCGACACTAAAAAGGGTGACATCGCCGCGACGCTGGCCGAGGTCATGTGCTGGCTCGGCCACAAGCGTTGGGGTTGGAGGGTGTGGGTACTTGAGGAGTTAGAGCGAATAACCAAGTATGCCACCGACTACCACCCGCTTCTGCACATCACGGAGGCCATCTTCAGGCTGGAGTTGTATGAGTTACCTCAGGCGTCAAAGCTCCTCTCGGAGCTGAGCCTGAAGGGTGAGACGCCGGTAAGATTTTCGGCGACGGGGATGAAGTCACTGAGTTCCGATAAGGCGCTCTGGGATGAACTGGGGCACCGCCTGCTGGAGTGGATCGAGCAGAAGGAAGCCGAAGGGTTGCCGGACTATGTCTTGTGCCACGGGTACTATTGCCTCCACTGGCTTAGCCATCGGAAGTTCGGTTCGCACAGCGTCATAGGCAAGGCGCGCAAGAAGGTGATGGAACGGGTGAAAACTCTCTGCGAGGCCAAGGACTGCCCTTACTACTGGATTTGGTACCTGGGCAGACCGATAATATCATTGGGGCTGTTCGAGCTGTGCCGCGAACGCTTCAGTCATATACTCTCCGACCCACATGTCTCTCCCGAGACTAATTTGTTCGTACGGAACTTCGTTATCTCTCAGGGTGCCACGGTTAACGCCGGCCGTAAGGCGACGGCGTGGCTGAAAGATAAATAGCCTGAGCTGGCATCGTAGAAGACGCGCCAACAGTTACAGTCTTAGTTACAGCTTGGATTGGGCTCGCCGCCGCATCTGTTCGGGAGCCGACCAAGCCGCGCCCGGCGGCGAGGCGGCTGGTAGTTGCCGCGCCCCGCAGACAAAGCGCCTCCCCACGACGACGTGCCTGCACTGATTCCGGCACCGAGCGGTTTCATGGAGTCGAATGGGTCACATCATAAGAAAAGCGAAGCTTGAGGACCGAGAGGCGGTGGATCACCTCATAGCGTTATCCGCGCGAGAGTTGAATCAGGAAGATTACTCCCAACAGCAGATCGAGAGGGCGATATCCACGATCTTCAGCGTAGACACTGACCTGATTCTCGACGGCACGTATTTCGTTGCCGAGAGCGACGGAGTGTTAATCGGCTGTGGCGGCTGGAGTAAGAGGAAGACACTCTTCGGCGGCGACCGATTTGCTAATCGGGATTCAACCGAATTAGATCCGCGAACAGAGCCGGCGAGGATCCGTGCTTTTTTCGTTCATCCGTCATGTTCGAGGAAAGGTATAGGTCGGTCGATCCTTACGTTATGCGAACGCGAGGCGCGGACATATGGCTTCCGCTCACTTGAATTAATGGCGACGATTACTGGTCTGAAGTTGTATAAAGCTTGTGGGTATGAAGGGAGCGAACGCATTAAGTACGACATCGGGAATGATGTGATGATGGAATTGGTTCCTATGAGGAAAAATCTATGGGAATAGCCTAATACCTTCTACAACTTCTGCCGCAAGCACCGCGGGCTCAAGGGTGAGACGCCCGCGATGCGGCAAGGCATCACCAATCACATCTGGTCGGTGGCCGAGGTGTTGGGCTATCGCAGCGCCGCCCCGTGACGAATCCCCAACGTAACGGGGCCACTACCGCAATCCCCCGTAATACAAAACCGTTGACAATACCCCTCGGCGAACATATTCTTCTTCAGAACTGAGAGTTCAATTCTCTGAGGGTGATCTTCTTTCGCTAGTCTCACACCCTATTATTAAATTTACTCAGGCGCGATGAGATTCATCGTCCTATTCGATAACACCTTCTTCTCAGATATTATCCTCGGTACATTAAAGGCAGTTGAGGCAGTGTATCCGCCGCAGGTGTAAACGGCCTGCTCTTTTCGTTGCCCCGTATTAATGGCAAGGAAGAAGTTTGAGAGATACACGGATTTCGGAATCTTGCATACAACGAATCTGAATAGGTCTGTTTACCGAAATACCCGCTTCGGTTAATAAGCTTATTTATTTTCTCTTAGACGGGGTGAGCTGTATTCACATCTTTGAGGAAAGATTCAACGCAGGTGCAGTTAAACGACGGCCATAGGAATAAAGGTGAATAATGAAACTTATTGGGAAGCCTGAGAAGTTTGACGCCAGCAGACCCCGAATCGATAGATTTCATCGGATTGCCCTCGGCTTAGAAACGGGAACGCGAGTTCATCTGAGCCAGTTGCCAAGCTTAAACCATACCGAGATTCGACCCGGAGAACTACAGCACTCGGAAATATTACTTACAACTTTTCATCCGGAGCAATGGGGCGACCTTTGGCGTGTTTCAATGGAGTTAGAGGAAGGTGAAGGGTTGGTTGCCGAGGTTTTGGAACTGTTGCGAGAAATTAATATTGGCATCATTGAAACGCTAACTACTGAGAATCGACGGTCGCACGAAATTCTTGCGGTTTTCGATGCAAGCATGTACTCCGATTCAATCGACAAAACCACAGAAGAAAGAGCGGCCGATCCGAACGCTACTATGGCCGGACTACAGAGAAAGCTGCTGGAAGGTCTTCCGGGCGGGCGTAAGTATCATAAAGAGCCGTCCATTAATCGCCTCAACCGATTGCATGAAGCGTATCTGCGTTTAAAGACCACCAATGTGAGGCCAGTCATCGCGGACATAATACATGGCAGAATAAAGTACGACATGGAAGAGTTCAGACAACTTTTGTTTCCGGACTCTCTTCCCGTCTACCATTCAAATTTTCCCCAGCGAGTGATGATGTTCTCCGACACGGAAGAGAAATACTTAAGCATGTACTTTCCCAAGAAAGAGGACATACTGCTTAACATCTCCATCTCTCACCGCGAGCAGAGCGGAGCGATTCTCGACTTCACAAGTAAACTTCGAGAAGTGCGTGCAAATATTTTGAGTTCTTATTCTCGGCTCCAACACACTGGCGATATAGCTCAATGGAAAACCACGCTGGAAATGTCCAATGTTGAGAGTTGCAGCAAGGTTATCGAAACTACGGCAAAGTGCAGGTACTTCCGTGAGTTTGACGAGTTCGAAGTATCATACCTGCCGCAGTTGGACAGGAAGCAAGACCGACTCCCCCCGAACCCTTATAAATATACCTCCGGGCTCAAGAAAGAGAGCATGTTCGTAGGGCGTGAAGACTTGATTCGCAAGATAGCTAACAGAGTTCAGGATAATTTTCTGATAAGCGGATACTCGAAAACGGGCAAGACAAGCTTGCTTGAAAGGCTTGAGTCCGAATTCAATCAAACAGAAGAAACTCTTGTCCTTAAAGTAAGAGCAATCGAGAGCAGTTTCTGGCTTGATATTCTGAAGGTAGCTTACAGGAATCTCCCAAACCGAACCAAAGATGAAGTACTCCGCCCGCAATTTTCTTCCGTCTTGAATCATATCGAAGCGGGTAATCTAAACGGCGTAATCGAGCACTTTGAAGCTTTATGGGAACATACTAAACAAGCAGGACTTAAGAGAATAGCGATCCTGGTGGATGAGGCTCAAGATATATTGAGTTTACCATCGGATAATCAGTTGCATATTGAATGGGTACGTATTCTGGACTTAATCAAGGATATTTGCTGGGTTGTGGTCTCAAGGGATCATTGGCGCGGCGAAGCGGCCGGGCCTACCCCCGTGAAAGCGAAGTTACAGATTGAAACTTTGGAGCCGCTCAGTGAAGAGGCTGCCAACCAGTTAATCATCTTACCTTTCGAAGAAGTCAACATTAAGGTAGACAATAAAGCTGTCAGAAGAATCAAGCACCTAACCAACCTGCAAGGTATTTATATCCAGGCATTATGCTTATCAATTTATGACGATCTAAATCAGTCTCCCGATAAAATCGATGTTGTCACCACAGGTATGGTGGACAAGGCATTGAGAGAAACTTTCAAACACCTTCAGGAACATTTCTCGCAATTGGCCAAAGACCTCAAAGACCTGTTCGAGCCTACATCTCTGGAGCGTTTAATAAGAGATAATATTCCTGTCACAATGGCGGAAGTCCTGAAGAAAGACATTATTAACAAGGATGCTCAAAATTATCTGGACCTCTCCGTTGTGCCCGGCGTGGTCATTACAGAGAGCGACTACATGATGGCGGATGGAGATAGAATGCGCTTGTCGGGTTTTGGGCGCACTATAAAACTCAACGAGATGTTTCGACTCTGGCGAAGGCAGAAGGTTCGAAGCACGGCAATTGAATATAATAATCAATGATCGACCACACTCCTGAAACGAGTCGACGGCTGAAGTTGAGAGGGTTTGTTATTTCAGTTCACCGCACGCCGGGTTCGAGGCGACGCGTTACGTTATCGAGCCTTGAAATGCAGAGGCGTTCCGGGCGGCCGTCATCATTCCCACGATGTATGTATAAGTTATCTCAGTGGATGGAGATGCAAGATGGAAACCAAAAAATATCAGGTTTTTGTAAGCTCCACCTATGAAGACCTCATTGATGAGAGAAAAGAGGTCATGCAAGCGCTACTGGAATTGCCTTGCATTCCATCGGGTATGGAGTTGTTCCCGGCCGCGGACGACGACCAGTGGACACTCATCAAAAGAGTCATTGATGATTGTGACTACTATATCGTGATAATCGGCGGTCGTTACGGGTCTGTTTCACCTGATGGAGTCAGCTATACCCAAATGGAATATGAGTACGCGGCGTCGCAGGGTAAACCGATCCTCGGATTTATCCATAAGAGGCCGGGAGCTATAGCCTCTGAAAAGACGGAAGCGTCAGAGGAAGGAAGAGCAAAGTTAGATACGTTCCGAAAAGTCGTCGAGAAAAAAATGTGCAAGTATTGGACTACCCCTGTAGAACTGGGCTCCGTAGTAAGTAGAAGCTTGTCAACACTCATATATACGAAACCGGCTATAGGTTGGGTAAGAGCAAACACAGTGGCTGAAGCAGCGTCACAAGAGATCCTCAACTTGAAGAAGCAGATTGAAAGCTTAGAGCTGTTGCTTGAAAGGGCGCGCCTGGAAGCCCCTAAAGGCACGGATGAATTAGCTCAAGGCAACGATACATTCGAAATAAAATACAGTTATCAATTTAGAACTTTGGCTGATCAGTCCATAGGCAATACCGACACCATTATTTTATCGTGGAATAATATTTTTGCCGCGATTGCGCCATACTTGATAGAGAATGCCACTGAGGACTCTCTGAAAACGGCGCTGGACAATTACGTCTTACAAGCAAAAACGCTGGAGCTGTGGAAGAAACATAGAGAGATGCGTGAATTGAACAGCCTTAAGATTATGGACGATGATTTTCAGACAATCAAAGTGCAACTTCGTGCGTTGGGGCTTATCACGATGTATGAGCAATCGAAAAGCTCTCGGGATATAGTTAGCTGGACGCTGACACCATACGGTGACCATATGTTGACCACGTTACGAGCAATAAAAAAAGCGGAGAGGGTTAATGCTGAGGCTAACGTGTGAATAGAGTGAAGCATCCGGGCCAGATTTCACAGACCCATGATTCTTCAAAACATTTACCTCACTTATAATTGCTCAAAGATTGAATGTAGGGAAGAATTTTGTTGCCCACTCACTTCTCTGCCCCATTTACAAATCAGATATCAGGGGCGAACTTGATTGTTCGTGCACACTACTTGTGGTTGCGAGAAAGGGCCGCGAACGATGCAGGCTCAGCCAAACATCACAGAGGTTCTGGCGAGGTGGAGTAACGGGG
>WUUC01228869.1_pt1 | contig 18321 bp, 25 predicted proteins | sample 6278441 | NCBI WGS metagenome assembly WUUC01 (sample SAMN13675441, study PRJNA597444) | soil metagenome | isolation source: soil | place: USA: Washington | collected 2017-10 | reverse complement strand
AGCGCCAGCGCAATCAAGTGGTTGTGGAACCTTCATTATCGTGAATGGCGTGAAAAGTTCCACATGTGGATTGTCTGGCATCTCCTACCGCGTGAAGTAGTAAAATGGGCTGCAGTACGTGTGATGGCTCACGCTTCACAGGGTAAGTGGGGCAGTCAAGAAGTCGGTACTATTTTGATGATGGATATGTTGCAACGCTGGGACGATCCAGATCCTGAAGGCAACAATGGCAGTGGAACAAGTCATGACCTGGCCGTCGATTCTTCTCCCATTGAACACATAAATCCAAGCGGGCCGCCACCTTTTATCCCTTATTTAATGCGTTGGAATAACGCACTAGGAGACTAAGCACCATGGCAATGCCGAAACAGTTACGACGTTTAGTTGAACAGAGCATTCGAACAGAGGCCAAGCTTAACGCCATCATGGCAAAACTTGGCATCGACGAAGCCGAAGTAGACTACGAAGCTGCGCGTGTGAATTGGAACAGCCGCCTTCTGCAGGCAGGTTTGGGTATCGAAAACAGCGATGCTCTAACTGACCCGCTGGTGCCTGGAACAGTCATTGACGCAGACGTAGCAATCGGCTCCGCAAAGGGAAATCGCGCTAATTACAAGCGTATTGTCGGACCTGACGGTGAACTTATCGCGGCACCGGCTACCGAAAATCCTGATGCCCCTGTCTACGTAAGCCCGACCACAGCAATGTTGGAACAGGCTTCTAACCCCAGCGCCGTACCCCCAGATCAGAACACCAACGCTGGCGAGACAAGTGAGGAAGTAGCACAACGCAAGATCGATCAAGCCGCTGCTGCTGGACTTATCGAGCCTGCCAAGTCACCTCCTGTGACTCCTACCTCTAATACCGCAAAGAGCACGGCTACCGCCACTGCCAGCACTGCTGACGATGACGATGACGACGAAGATCCGGACGATCCTAAGAAGAAATCCGCAACGACCGGCGCTGCTAAGTCAACGCCTGGCCCTACCGGAGTACCCGCCGGCGCAACTGCAACGGGTGCTGACAAGGACAAGAAGTAATCGTTTATAACAGGCTCTGCATAGTGATTGGTTGCAATTTGCTGGGGCAAACGAGACAACATATGCAGAGCCTGCAATAACTTCAGCGGGCCTTTTATAAAGGATAAAACAATGCCTACAAATATGAGATCGTACCGTAATTCTGGCGGAAAGACGTCACGCACCCCATCTGCTGGTGGCCGTTCACAGGGCAGTGCTACGCGCCATCAAATGGGCGCCGGTGGTTTGACTGCTTGGGGAACACTCCCGGCTCCACGTGCTAATTCCGGACGTATGAAAACAGTTAATCATGACAAGCTTGGTACTATGGGAGCCATGAACAAGCCCAAGATTACCAACAATTTTGTTCATCAAGGCGGGATTAAGTCCCTAGGCAACAGCAATCGCCGCGGCGGCAAGTAACTGCCACTGATGCTCCACACCACCCGAGGCCCTTCTACTCAGACCAATATACAGGGCAGGTCGTGGTGTGGGGCATTTTATTTTCTTATGCGGGCAACTAACAAATGACGACTCCAACACCACTAACACCTCTCACAAATCCTGGTGATTTGTATGAACTAGCCAGTTTCCCGGCGATGCTGTTAATGCCTATGATAACCGTTTCGCAGTGGAATCACTGGATTATTGAAGGTTATGATCCAGAATGGCTCATTCAGTGCGCTCAAATGGTCCACAACCACATTGGTTATGTAAAAATGGCGGCGCTGACACTAGGCATAGACAAGCACCTCATCGAAGATCATGATCTCAGCAAGTTCAGTGAAGAAGAATTCCCTTACTACGCCCGCAATTTTTACGGCGACAAGGGTGATCCTGACGGCTGGTCGCGTGCCTGGCTACATCATATCCACGCAAATCCTCATCACTGGCAACATTGGATTTATCCGGACGGCTTCACGCCTAAGGGCTCCAGTGTAATCCAAGGCGTTGTGGAGATGCCCGAACGCTATGTTTGGGAGATGGTGGCCGACTGGATGGGGGCTGGCGCTGCGTACTCTAAACCGCCGGGCAGCATGGATATGAGACAGTGGCTTGCTAAAACCATGCAGACGATCACGGTGCATCCTAAGACAGCCGGTTTACTTGCTGAAATTTTGTGTGACTTGGGTTACTGTGACCTTTTCGAAACTATGTCGTTTGCTACACCTGTAAAACTGTAATTACGCCGCAGTCACCAAATTCGCTTACATTGGCCGGGTGCTTTACAAAAAGAAAGAGGGTATAATTCAAATGGACCTCATGGATATCATTTTACTTGTCGTGGTTGCGCTACTCGCGGTTGGAGGATTCTTCCTCAATAAGCGCAATCCAGGTTCAGCCCAAACATTGTATGAGGTTGCTCTTGCCGGTGCTCAAATGGCCGAGCAATTAGCTACTGGTGATGATCCTAAGATTGAACGTAGTGAACGTAACTTGTATGCTGTAGACTACGTGCTTAAGTTCTTTCCGAACGTAGATCGCGAAACTATTCTTAAAACTATTGAGGCTGCTGTCTTCGTTGTTAACACCATGCAAGCCCAGATTACCACCGCCAAGGCCGCTGAAGCTGGCGTACTTACACCTTATGTAGAAGTGCCTGGAATTGTCGAAACAACCAGACTCTCACCCACCAAGCCTGAGTCAAGTTTGGATCTTCCCGGCGGTTACTAGGAGGAAAGATGCCCCAAGAATTAACAACCACAACAGCGCCTCAGGGTGAAGTAATTTCTGGGCTATTCCAAGACGTTTCGGTTATTACGGAACTGCGCGGCAGTTTTCCGGAAAACATAGATTATATCGATGGGGTTAATATCGAAGAACTTACACGGGGCGATGTTGACCCCATGTATCTTACGATCCCTATTGGACGCGTGGGTTCCTTGTCTGGTAACAAACGCTACTATGACGAGGAATGGACTGTAGAACTTGAGCGTCAGGTTCTACACGAACGTCCCGTCGGTATTATGGGTCATATCAAGCCAGAAGATCGGGCCTCGTCCTTCCCGATTGAGGCGGTTCACTGGGTGGGCGCGGCTCGCCTTGGTGACACATTGTGGGGTAAGGGTTACATCCCTCCTGGTCCTGACAGAGATCGTATTCGTCGATACAAAGCAACCGGCAGGAAACTTGCAACAAGTATCTTTGCCAAAGCTGACGGTGTTTGGGATGCCGCGATCGGTGCGTACCGCATGGTCGCTAAATCGCTTAAACTCCAACAAATCGATATCGCCCCCTATGATCGCGCAGGTGTGCCTAGCCTAGCCATAGTCCCGATTCTAACAGCTGAGATGGACGATGACGGTGGCTCGGTCGTGCCCGCGCCGAGTGACTTGCCTGCACCCGAGTCGTCCGTCGAAGCTGTTTTAACTACGCCGGACACGCCTGACAGTCCATCAGAAGAGATCATCCCAGAAACCACAGGCACTACCGACATTGAAGTAACCATCGCACCTGAGGATGAAGACTCAAGTGTTGAGGACCCGGAGCCCCTCGCGGAGGAAGTTCCGGTACTAGCAACCCCAACTGAGGAGGAAATTCAGATGGAACGAGAAGAGATTATCAGCGAAATGACGCCTGCAGACACTGCGCTTATCCCGGCAACTGTTCGCGACGCCATCATCGCCGAGTTTGCACCTGCTCCTCCCGAGCCTGCGGAAGTCGGCCTTTTCGCCGAAGTACGCACCGCGCTGGGCGGTGTGGAACCCGCGCAAGTGGTGGAAATGGTTCTGGAGTTGACAGCCGCTCGTGAGGAAGCTCGTAAGACTGCAGTTACCATGCACATTGCGGAACTTGTCGACAACGACGAAACTGGCATTCGTGTAACAGAAATGCGCCCAATCGTTAAAAAGATAATTAACGGACGCAGTCCTCAGTCGATCGAAGAAGTTGATACGATCTTTGCTGAGGTTGTGGAAGATCCTGAAATTGTGGGCTTGCTCGGTCGAACCGTTCAAGAAACAATGGGCCCGTCTCAAACTACGCCGGTCAGTTCACAAGCACCGACAAGCGGCAAGTTCTACCGCCGCCCCGAATTGCCCGCTCCCAAGCGCGCTGGAGCTCCGGCTCCTATGTCTCGCGCTGAACCTGCAACGCCCTAGTCTAATGCGTAGCAGTTGACGTGTAGAGTTTTGTTTTTAACCAGCCTACGAGGAGGACTCTCATGGCCGCAGGTGACAACACATATCTTGAAAGTGACGGCAAATCAGTACATGTCACTCTTTCTTATCCAGTTAGCGTCCACGAGCTTGTTGTGGTCGAAGGCTGGGTTGGTATCGCCGGAGAAGACGGCGAAAGCGGTGAGATGGTTGCTTTGGCGACTGATGACCGCGAGTACCAGTTCACAGTGCCCGCAGCTTTGGATGTGGCAAAGGGTGCCATCGTGTACCTGGAAGTCGCTGATCTCACTGGGCATAAGCCAGATGATTCTGCCTACTCCACAACGGCAGGCGCTGGTAAGGTGGCGCTCTTCAAGGCTACCGCCGCAAAAGATGTCAACAACATGGTCACTGGCCTCTTGTTGGCGCACAACGCGTTGGCCTCATAACGCATTTCTGGTCCCGGTTTCGTTTTAACCAACCAGTATTAGGAGAATCAAGAGATGCCTACATATTACAGCCAGCCTTTGCTGCGCCAAGATGTTGCCTTCGCAGATCCAGTTGAAGGCGTTGACCTCAGCAAAATGGTCAAAGAACGTGCTAATGGTACTGGTAATACCGTCTATGAGTTCATCGGGTCCGATGACTTCAATTTAGAATGGTTTCAGCGCCAACGGTTCGAAGTAGACGCGGGTCGCTTGCGCGTGCCCCTGCTGTACGAGCCGATTTATGATATCGTGATCGATCCCACGTTGCCCGAGACGATTAACATCCAGAACTTCGGCCAAGGCGGATTCATCTTCGAAGAGATCAAGGAAGGCGGAGAAGTTAAGTTCGCCCATGTGACCTCTGCGGAAGCAAGTGTCAGCCAGCGCCAGTGGGGTGTTGCTCTCGAGTACACCAAGAAGATGGTGATGTTCAACCAGCAATGGTCCATTGCCCGTATGGAACGCCGCGTTGGCGAAGCTTACAACGCACTGTTGAATCATTTGCACTTCTATCCTATCCTGAACTATACGTATGCTGCGTCGAATCAGACAGGGGCTAATACCTCTGGCGACAGCGTAGCAGAGGACTGGTTCCTGACTTTGGAAGATGCAATTGCCAACAGCCTCAACGATCAGACCAATATGCGCTCTGGCCCGTACGCGCTGCTTGTGAACCCCTCACAGATGTTCACACTCGAGCGTTCCACACGGCCAGTGCCTCAGCAGGGCTTCGCGTTGCAGTCTACCGCCTCCGATATGATCCAAGCTGTTATCGGTTACAGTGGTTGGACTGGAACACGTGGTAAAAAGCAAGTCACCTATCCTGGCGTTCCGGTTGGCAAGGGTTACCTGGTCAGCTTGGGCTTCCGCGAAGAGGACTTTGCCAGCTATGTGAAGCAGCCACTCGACAGTGTAATGGGGAATCCAGATGTAAGCCGTTTCATTCTGGAACAAACCGTTTGGGATGTTTGGCTGGGTATCTACGCCAACCCACTCCGCGCCGTTGAAGAAATCACATTCCCCAGCTGATATAGATTTTCAATTGTTTCAAAATATTGTTCAACAAAGGCCAGGATTTTCCTGGCTTTTGTTTTTCTAAAAGTTCTAATTGCACGGTGCCTTTTCTGAAAAGGTAGTGTATAATAAATCAATTATACCACACAATTACTACAAAGGCAAGCGGGCAAAACATGCCAGATCAAGATATACTATCAGTCTATTTATCGGGCAACTTTGATTTTTATGATAGTTACGGATTAATTGGTTGCCAACTAGTGCGTCACTTATCAAAACTCGGTGCACACGTTAATGCTATCGCTCTGGGTAAACCTGTTATGGACAATCAACCGTCCGACATTAGAGCTCTAACACAACTCCCCATACAACCTGTCGGTGGTGGCATCTTCTTAGGTTATCCTACGTCTTATCACAAACAAAGTGCGATGGCTTTTGCAGGCCCTAAAATAGCCCTTACAATGTTCGAGTCAAGTCTCCTACCTGCGGGTTGGGCAGACATTCTTAACACCATGGACGCTGTTATTGTACCTTCATGGTTTTGCAATGAGGTATTTTATAACAGTGGTGTGCGGGTTCCTGTTTATGTGATTCCGTTGGGTCTCAGCGAGATTTATTCTCAACGTGATCGAACCATTCCTAAGTCAATGGAAGAGGCACATTTATTTGCTACCGGAGGACATCCAGGGTACACCATTAGTGGTCCTAGCCCTTATGTACCGCCGACACATTATCAACGTAATCCAGAACTACCCCGACCTTTTACATTTTTGACTTTTAAGGATCGCGGTCCTCGCAAAGGGGGTGTAGCTGCAATAAATGCCTTCTTACGGGAGTTCGGAGACGATGAGAATTTTCATTTAGTTATTAAAGAACGCAGTGCAGAGATTAATCTAGTTCCCACAAATAAGAATTTTACACACATTCGCAGCGATTTTAATGAGTCAAAACTACTTAATTTGTATATGTCCGTTGATTGCTTAGTCAATCCAAACAAGGGAGAAGGCTTTGGGCTGATCCCACGAGAGTTCGCTGCCACCGGCGGTATTGCTCTCACAACGGCGTGGGGTGGTACCGCCGATGGTATAAATGAGTGGGGAGTACCGCTAAAATATAAATTAGTAAAGGCCGACTGGAAGGGTAACAAAACTCTAGAAGGCCAAGAGGTAGGTGAATGGGCACATGTGCCGGAAGAAGAGATCGCTGCATCAATGCGCCGTGTGGCCCAGCAACGTCTCCTCCACTATCGCTTAGCGCACTTGAGAGCTCACAGTGCAAAATTGTTATATTCGTGGAGTAATTTCGCTCAGCAAGTGTATTCAGTTTGGAAAGGTGTAGCAGATGGCAACCGGACCCGAGTATCAGTCGCTGCGAGATGATTTAGACGTCAGTCGCAAGTTCTTCCCCGATCCCTCTGCTAAACGTGTCTTCGATGACGCGGAAGCGCAATATACCACTGTCCGCACTATCTATGCCGGCGCACGAGTAATTGCAATTCGCCGTCTTTTGATGAAGGCAGCAAAACTCACTAAATATACTCAGAACAATTCCCAGGAAGACCCTACCACTATTGCCAAAGCTTTGGAGAAACTTCTTGACATTTGGCTAGCGGCACTGGAACAGGCTAAGAAGGACGATGAAGCTGAAGAAAACGAAGTCATTCAAGGACAGTCAGTAGTACGCTTCGGCAAGACCGCTATTAAACCAGCGCGTACTTTGGAGATGCCTTATGAGCGATTTAACTATCGCTAATTGGTTGGCGAGTTCCAGCGACGATGATGATCCTATGATCCCCGAAGAAGGCGGGGCCGTGTGGAACCCCGCGGAGCAGAAGGATGTCCGTGCGGTATTTGCTGAGAAGCGAATAAGCCACAAGGCAACTGTCGATCTTGTCTTTTTTACGCCTGATAATGAAGCATTGGACCCACAAACAGTTCGTATAGAATCTGCCAACAATGCTAATACGATCGCCAGTGATGCCGGGAAGACTCCTCAGCGCCTAGTAACAGTGCTGGGTATACGTGATCATCCTTTTCTACCAGACACCATCGTGGATCAGGGTTATTGGTTTGAATATGACGATGATGTGTATTATGTTATGGACATCATTTTAACGCACGGTGAAGTGCAAGCTCTTTCACGGACTCCGGGGTAAAAATGGCCGAGCAACTACCTACTACTTATAAGGTATATCAAGGCAATACTGATGTAGTACCTGTGCGTATTACTAATAAGACTACTGGGGCCGAGATTGATGTTTCTGGTGCAACTGATGCTGTTTACGGACTCTTTCAGCCGGGAGACGATCCAGATGCTCCTGAGCAGGTTGTGGAGAAGACTTTGGCAGACGGCATCTCTATCTCTACCAGTTTAGTCAGTATTACTTTACTGCCAGAGGATACGGCTGAACTTGAACCGGGTACTTATATCCACGAATTGCAGCTTACTTTAGCAGGCGGGGCAGTAAAAACCGTCTTACAAAGTCAGATGACAATTTTACCTGCGTATCTTTCATAATGAGTGATGATTTAATTGGTACTATCGAAGCAGTTGAATTAATAGGGGAAGTTTTAACAGTAACTGTTGAATTATCAGGTACTATTGAAACACCCCTAGTTGAGCTTGTCGGCGTCACGGAAGGCGTTCCAGAATTGTCGGGTACTATACAGCCCACAATTATTTTGAACGGCCACATATATTATCATGCGGTGGTGAATGGCGTGTCACTATTTGTCGATTTAGGCGATGTAAACGTAGAGAATTTACAAGACAATGACATCATTGTTTACGATGCTGATACCCAAAAGTTCATCAATTTGCCGGCGTCTTCAATAGGCGCAACTGGCGACCTTACGTATGTTCATAATCAAGTAGTTCCGGCAGCTACGTGGACAATCAGTCACCCGCTCAATAAGTTCCCCTCGATCGTGGTTGTGGATTCTGGCGGTACAATTGTGCACGGCGAAATTATTTATGACAGCCTAAGCCAGATACGTGTACTCTTTTCAGCGGCTTTCGCAGGTAAAGCGTACTTGAACTAGGAGGCTTCATGGCAATACCGTTTTTAGCACCGATTGACCTCAATAAAAACGAACTGCGCAATGCTCGTATCCAGAACTTGGCAACTGCTCCATCTTCTCCCGTTGAAGGACAAGTTTACTGGGATACTGGCGACGAAGCTTTCTATATTTGGGATGGCGCAGCTTGGCTGACCTGGATCCCACTTGCTCAAAAAGGCGCTGCTAACGGCGTAGCTTCACTAGATGCGTCCAGCAAAGTATTACAAGATCCTGTAAATGCCGTGACTAGTGCAGCTCCGGGTAAAATACCCCTGGCTGACGGCAATGGGAAGATTGACAATGCTTATCTAAAAACTGGTACTGGTAATGGTTTAGATGCTGACACTGTTGATGGTCAACATGCAGCAGATCTCTTAGCAAGAGCAAACCACACAGGCACTCAGACTGCTTCTACGATCAGTGACTTCGCTGCAACAGTTCATGCCCAACGCATTGATCAACTTGCTGCCCCAACTGGGGATGTTTCTTTCAATGGTCAGAAACTAACCAACTTGGGTAACCCGACCGGTGCAACCGACGGTGTTAATAAACAGTATGTCGATAATTTAGTTCAGGGCGTGGACGCTCATCCGTCAGTGCGTGCTGCTACCACTGCAGACATCACCCGCTCTGGACTACTAACCATTGATGGTGTGAGCCTTGCAAACAACGATAGAGTCCTGGTTAAGAATCAAACTGACCCAGCTGAAAACGGCATTTTTGTGGTTAACTCTGGCGGCGCATGGTTACGCGCTACGGATGCGGATACTTGGGCTGAGCATATTGCTGCGTTTGTATTTGTGGAGGAGGGGACTACCCTCGGCGATACCGCTTGGCTTAGCACTGTGGATGCTGGCGGTACTCTTAATACTACTGACATTACTTGGGTACAGTTTGGGTCAGCGACAGACACAACTGCCGAGAATATCGGTATTGGCGATGGCTCAGTTTTTGAGTCTAAAGTGGGCAATAGCCTGCGCTTTCGTTCCCTCCACTCCACTGGTTCTATTACAATAACTACCGACGCTGAAGAAATTGTATTAGATGTCGATCAAGGTGATTTAGACATTAATACCATAGGCGGTGGACCACTTGATATCGCTAACGGCGGTACAGGTTCCACAACGGCCGCAGACGCGCGTACTGCGCTTGGCGTTCCTGGCAAGTTTGCAGCGTCTGTTGGGGACGGTGTGGAGACGGTAATCCCTGTGGTGCATAACTTAGGTACAACAGATGTTATTGTGGCGGTTAAAGAAGTAGCAGGCGGACTTGCTGTGGTTTATCCAGAAATTGTAATTACCGACACCAACACTGTAACTGTCACTTTTACAATTGCTCCTACCACTAATCAATATCGTGTTATTGTGATGGGATAATATATAACGTATGCCTGATTTCAAAGTACTTCCAACAGTTAATGGCACAGACGTCTCCTTGGATGGTCACACACACGGCACTGACGTAGCTGACGCAATTGATGCCGCTGTGGAACTAACCCCAACTCCTGATGGCTTCTTCGCTACCGTGGTTGCGGGTGTTCTCAACAAAATAAATTGGCCTACGATTGAGACGTATCTTGGCGGGCTGTATTTACTTTTGGCCGGTGGCGTCGCACAAACTGTAACAGGCGTCAAAACTTTTACAGACAAGGTGATTTTTGAGCAAGCGACTTATCCTATTGCTTTGTTTATTCGGCTTGCTACGATAGCGACGGGTGTCCGCACAGCGTTTAGTGTCAGAACCACTACATCTGTAGACATGACAGACGGCCTAGCCACAGGAATCAGTTTTGAACTTAACGATGATACTCTAACTGGGCAGAATATTATTGCTGACATTATTGCTAAACGTAGTGGAGCCGATATAAATGGAAAATTAGAGTTTCGTACCGCTTTGGCGGGTGTTTTATCTAGTTGGTTAACAATAGATGAAAATGGGCTTCTTAGGTCCATAGGCGATACTATTTTATCGACTAAAACAGCTATTGGTAAAACTACCGCCCCGATCTATCCGATGGATCTACGAGTAGGAACTGATCAGAATTTCATGTTCCATTCGTCGGGTGGAGTAGCAAGAGTTCATACTGTCAATGATGCCAACAACGCTTTGACGGCAATGATAGTAGATGCTTTAACTTTGCATCTTCAACAAGCAGGACTTCCCACCTATGTTGGAGGAGATATAGGTATCGGTACAACTGATATAGAGACTTCTGGGGCTAACTTTGGAGTAATTCAGTTGGGTCTTGATGGCCAGATTATGTATGGCAAGAGTGGGGGAGTTGACGGTCTTTGGATTTCGCAAAATGCCTATCATGATGGAAGCGTATGGAGGCGGAGAACTGCTAACGCATCTGTTTTGGTCCAATTTTTCGACGGGAATTTCTATATTTCGACGGCTCCCACAGGTGCGGCAAATGTAGATCTTACAAGTTTATTTGTAACTCAGTTAGTGGCGACTCCAACTGCATTGACATTGACAGCCCCTACAATTGCCGATCATACTAATGCTACTCACACCCACACGACGAATGCTCAAGGCGGGGATTTATCAAACGTCTTTTTACGGGTTAATGGACCTTCGACAGCAGGTGGATCAGCCGATGTTTACCGTTTCATGGCCGATGTGATAGATGTTACCAGCACTCAACAGATTACAATTGATGTAACTACTCCAACGGAGTCGGATCAGCAGATCCGGACAGTTTGGGAATTTTCATTCGGGCGTAATTCCAACAGTGGTTGTTTTTGCATCGGCAAGTTTGAAGCTTCGTGGACGTTACCTGTTTTGGGCGGCGCGGGTCTTGTTCACTCTTATGAAGGTATGTATGACATGTCCGGAACACCTTCTAACGTGGCTGTCATCGCGATTACAAATGGTGTAAGGCTTATCTTAGATTCTACTAGTTTTACTAACACTTTGAATGAGAACATGGTAATTGTTACTTCTATCGGTACTGAAGTTAACAACAGCCTTACACATACGGTAACGATAACGTAATGCCAAAGATCATTGCGGCCAACACACAAATTCAAGCACCGATAGCTGGTGTACGCGCTGGAACAGGCGGAGCTTATGGGCGAATGGGCGGTGTTTTGTACAGTGCTTATACCGCAGTAGGTAACGTAGGGGGCGGAACGGATACTTTACATTCTTTCCAAGTGCCTTCTAATACGTTGTCAATTGACGGTCAAAGTCTTTGGTTTGATATATCGGGAAGCTTTGCTAACAACGCCAACGTGAGAACTTTGAGCATGGGGTTTGGTGCAGATGTAATTGATATAGTCGGTGGATTTTCAGCCTCTGCGAATTACGTATGGCAGATTGTGGGTCGAATTATCCGCACAGGTGCGGCAACACAAAGAGCGCACGCAATTTGTTACACTACTTTCGGCACGTTTCAATCCGGAGCACTTGCTTTGACAAGAGCATTATCCACACCCAACAATTTAACAGTGCGTGGCTTAGGCGTAGCTAACAACGACATCGTATGTGATTCCTTTATAGTCGGTTGGAGTAACGATCAATGACGAAAGTTTACTCAACTGATGCTGTTTATGTTTTGGATGATTTTCAAGCTCGTACAGGTATCGCTAGCGTTTTCGCCCAAGTTGGCGGCATTTTGTATTCTGCCGAGGGTGCTTTAGGTAATGCTGCGGGTGGTGGTGTAACAGTTTTACATAATTACACTGTCCCCGCTAACACGTTGATAGTAGCCGGACAAAGTATCTGGTTTCTATTTACTGGTACATTTGCGAATAATGCTAACGTGCATACTTTGTCACTGGCCTGGGGTGCGGATACTCTTACTTTATTTTCGAGTACGGGTGTTGCATCAGACCGTTGGTACGCCGAAGGTCGTTTGATGCGTCGCAGCAATACAGTGCAAGTACTTGATATATACTTTTGTCGTTTTGGTACCATCACTCGTCCTGGTGCAGCGGCCACTTTTACGCGTACTTTGTCATCTGCCAACGTGTTGAGTGTGCGCGGAGCTAGTGCGGGAGCTAGTGATATTGTCAACGATTCAATTATTGTGGGCTGGGACAATGCCGGGTTGTAGGAGGGGGTGGCGAGTGCCGAAACTCATAGCTTCACCGTTATATGTGGTCGGAGATGTCAATATAGAAGCGGGAACTCCTAACGTTTATTCCCAGGTGGGAGGTGTTCTTCACACCCAGTCCGCACAGGCCGGCAATATTGCCAGCGCTTCGACAACTGTTCTATTTGAATATTATGTTCCTGGTGGTGTACTAGCAGTGGATGGACAGAGTGTGTGGTTTGAATTTACCGGAACACTTGCTAACAATGCAGCGTCCAGATCCTTAGTTTTTAATTGGAATGGTTACGCCTGGACATTATTCAGCGCATTGGTCACAAACGCTTTCCGCCTTTGGTCTTTCAAGGGTCGAATTACACGTCGTGATGTTAACACTCAGAAAATTGCTTTTTTTATAGCGTCCCAAGTAGGGAACGGGGTTCCTAACGGAAACGCGATAACTTCTACTGCTTTATCTGGACCAAATGTTCTTCGTATGAGTGGTCAGAGTTTAACAGCAAATTCGGTAACTTTGGAATCTGCTATTATTGGGTGGGATAGTGCTGGACCGTAGGAGGTAAAATGGCAAATGAGCTAGCGTTAACAATTGGAAATACAACAATAGCCTTCCCCCTCAAAGGAACTGCTGCACAACTTCGAGAAAGGATACGCCGCTATGCTACTAATGAAGGACTTGTAGCACCTAGCAGTACAGATGCAGAAGTTGGCAGAGAGGTGCTTAAATCACTTGCCCGTGAGATACGTGATGGTAGCAGTCAATATCAGTTTAATGACGAAATGGCAAAAGCACGTGAGACAATCAGTGCCCAGGTAGGTCTAGACAACGACCTTTTTGATGAAGATTAACGGAGGATTCATGAAGAAAATCGCAGCATTACTTGCACTACTTTTTCTACTCCCCGTCGCAGCATCGGCGCAGTCGCTTCCCACCGATACGCTGATACTGGTGCCCTTAAATAGTGCCGTAGTTGTTTCGTGTACGGGACTGCTAACAGGTACGCAAATTGACGGCAAAAACATGCGCCTAACTTGTGTCCCTGAGAGCTCCACACCTCCTCCGGCTACAGCCACTCCGCCTCCGGCGCCTACGGCAGCAGCAACTCCATCTCCGACTCCTCATTCAATGGCGGATATGACTTGGCACGCACCCGGCAAGCACGGAGATCGGCCCGCACACGAACACGGGGATGCACCTCCTAGGTGGGTTACTGACGCGGGATACAAAGCCGAATTTTCGCATGTGGCGGGAACACCTAACGAAAATCATGCATACTACAAACATACCGCCTTCAAAGGATGGGCAGGACGATTCAACAACCAAGACTGGTATGGAATCTTTCACATGGATTTCAACCCAGGAGGGCATCAGAGTCGATTTCATTCTTACCAGCTCTGGATTAAAGATTCCACTGGAGCCGTCAGCCACATGCATGGGTGGGTCGACTTCGGAGAAGACCTCAACACTGGCCCTAACCTTGTTATCACTTGCGGAGTGGACTCTCAGATCCGACCTATTATTAAACCTAACCAGGTGGGATGCCCTGTGCAGTTTGAAAACTGGTACGCCAACGCAGCCAACCCAGGACCCGATTTAGGCTGGAACCTCAACCCAAACTACTTTGCGGGTGGGGATCCCACTGATCCTTCTACCTGGGTAGCAACAGGCGGAATTCGCAACCTAACTCGTCGTTTCGAATTTGCATGGTACGGGTTCTGGGGCGACGAACGACGTACGGGTGACTTTTATACTACTCAATTTGGCAACGTAGTAAATGGCCCAACCGATCCGGCGTGTGGAACACCTGTTGCTATTGGAGCACGCACGTACACTATTGTATGTCTGAAGCAGACGGTACAGCCTACTTTGAAGAATGTTCAGTTTCCCGGCAATGCAATCCAGCGCACTTTTCCGGGTACGGGTGTAACGCTTCCTAATTAAGATGAATTACAAGTATTGCGGGCAACATATGCAACGACGTCACTGGGATGTAGATCCTTTTTGGGAAGAAGCTAACGGAGTTCAATCGTTAATACACGTGGGGGTCGGTACAGCAGTGTACCGCCCTTGCGTGTTCCTAAAACCAGAAAATATTATAATAGGCGAAAATTGCCGTATAGATGCTTTTGTAAAAATTGAAGGCGGCTATGGAGTCGACATTGGGGATTTTGTTCATATTGCTTCTGAGAGTGTGCTTAATAACGGTGGCGGCAAACTTACTTTCGGAAGTCATTCTGGTTGCGCTGCTGGAACGATTATTTCCTCAGGCTTTCCCGATGTGGAATACCGACTTATCTGTCCCATGGAGCCCACCGAACGACGAGCCACCATATACAGACATACTATAATTGGTGAATATGTACTTATTTTAAGCGGAGCTATAATCTCTCCTGGTGTTATTATTGGTGACGGCGCGGTTGTTCGCGCGGGAGCCGTCGTGACGAAAAATGTAGAACCATATACAATAGTTCAAGGTAATCCGGCGAGAGTTGTAGGTGTTCGTACCATAAAGAAAGAGTAAGCGGGCAGCTTATGAAACCTCCACACAAATTAGCAGTATGTTCCATTTTTCGCAATGCAACACTCCACATTAACCGTTACTTAGACCAGGTTGACGCATTCATAAAGCATCAAGGCTGGGAGTCGTGGCAAGTCAAGCTCCTTTTAGGTTACGGTGACAGTGTTGATGGTACAGGTCCTATGTTATTTGAAGAATGCCAGTTTCGCTTCGACGCTGTTCTCATAGAAGCAAATCACGGCGGTGCTCATTACGGATCTATAGAAGACCATCGACGCTTCAAACAACTAGCGCAAGTAGGCAATAAAGTTTGGAGTCAGATACCTCCCGAAGCAGAAGTAGTGGCAATGATTGAGTCGGACTTAATTTGGGAACCTCACGTTTTATCTGAACTCGTACGAGACGCTCGTACCTTCAATCAAGTTTTTGCTCCTATGATCATGCACAAGGAACCCCCATTACGTTTTTATGATACTTGGGGCTATCGCAAGGACGGAGTTCGTTTTGTCAATAACCCTCCTTTCCACGAATGTTTATTAGAGCCCCGTACACATCATGTTCCGATTAAGATGGACACTGTCGGCTCTTTTGTCGTAATGCCCGGGCATGTAGCAGGGCGTGTGGAATTTACGCCTGAAGAAGTTGTTGTCGGGTTGTGTAAACAAATCTACGAAAAGACCTCTGCTACTATTTTACTTCAACCAGAATTGACGGTTTATCACCCATGATACCTGTAACCGAAGTGCGAGCAACGCCCCACCTGGTCATGGCAAAGATCGGAAAAGTTTTTCATTCTGTGGTGAATTTACTTCAGGCATCTAGCCGCACGTATGAATATACGAAAATCACATTACCACGCGAAATGCCTGCGCTTTTATCAGTTGTAGAAGCGGCAAATGCTGTAGCTCTATACGGCTTTTGGCGCGATGGTAATTTCGTAGGCTTTGCGAATGTGATTTGGATCAATCCTGAGGATGCGGACGACGATGTTCCTATATTGGAATTTGTTTTGAATTCTAAATATTATGAGGAGGGACTACAAGACACTATTTTAGAAACACTTATCTCTCTTTGTTTAAGTGTTGGATGTACGCATGTGCGTGCTTTTGTACATAAAGAAAACTTTGCAGCCCAGCACTGTTTCTTCCGCCACGGTTTTCGCCCCGCGCCTACTCGTGAGGCATCAGGTCTAAATGACCCCACAGTAGAGTGGGTAAGTATGTCGTTGCCCATTGTAGCGAAACGTCAAGAACTTACCTTTGTTCGTTACTATCGCGATTTGCATAAATTGCGTGGATCGCTGCAAAGAGCATACCCCCAGGATGTATTTTCGGATCAGTTTGTTGCGGATCATGCCGCTTTTATTGGAGAATATGTAATATGACTCGCCCCATTACTGCCGCCCATATTCGGGCAGAAGGGTTACCAGAAGGGCTAGGTCTTTACGGCAAACAAGTAAGCAGTCGTGCAGACCTGCCCCGAGAACCAGATGAATCCGTTGAGGATTATTTTATACGTATTTGGGAGGCGTATAAAAATATGTTGTTGCGTATGGTATGGTTTCGTTTGCGAAACTCTACGGTTGCCCAAGACATTATTTCGCAAACGTACTTAAAGGCGTTCGTTGCAATCAAGGAACAAGGCGTAGTAGTCGAACACATCAAAGCATGGTTGTGCAAGATTGCCAACAACCTATGTGTAGATTATTTTCGACGATTTTATTATCCCACACAGCCTTGGCCTATCTCATTGGAAGATGCGATCGAAGAACCGTACGACGGCCTAACAAACCAGTTGACAATCGGTCGTTTTTTAGATATAATATTAGTACGCCGCGCTCTGCGACAATTAGAACTTCAAAACGAGCGCTGGGGTTATGTCCTCCGCAAGATTTATTTCGAAGGATTTAAGCACGAAGAGTTAGCAAAGCAGTTGCGTCTCACCGTTGGCGCAGTCAAGGCGCTGCAACATCGAGCGATTGTGCAATTGCGTTTTATCTTGGATGACCTAGTCATCGAACCATTTTAGAGGCTAAGACTAAATGAGTCACGAGTCAGTTTGGGTTGATCGTATGCTTGCAAGTGATCCCTTAATGGATTTGCTAGTAGGTGGCGTATACGCTGCTGAAGCATTGCCAGAAGAGGGCATCTCTCGTAAGATAGAAGCGACTGAAGCTGCTTTTGATTTAGAAGCACCCACTAAACCTCTAAAGGCCTGTTCGTTGGTCAGACAACGCGACACAATTGGGGATGGCGTTATCATGGATAACGACACGCAAAGGAATTCTGCAGTCTTCGTAATGATGGTGCATATTTACCAGCAGCGTGGGTATGATGTTATTGATCAAGTTATTCCCATAATTCGCGGTTTGTTTGTCGGTCGACCTTATGCGGGTGTTATAGAGATTGAATGGTTTAACACGTTGAAGCGGGCGCGTGATGGTGGTGCGCTTTCAGGTTGTTCCCTGGAGCGTATTGACTTCCGAGTAACTCTAGTCGAAGGGGATTAATAATGGCCACAGAGACCTACCACTATGGCATCCGCGATGTCAAAATAGCACGTTGGTTAGCAGAAGATTCTTACGGGCCCGAAATTGATGTCGATGCAGCCCGTGAATTTACGGTGACAATTGTCACTCAATCTGACCAACTTGAAGGTGACGACGTTATTAAAGATACGTACAGTAAGCCCACAAGCGCTACTGCTACGGTATCTAATGGTAGCGTTAATCACGAAGTACTTGCCGTCGTTTCGGGCGGTACATATGTGTACAATGATGATTACGAAGACGTTAAAATCGGTGAAGATGACAACTCACCATACTTTGCACTAGCAGGACGTATTGTAGGCAGCAACGCTGCCGATGAGCACATCCTTCTCCCCAAGTGTAAAGCGTCTGGCCAGGGCATTAGTTACGAGGCCCGGTTGAATAGTTATCTTATCCCATCCTTGCAGGTGACTGCCGTCAGTGAAGGCGAAATCAATGGTATCGCCCGCTTCCGTAAGTTCTCGGAAGTGACACCACTCTCCATTCCGCTAGCAACAGCTGCGGGCTAATAACTGCTGT
>WUUC01040819.1_pt1 | contig 18325 bp, 16 predicted proteins | sample 6278441 | NCBI WGS metagenome assembly WUUC01 (sample SAMN13675441, study PRJNA597444) | soil metagenome | isolation source: soil | place: USA: Washington | collected 2017-10 | reverse complement strand
CCGGCAACACGGTGGTCCTCAAGCCGGCCGAGACGACGCCGGCGACGGCGCTGCTCTACGCGGAGATCGCGGCCGAGTTCCTGCCGCCCGGAGTCCTCAACGTGGTGTGCGGCGGGCCGGAGACCGGCCGGCTGATGGTGTCGCACCCGGTCCCGGCCGCGGTGGCGCTCACCGGGTCCATCGCGACGGGCATCGACGTGGCGACGACCGCGGCGGCGAGCCTCAAGCACGCCCAGCTGGAGCTCGGCGGCAAGACACCGGTGGTGGTCTGCGCCGACGCGGACGTCGACGCCGCCGTGTCGGGCATCGTGACCGGGGCGCTCAGCAACGCGGGGCAGGACTGCACCGCGGCGTCGCGGGTGCTGGTCGCGGACGAGCTCCACGACGAGCTGCTCGCCGCGCTGGAGAAGGCGGTGGCGCGGGTGCGCACCGGCGGCCCGGACGACGAGGGCGCGATGTACGGGCCGCTGAACAACGCCGACCAGCTCGCCAGGGTCAGCGGGTTCGTCGAGACCCTGCCCGCGCACGCCCGCGTGGTGACCGGCGGGCAGCGGGTCGGCACGGCCGGGTACTTCTACGCCCCGACGATCATCGCGGACGTGCGCGGCGACGACCGGGTCAGCACGGAGGAGATCTTCGGCCCGGTGATCACGCTGCAGCGCTTCACCACCGAGGACGAGGCCGTGCGCATGGCGAACTCCGTGGTGCACGGGCTCGCGTCGTCGGTGTGGACCACCGACCACGCGCGGGCGATGCGCCTGTCCACCCAGCTCGACTTCGGGTGCGTCTGGGTCAACACCCACCTGATGTTCCCGACCGAGATGCCGCACGGCGGGTTCAAGCACTCCGGCTACGGCAAGGACCTGTCGCTGTACGGGCTGGAGGAGTACACCCGCGTCAAGCACGTCATGCACCGGTATGCATGACCTCGCCCCGGCCGGTCAGATGGCCGTGACCGGCCCGGTGGCACGTTCGGGCCTGGTGAACGCACGCAGCACCGCGGTCGAGCCGTGCCGGCGGGCCGCGAGCCGTGTCAGCAGTCCGAGCACCAGCTCGGTGGCGGCGCCGGGAAGTTCCGGCGCCGCCACCGGCGCGCTCGCCGCCAGGTCGTCGGCGTGCACCACCATCTCCAGCAGCCTGGTGAGCAGGAGGTCGTCGAGCCGCAGCCGGCGGCCCGTCCACGGCAGCCGCACGACCCGGTCCTCCGGTTCGGCGGGCAGGGCGACGCGCAGCCGTGCCGCGGCCGCGGCGACCTCCTCGGCCAGCGCCTCCCGGCCGCCCTCGGCGAGCCGCTCGCCCTCGTCCCGCACCGACACGTTCACCGGTTCGTCGAGGTCCGCGCCGATCCAGGTGGCGCGTTCGTAATGCGCCTCGACGGACAGGACCGGCCCGTCGCCAGGGGGTTCGGCGAGCGCCCGCTCGATGTTGAAGGCCTGGGCGCCGAGATGTCCGGCCAGGCCGCGGACCGTGAGGCGCGGCAGCGCGCTGTCGTCGTCCCAGACCGGACCGAGGGCGGGGTCCCGCAGCAACACGAGGACGGCGTCGACGGTCTCGAGCGTCAGGCCACGGACATCAACCATGACGGAACCATAGATCACGAGGAGCCACGGATCGTGCGAGTACTACCCATGACCCCCGGCCAGGCCGTCTACCACGACTTCATCGTGGCGCCGACGACGTGCGTGCCGGCCAAGCGGCTGTTCGCGGCCTACGTGGTGGCGGCCGAGCTGTCCGTCGACCGGCTGGCGGCAGCGGCGGACCGCGTCGTCGCGCTGCACGACAGCCTGCGCACCGCGATCGAGCCAGCCGAGAACGGACCGGTCCAGGTGGTCCGCGAGCCGGCCGAGGTGGAAGAGCAGGTCCTGCGGGTGGTGCCGTGGGACGGCACGGCCGAGGACGCCGCGCGGCACGTCGGCGCGCTGGACGACTGGTGGACGGTGTCGCGGCAGCTGGCCGTGCAGGTCGTCGCCGGGGTGGCCGGCGGTGAGACGCTCGTCGTCTGCCTGCTCAACCACGTGTGCAGCGACGGCATCTCGGCCGAGATGGTGTTCGACCAGATCCGCACCTTCTACGACGGCGGCACGGTTTCCGTGGCCGACGGCGCGCAGTTCGCCGACTACTACGCCGCGATGGTCGAGGAGGGCATGCGGGAGACCTACGACGACTGGGTGGCCCTGCTCGACGAGGGCTCGCCCGCGCTCCCCCGGTGGATGGTCGACGAGAAGCTCGCGACGGGGAAGGTGTCGATCGGCTCGCACAGCTGGACGCTCGCGCCGGAGACCGAGCACGCGCTCATGGCGGTCGCGCAGGAGCGGGTGTGCACCCAGTTCGAGGTGCTGGCGGCGTGCGCCGGGCTGTACTTCCGCCGCGAGGACGGCCGGCCGGCGAACTTCGGGATCATCCACAGTGGACGGCACCGGTTCCGCGGCTTCGACGTGCAGGGGCTGCTGCGCAGCTACGTCGTGGACGTGGTGGACCACGCCGGCACCCGGGCCGTCGGCGACGCCGTCGACCGCCGCAGGGACCTGCTGCGGTCCAGGACCGAGCACTTCGCGAAGCTGCCGTTCGAGGAGGTCTGCGCACGCACCGGACGTTCGGCCGGCTGGCGGGCCGGGCAGCTCGGCGCGTGGGAGGTCGAGCTCAACGGGATGTACGCGGCGGCGCCGGACATGACCATGGGGCAGGCGCCGGTGCGGGTCGCCGACGTGCCCCTGGCCGACGACGCCACCTGCGAGAACGGCGGGCCGACGCTGCTGGTGTCGTTCGTGCTCGGCCCGGACGGGGTCGGCGCGTCCCTGCGGTACGTGTCGCCGCCGCTGGACGCCGCCGTCGTCGCGCGCATCGCCGAGGACCTGGAGGCGACGGTCCGCTTCGTGCACGAGCACCCCGGGGCACCCGTCGACGAGGCGCCGGCGATCTTCCGGACCGCTCCGGCGCGCCGCTCTTCCTGATCCGACCCCGAAGCCGGGGTCGTGCCACGTGGCACGGCCCCGGCTTCGTCGTGTCACATGGCCTGCTGCGTCCTGCGCTCGATGACCTCGGCGAACCCCTGCCACACCCGCGCGTAGCCCCGGGCGAGCTCGGCGATCCGGTCGACGCAGTGCGGCGGGATCGCGGACACGACCCACCTCGGGTCCTCCTGGCTGAGCGCGTGCGCGTCCAGCCACCGCAGCAGCCGCCGCCCCGTCTCGGTGAACCGCAGCGACGGGTCCTGCTTGAGGGTGCGCACGGCGGCCAGCAGGCTCTCCAGCTCGTCCCTCGCGGACACGGGCCTGGTCGGCAGCGCACGCGGCGGGGCGATCGCCTCCCGGCCGGCACGCTGCCGGACCGGCACCGGGTCCGCGCCCCGCCGCATGCGTTCCCGCACGTCCCGCGCGGTACCCACGGCGATGCCGGCCTCTCTGGCGACCTCCCGCAACGACGCCTGCGGCCGGGCGGCGAGGACCTTGCTGGCACGCAGCCGCCCTTCGGCGGGGTCGACCGGGCGTGCGCGTCCGTCCCGGCCCACCCGCACAGCCAGCTGCGGCGCCCCGGCGGTCACCCGCTTGCGGACGGTGGCGACCGCGTCGGCGGACAACCCGACCGCCGCGGCGATGGCGCGGTCGGCCCATTCCGGGTGCCGCTCCACGACCCGGCGTGCCGCCTCACGCCGGTCGGCCAGCGAGAGGGGCAGGCCGTGTGCCAGGTTCGCCCGCACGGCCGTCAGGTAGGCCGCGTCGTCGTCGCCGTCGAAATAGGTCACGGCGATGTCCGTTCGCCCGTTCATCAGGGCGGCGCGCACCCGGTGCACCCCGTCGATGACCCGCATTGTCGACCGGTGCACCAGAATCGGCGGAAGATCCTCGTCCAGCGCGGCGAGCAGCACCGTGTGCTCACGGTTCTCGCCGGCCAGACGCGGTGAGTCGGTCAGAGTGAGTGAACTTATCGCGACGAGCTGCGACGCTATTCGCTCATCAACCACGAATTCTTCCCCCATTCGTCACCGTTCAACTGTCGATTACCGACACTCGAACAAACGCCATGAAACTTTGACAACAAACACCGACAGGGTAGTCTCGAACCAGACTCCCTTTAAGCCGAGAATCCCGTTATCCCAAACGGGTATTCACCTGCGTGCCCGGGGGAGCTTCGCATTCCAGTCACCGAAGGAGAAACCTTGAGCTACCGTCACGCCCCGAGAAAACTGGCCGCGACCCTCGCCGGCCTGCTCCTGGCCGGCGCCGCGGCGCAGGTCGCGCTGGCCCCCACCGCCGCGGCGGCCGGGACCTGCGACTTCGCCAACACGCTGTGCCTGTGGGAACAGCCGCAGTACGGCGGCGCCGGGTTCAACGCGACCCCGATCGGCGCGGGCGGCGTCTGCGTCGACCTGGTCGAACACGGCTGGGGCGAGCGCGCCCGCTCCGCGATCAACACCAGCGCCCACACGGCCAGCCTGTTCGTGAGCGACAACTGCACCGGCCGGCCGTACCCGATCGACGGGAAGACCAGCGTGCCCAACCTGTCGTTCCTCGCCAACAGCGTGTTCGTCGCCCGGTGAGGTGAACACGTGACCGGCTGACGCACGGCCTATGGGCCCGGGAGGGTGTTCGAGTCTCATCGACCCGAACACCCTCCCTGCCGCGTTCACCGGGCCGGTCGACGCCGCCGCTCCGCTTCCCATCATGCCCCCAGGCATCCTGACCGATAATTTCGGACCGTGTTTTGTACACGCTCCAATGCTTTTATACAGTCAACATATAGCAAGGCCGTGCGGACCGGTCAAACGGGCGAATGTTTGAGACGGTTTCACATGCCGCCGACGCCTTGCGGGCCAACCAGGGAAAAGCAGCCCGCAGGATCCGAACAGGGCCGCCGGCCCCGTGACCGCATCACGCCGAAATACATGAAGATGTCACCCCGGGAATGGGGGAATACTCACCCGGCTGCCGAACAGCCCATTCGGATTGAATCGAATGCCGGATGCGGCCACCGGCCGGACACCCGTAGGAGTCGGCACCCTTCCGCGCTGGACGCTCGATGCCAGAATGCCCCCTTCCGGGCATTGAACGTCCGGAAGGGGGCATTCATGACACGACGGGTCAGAGCTTCAGAGCATCCCGTTCGGTGTGCTCGACGGGGCCGGCAGTGCCTGCTCGACGTCCCAGTGCTCGACGATCTTGTCGTCGGCGAAGCGCCAGATGTCCGCCACGGCCATGGTGGGGCCGTCCGGCAGGGACATGCGGTAGTGCACGACCACGTACTCGTCGTCGGCGATCACCCGCTTGATCTCGATCGTGCTGCCGCCGAAGGCGGCCTCCCGCAGGTGGGCGAGGTACGCGTCCCGGCCGGACGGCGCGTCCGGGCTGTGCTGGACGAAGTCCTCGTGGATCAGGCCGGCGACGGTGTCGAGCCTGCGCTCGCCGAAGAACTCGTGGTAGCAGCGCAGCATCAGTTCCTTGCGCCGCTCGGCCGTGGACAGTGTGGTGGTCATGGCGGAACCCTTTCTCACGGTAGGAAGATCACCAGGTCAGCACCAGCTCGCGGAGCCCGTAGAAGTCCATGGCGTCGGTGAAGCGCAACTCGTCGTCGGTCGCGGCGATCCGTGCCGAGCCGAACCGGGTGACCACGGTCGACACCGCGACCCGCAGCTGCGCCCTGGCCAGCGACTGGCCGAGGCACTGGTGCACGCCGTACCCGAAGGCGAGGTGGCGCCGCGCCTCTCGCCGCCGGAGCTCCGGGTCGTCGGCGCGGGGGAACGCGTCGGGGTCCCGGTTGGCGGCCTGCACACTCACGATGACCCCGTCGCCGGCACGCACCCGCACGCCGCCGATCGAGGTGTCGGCCACCGCCACCCGGCACAACCCGAGCTGGACGATCGTCTGGTGGCGCAGCAGCTCCTCCACCGCGTTGCCGACCAGCTCCGGGTCCCGGCGCAGCTCGGCGACCAACGCCGGGTCGCGCAGCAGCACCGCCGCGCTCAGGCCGATCATGTGGGCGGTGGTGTCCACGCCGGCGCCCAGCACCAGCGCGACCGTGTGCAGCAGCTCGTCCGGCGTCAGCCGGTCCGCGTTCGCCGAGAGCAGCCGGCTGACCAGGTCGTCGCGGGGGGTGTGCCGCCGCGTCTCGATCAGCTCGGCCAGCATGCCCAGCAGCGCCGCGGCGGCCTCGGCCTTGCCCTCCGGGCCGACCGTGTGGTCGGTCGCCGCGGCGACGTGTCGTTCGAATTCGTCGTGGGCCGTGTACGGCACGCCAAGGACCGTGCAGATCGTCTGCGACGCCAACGGCTGCGCGAAGCGGCTGACCAGGTCGTCCCCGGGTCGCATCCGGTCGGCGAGGTCGTCGGCCAGCTCCTGGATCCTCGGCGCCAGCGCGGCCACCCGACCCGGCGTGAACTCGCCGATCAGCATCCGGCGGATGCTCGCGTGCTCCGGACCGTCCAACATGATGAACGTCGAGTTGAACGGCGGGGACTCGACCGCGGTGCCGAGCAGCGGGTAGCCGGGCAGGCGGCTGTCGGACCGCAGCGCCGGGTCACGCAGCGCGGCCCTCGCCTCCGCGTGCCGCGTCACCAGCCAGGCCGTCCTGCCGCTCGGCAGGACCACGGCCGTCACCGGTTCCCCGGCCCGCCACGCGCCGTACTCCGGCGGCGGGTCGAACGGGCAGCGCCCACGCCCGGCGGGGTACGGCACACGGGACACGTCGGTGATCACGGCACCACCCCGCTCACCTGCCCGAGGGCCTGCTCGACCGCGCTCGCCGCACACACCAGCGCCGCGTCGGCACCCGGCCGCCCCACCAGCTGCAGGCCGACCGGGTGCCCGGCGGCGCTCCGCCCGGCCGGGAGGCAGACGGACGGGCAGCCGGCCACGCTCACCAGCCACGTGAGCGGCCACCCGCCCGCGACGCGGGCCAGGTCCGCCGGCTCCGGTGACGCGGGCCAGGGCGGGCCGCCGAACGCCGGCGTCACGAGCACGTCCACCCGGTCGAACAGCGCCGCGAACGCACGCACCACCCGGCCCCGCTCCTGTTCCGCCGCCGCCAGCCGGTCGGGCGTGACCGCGCGGCCCGCCGCGACCTCGGCCCTGATCCCGGCACCGCCGCCCACCCGGTCGACCACGGGGCCGTACCGGGCCGCGGCCCGGTGCGTCAGCAGCGTCCCGAACGCCTCGTGCACCCGCTGTGCGTCCAGCACGGGCGCGGACTCGACGACCTCGCACCCGGCCGAGGCCAGCGACCGCACCGCGGCCGTGCAAATCTCCCGGACCTCGCTGTCCACCGTGGCCAGTCCGTCGTAGTCCACGCTGAACGCCACCCGCCTTGGCAGCGCGGGCCGGTCGGCGGCCGCCAGGAAACCCGGGCCCGCCATGGCATCCAGGAACAGGGCCGCGTCGCGGACGTCCCTGGCGAGCGGGCCGTGCACCTCCAGCTCCCCCGCGGCCGGCGTCGGGCGGATGCCGACCACCCCGCAGAACGCGGCGGGGAGGCGGATCGAGCCCGCCGTGTCCTCGCCGTGGGCGCACCACACCTGCCCGGTGGCCACGGACACGGCCGCGCCGCCGCTGGACGCGCCGCACGTGACCGCGGGGTCCCACGGGTTCTGCGTGCGGCCGACCAGCTCGTTGACCGTGGCCGGCCCCGAGCAGAACTCGGGCAGGCTGGTCTTGCCGACGACCAGGGCACCGAGGTCGGACAGCCGCCGCACCAGCGGGCTGGACGTCCTGGCCGGTTCGCGGAGCGCGGCGGAGCCGTAGGTGGTCGGCAGCCCGGCCACGTCCACCACGTCCTTGACCGACACCGGGAGGCCGGCCAGCCACGAGGGGTGGCCGGCCAGCGGACCCGGCCGGTCCACCAGTCGCTTGGCCCGGTCGCGGGCGTGGTCGAAGCAGGTGCTGATCATGGCGCGCAGCACGGGTTGCAGCTCCCGCGTCCGCTGTTCCGCCACGTCGACCAGGTCCACCGGGCTGACCGTGCCCGCGCGCAGTGCCGCCACGGCGTCGACCGCGCTCGTCGTGAACATCTCAGCCATCCACGGTCCACCAGGCCTGCGTGGTGTTCCGACCGAACTGGCGCACCTCGGCCCGGTAGCGGCCGCCTGCCCGCTCGACCACGACCTCGGCAGGCGCGTCCAGCTCGACGAACGTCGAGAACCGCGCCTCCGCGGAGACCGGGAGGCGTGCCGGGTCACCGGACTCGGCGACGACGGCCTGCCGCATCGACTCCAGCAGCAGCATGCCCGGCGTGTGGTCGGTGGGGTTGTCGAAGAAGTTCGGGTGCTCGGTGTCGATGCGCAGCGCGTAGACACCCGCGCGGCCGAGCGGGTCCGGCGACAGCACCACGTCCCGGGCCAGCGTCCGCCCGACGAGCTCCGGCGCCACCGGGGCGGCCACGGGCCCGGACGGGATCACGATCTTCTCCGGGTCACGGCCCCGCACCCGGGTGTACAGGCGCTCCGGCGGCACGACGCACCGGCCGGACACGCGACCGATCACCACGTCGTCCCGGAACAGCTCCATCTCGAGGTCCATCTGCACGATCGAGGACCTGCCCGGCTCGGTGCGCACGCACTCGACCCGCGTGACGACCTCCGAGGGCCGCGACCCCACCGACAGGTGCGCCGGGACGGCCTCGAACCGCAGCTCGTGCATGATCTGCATGGTGGCCAGCGGGATGTCGGCCACGACGTGCGCGGCGAGCAGCGCGCACTGGCGGCCGGTCTCCAGCACCAGCAGCGGGTCGTGCCGGGTCGGGTCGGGCAGCGTGTAGTAGCCGCCGAGACGCGGCCACACCGCGCCCGCGGTGAGCCGGTTGCCCTCCCGCACCCAGCTCGTGACCAGCACGGTCGTCGGGTCGCCCCGGTCGACCAGCGCCTGCGGAATGGTGTGCTCGAACGTCACCCGGCTGTCCTGCGCGGTGACCTGACCGACGAGCTCGACAGTCATCCTCGTACCTCCAGAGAGTTCTCGAAGTGGAGTTGGGCAGCCGGCGAGAAACCGTGCGGTGTCGCGACCAGGCACGCGCTGCCGCCGGGTGGGAGCGGCACCGTCACGGTGGTGCCCTCGGTGCCCTCGGTGTCCTTGACGGTGCGGCGCACGACCACCGGCCGGTCCGTCGGGTTGAACGCGAACAACGCCACCGGCCGGCCCGACTCGTCCGCGTGCACCAGCACCGTGCCGGGGTCGCTCACCGGATGCGCGAACCGGGCACGGGGCAGCGCCCGCACCACCATGTCCACGTCGGCGACGGTGAACCGCACCACCGCGCCGCCGGCCCGCTGCCTGGCCGCCACCAGCGGGTGCGGCTCGGCCCCGGCCACGACCGGGACCAGCCAGGGCACGCCGGGCTCGCTCGCCGGGTCCGGCGCGGTGGCCTCGGTGATCACGTCCACGACGTACTGGTGGTCGGCCATCAGCGCGGCGCCGAGGCCGATCGCGGACTCCAGCGCCGACGACAGCGTCGACGACGCGCCGCCGTCCGGCCACGCCTCCGCCTCGGCCAGCTCCTCGGTCACCAGCAGCAGCACGTCAGGGGCGTACCGCGCCCGCCCCAGGGTGTCGCCGTGCTCGCGGACGAGGGCACGCAGCTGGTGCAGTGCTTCGAGGTTGGGGTTCGCGCCGCCACCCTCGCGCAGGGGCGCCCCGGGGCAGTAGGGCGGCCCGTAGTCGGCGGGATCGAGCCCCTCCCGGCGCAGGGCGGCCGCGTCGAGGTCGATCTCCGGCCCCCAGTGGTCCGTGGCGACCGCGGTGTAGACGCCGCAGCTGGTGGAGCCGAGGCCGAGCGAGAGCAGTGCGTGGAACAACGCGGTCGGCGGCTCGGCATGCGTCGGGTCGGTCCACGTGAAGCCCCAGTTGCTCTCCACATTGGACAGTCGGCGGGCGCGGACACCGAACCAGTTCGCGGCGAACGCGGGCTCGGAGCGTGCGCAGTTGCCGACCCAGCTGGTGTAGCCGGCGGTCAGACCGGTCCCGGCGAGCCGCGCGGTCCGCAACAGCCACCCCGCCACGTCCTGGCCTCGGGTGGTGGGCAGCGGAACGTTGACCAGCCCCTCGACCTTCGCGAGCACCGGTAGTCCGGCGGACAGCTCGCCGTACGCCGCGCGCAGCGCCTCCCCGCTCCACCGCGCCCACGCCGACCGCAGCTCCGCCGGCCACGCCAGGGGCGGGACGTCCCGGGTGTCCATCCCGGACCAGTCGGCGAAGGCGTCGACGGCGCTGAAGTCGTGACGCCACACCGGTTGGTTGGCGTCGCTGTAGACACCCTCGTTCCCCACCTGGACCGCCACCACGGGCCCGTTCGGGTACACCGCGGGCGACAGCACCTCTCTGTCCACAGCGGACAGCCAGTCACGGACCTCGGCGCGGAAGGCGGCGCCGCTCAGGCTGGGCAGCGACAGTCCCTGCGAGGTGGCCGGCTCGCCGCCCGCGTCGAGCACGGCCGGGTAGTCCGGCCGGTGGCTCGGGCTCACCCGGTCCGGCAGGCCGCCCAGCTGCACCTCGGCGTGGACGAACGGCCCTGGCTTGACCAGTGCGCGCAGCCCGGCGTCCGCCACCAGCCGCAGGAAGCCGGTCACGTCGCGCTGCGCGTGCGTCCTGCCGGTGAAGTCGTACTCGCCGGGTGCCAGCTCGTGCCACCGCCACGGCACGTAGCAGCTGACCACGTCCACCCCGGCGTCCGCCATCGCCCGGAGGTCCCCGGCCCAGTGCGCCCGGTCGGCGCGGTAGTACGGGTACTCGCCGTACACGGTCGCCCGCGTCATGCCGCCCGCCCCTCGATGACGACCTTCAGGGCCGAGTAGCCGGCCCCTCCCCCGCCGCCGCCGCCGGCGCCGATCAGGTCGAGCGCGCGGTCGAACTCGCCGAGCGGGAACCGGTGTGTGACCAGCCCTTCCAGCGGCAGCCGGCGCGCGAGCTCGAGCGCCCTCGGGAAGACGAGGCTGTTGTAGTCGCCCGCGCCGAGCAGCGTGAGGCCGCGCCGCACCAGCTCCAGCGGCGTCACCTCGGCCCTGGCGCGCGTGTCGAAGCCCATCACCACCACGCGGCCCAGGTCCTCGGTCAGCGCGCACGCCTCGGTGAGCAGGCTGCCGACGGCGTCGATGGTGACGTCCGTGCGCGAGCCCGCCGGCGCCTGCGCGAGGGTCTCGACCGCGCAGCCGTCGACGCTCTCGTAGAACTTCGTGACCGCGGCGCGGCGGAACGGGTCCGGCTCCACGAGCCGGGTCGGGCAGCCGTAGTGGTCGGCCACCAGCGCGGCGAGGATGCCGATCGGCCCGCCGCCTAGGACGGTGACGGAGTCGCTCGGCGTCAGCCGTGCGGCGTCGAGGTTGTTCAGCACGCAGGCGACCGGCTCGACCAGCACCGCACGGTCGTAGGACATGTCGTCCGGGATGGGGTGCAGGAACCGCTCCTCGATCAGCATGAACTCGGCGAACGCGCCGTCGCGGTCGAGGCCGATCTCGGTGCCTTCCTTGTTGAGGCAGAAGTTCAGCCTGCCCCGGCGGCACTGGACGCAGTGTCCACAGTAGAGCGTCGGGTTGAGGATCACGCGGGTGCCCGGCTCGACGAGGGTGACCGAGGAGCCGACGCTCACGACCTCGCCGACCGCCTCGTGCCCCATGACGACACCGGGCTCCGCGGGGAACTTGCCGAGCAGGACGCCCCGGTCGGTGCCGCAGATCCCGGTCTGCACCACGCGGAACACGACGTGGTCGGGTGCTGTGCAGGACGGTGTCGGCCGGTCCGCCATGCGCAGGGACAGGTCTCGGGTGAGCACGAGTGCTTTCATGGTGTCACTCCTGGGATGGGTGGTCACGTGACCGCGGCGAGCACGGCGTCGAAGCGGTCGCAGATGACGTCGGCCTGCTCGAGGGTGAGGATGAGCGGCGGCCGGATCTTGACGACGTTGCCGTGGCCGTACCGCGAGGTGCGCAGGATCAGGCCGTGTTCCATGGCGCGGGCGGCGATCTCGTTGGTGAGCGCGGTGGCCGGCGACCCGTCCGGGTTGTCCAGCTCCACCCCGATCATGAGGCCGACGCCGCGGATGTCCCCGATGCACTTGTGGCGGGTGCTCATCTCCTCGAGCCGGGCCATGATGTGCGCGCCGGTGGCCCGCACGTTGGCCAGGAACGCCGGCTGGCTCACGATGTCGAGGGTGACGTCCGCGGCCGCGGCGGCGAGCAGGTTGGCGCCGTAGGTGAACGAGTGGTGGTGGGCCGGCAGTCCCGCCAGCCGTTCGGTGGTCAGGATGCCGGCGATCTGCATGCCGCTGCCGCCGAGCCCCTTCGCGGTGGTGATCACGTCCGGCGCCACCCCGAAGTGCTGTGCCGCGAACATCTGCCCGGTGCGGCCGATGCCGGTCTGGATCTCGTCGAAGATCAGCACGATGTCGTGGTCGTCGCAGAATGCGCGCAACTTCTGGAAATAGCCGTCCGGGGGCACGATGTTGCCACCGTTTCCGGAAATCGGCTCGACCACGACGGCCGCGACCTGACCGCTGCTGGCGTATTCCATGAAATCTTCAATACGATCCACACACAACATCCCGCAGCTGCCCGGACGCTGTCCGTAGAAACACCGGTGGCAGTACGGGTCCGGCACCTGGAGCGAACCCGGGTACAGCACCGGGAACGGTGCCCTGCGGAACCCGTTCCCGGACATCGAGGTCATCATCATCGACTGTCCCAGGTGGCTGCGGAACAGCGTGATGACGTCGCGGCGGCCGGTGGCGAGCTGGGCCATCTTGATGGCGCCCTCGTTGGCCTCCGAGCCCCCGGAGACCTTCAGGTGGACCTTGGTGAGGTTCTCCGGTGAGTGCGTGACCAGCTTGCGCACCACCGAGTTGATGGGGTCGGTCTGGAACCCGGACGAGACGTGGATGAGCGTCTCGCTCTGCTTCTGGATCGCCTCGACGACCGCGGGGTGCGAGTACCCGAGGCTGAGGTTGAACGTGGCCGACGCGCAGTCGAGGTACTCCCTGCCGTGCTCGTCGTAGACATATATGCCGGCGCCGCGAACCATTCTCGACTCGGACACCGGATAGTAGATGAGGTCGTGCACACTAGTCTGCATCGGCACCTCGGAAAGGGAAGATTTTCGCCGGAACTTCCGGGACGTGTCCACTATCGACCGCGCGAATTGTTCGTGTCAACCGGCCAACATTCCGAACAACGCGCCGCACTTGACATCGAGTCGACGCCGGTCCGATATTGTTCACCATTGTCCGCTACCCACGAATGGGAGCCGGAATTGACGAGCGAACCACGCGAAGCAGTCGTGCTCGGCGCCGGCATGGCCGGCATGCTGGCCGCCGCGGCACTGGCGCGACACGCCGACCGGGTGCTGCTGGTGGACCGGGACCGCCTGCCGGACGGCCCGTCCGGGCGGAAGGGGCTGCCCCAGGGCCGGCACGCGCACGTGCTGATGTCCAGCGGCGCCCGCGCCATCGACGAGCTCGTCCCCGGCACCACGGACCGCCTGCTGGCGGCGGGGGCGCAGCGGGTCGGCCTGCCCGGCGGCTACGTCATGCTGCTGCCGGACGGCTGGATGAACCGCTTCCCCGGCGACCACTTCGTGATCAGCTGCACCCGGCCCCTCCTCGACCTGACCATCCGGGAGGCCCTGCTCACCGACCCGGCGGTCACCGTGCGGGACGAGACCGACGTGCTCGACCTGACCGAGGAGGGCGGCTGGGTCACCGGGGTGCGGCTGCGTGACCGGACGTCGGGGGCCGTCGAGACCGTCCGGGCCGACTTCGTGGTGGACGCCACCGGACACGGCTCCCGGGCCGCCCGGTGGCTGGCCGACCTCGGCTACGGCACCGTGCGCACCGAGACGGTCGACGCGGGGCTGGTGTACGCCACCCGCCTCTTCCGCGCGCCCGGCCGGGCGGCCGGCCGGTTCCCCGTGGTGAACGTGCAGGCCGAGACCCGGTCGGGGCGGCCGGGCCAGACAGCCGCGCTGATGCCGGTCGAGGGCGGCCGGTGGCTGGTCACCCTGTCGGGCACCCGGGGTGGCGAGCCGACCGGTGACGCCGACCGGTTCGTGGACTTCGCCCGCGGGATGCGCCACCCGGTGGTGGGTGACCTCATCGCCGGCGCCGAGCCGCTCGGCCCGGTGCACGTCACCCGCACCACGGCCAACCGGCGCAACCACTTCGCGGAGCTGCCGGGCTGGCCGGCCGGGTTCGTGGTCGCCGGCGACGCGGTGGCCAGCTTCAACCCGGTGTACGGCCACGGCATGACCGTCGCGGCGCGGGGAGCGCTGGCACTCCGGGACGCGCTGGCCGAGCACGGCACGGCGCACCCCGCCGTCGCGGTCGCGACCCAGCACGCGATCGCCCGGCTGACCCGCGAGGCGTGGGACCTCGCGACGGGGACCGACATCCACTTCCCCGGCACGCGGGGCAGGCGTCCGTCCCTGGTGGACCGGGTGGTGCACCGGTACACGAATCGGCTGCTGGCGACGGCGGCGACCCGGCCGGCGGTGGCACGGGCGGTGGTCGAGGTGTTCACGCTGTCGGCGCCGGCGACCCGCCTGCTGGCACCGGCGATGGCGCTCGCCGGGCTGCGTGGCCCGGAGCGGGGCGCGGCCCCGACGGAGCCGCCGTTCACCGAGTCGGAGCTGGCCGCGCTGCGCGGCTGACCGGGTCGCTCGCCCCCAGATCCCACGCGATCGCGTCGAGGACGCGCTCGTGCAACACCGGGTTGGCCGCCGCGACACACGACTGCTGGTTGGCCGGCCCGGTGTCGAACAGCCGGGTCCCGCCCAGCGACCTGCCGTAGCCGTCGGTGATCACCACGCCGGCCCGCTCGGCGAGCAGCACGCTCGCCGCGATGTCGTACGGGAACAGGTGCAGGATGTTGCCCCGCCCGGCCGCGCGGAACTCCGCCTCGGTGCCGGGGTGGTCGTGCAACACCCGGTTGCCGATGTCCACGTAGGCGTCGAGCTGGCCGCTGATGATCCGGGAGATGGAGAACGACGCGCTGTTGAACACGAAGACGCCGCCCGTGTTGGCCGACGCGTCGACCAGGTGCGCGTAGGCGGCGGTCATCAGCCGCATCGGGTGCCCGTTGAACTCGATGGACCAGAACATCGTCGCCAGGTCCTCGTTGCGGGACAGCCTCGGCAGCCCCAGCGGGTAGCCGCTGCCGGCGATCCCCGGCTCGTCCGCGCCCGTGTACATCCAGCTGCCGCTCTTCAGCTCCAGCAGCAACGCGTGGTCCACATCGGACAGTGTCGGGTCGGCGGACATCGGCGCGGCCGCGATGGACACCGTCGCCAGCTCCAGGTCCGCGCTGGCCGGCCGGGTGCCGTCGATCGGGTCGATCACCAGGACACGCCGGGGGTTCGGCCCGGTCATCCGCAGCCCGGTGTCCTCGGTGTACACCGCGAGCGGCTCGCCGGCGTTGGCCAGCAGATACTCCCAGACGATCTTCTCCGCCACCGCGTCGATGTCGAACTGCGCGTCGCCGCCCGGCGAGTCGCCGAGCACCCGCCGCGCCGCGCCGACCGCCCGGCCCGCGTCGAGACCGTGCCTGATCGCCATGGCCAGTCCGAGCATCAGGTTGCGCACGTGGTCCCCCTTCGCCGTTCAACCGTCGTTTTCCGACAGTCGCACGGCGGCGGTAACCACGGGGGAACTGTTCACCGCCCTTCCGGGCGGTAGTCGCTGATGCCGTAGAAGGCCACCACCGAGCGGGTCATCCGGTCGAGGGTGACCGCCTCGGGGAGCTGTTTCGCGACCAGCGGTTCGATCATCGCGCCGCTGCGGCCGGCCGCGGCCAGCGCACGCCGGCGCATCTCGTCCTGGCCGACTCCCAGCAGGGACGAGTTGAGCACCGTCGCCTCCTCGTCGCCGCGCTCGACGCTGCGGTAGTCGTTCGCCCACCGGATCGCCACCTGCGCCTCCCACAGCGCCGGCATGAGGTCGTCGACGTGGGTCAGCAGGTCCTCGCCCCCGGTCGCGATCCAGTAGGTGAGGTAGGCGATGCGGATCTCCGCGTTGTCGCAGTTCGCGATGTACGCGTCGAGGGACGGCGGCGGTCCCCCGGCGTCGAGGTCGCACCGGGCGACCCGTTCCGCCCGCAGGGCGTCGAGCGTGCTGCCGAACACCTCGAACCACCGGTCCGCGAGTGCCGGCCACAGCGGCGCCGTGCGCAGCTCGGCGAAGACGTCGCGCAGGCAGCGGGCGAACTCGTCGCCGGGCTCCGGCTCGCCGCCGCCGAGCACGTGCCGGCACCGGCCGGTGATCGCGTCGACGTCGGCCAGGGTCGGCGCGCTCTCCGCGGCGTTGTCCAGCGCGAACAGCCACGCGGCCATCCGGTTGTGCGTCCTCAGCTGGTCGGCCGTGTGCCACGGCGCGGCGAACACGTGCATCAGGCACACCGGTTCGAGCAGTGTGTCGCTCACCAGGTCGCCGTAGCCCGACACCCACGCCGTGAGCTCCCGGTGCGTCCGCAACATCCTGGCGCACAGCACACTGGACAGCTCCGGCGACGGCAGCTCGGTCAGGTCGAGCGAGGTCATCGACGCTCCTGTGTGGACAGTGCGCTGGCCGCCCGCAGCGCCGCGAACACCTCGGGTGGCGTGGTGTACTCGCCGAGCCGCACGGGCTTGCGCTCGCCGTGGAAGTCGCTCGACCCGGTGGCCAGCACCCCCAGCTCCTCGGCCAGCTCACGCAGCCGCGACCGGACCGGCGGCTCGTGCTCCGGGTGGTCGGCCTCGATCCCGGCGAGCCCGGCGCCCACCAGCCCGGCGAGCTGCTCGTCGGTGACCGACGCCCGGCGCTTGAACGACCGGGGGTGGGCCAGCACGGCGGCGCCGCCCGCCGCGCGGACGAGCTCGACGGCCCGCTCGGCGGTCAGCACGTGCTTGGGGACGTCGGCCCGGCCGCCGTCGCCGATCCAGTCCTGCGTGAACGCCTCGGCCGGTGCGCCGATCACCCCGGACGCCACCAGCGCGGCCGCCACGTGCGGCCGGCCGATCGCGGCGGCGCCGGCGATGGCCCGCACCTGCTCGATCGTGATGTCCGCGCCCGCCTCCCGGCACTTGGCCACCATGCGGGTCGCCCGGCCCGCCCGGTCGGCGCGGATGCGGTCCAGCTCCTCGGCGAGCGGCCGGTCCGCCGGATCGACGAAGTAGCCGAGCAGGTGGACCTCGACGGCGCCGAGCAGGCAGGAGATCTCCACCCCCGCGACCGCCTCGATGCCGGCCTCGGCGGCGGCGCGGCCGAAGTCGTCGAGCCCGGCGAGGGTGTCGTGGTCGGTGAGCGCGACCACGTCGAGCCCGGACCGCGCGGCCAGGGCCGGCAGCTCGGCGGGCGGCACCGTCCCGTCCGACGCAGTGCTGTGGGTGTGCAGGTCGATCGTCATGCGACGTCCCTTCTGTACCAGTGCGACACGGCCGACCAGACGAGTGTGGCCGACCGCCGCGCGGTGACCGGCGGGTGGTTGTCGATCACCAGGTCGGGCCGCCGGGGAAACTCGGGTTGGACGCCGACGCCCACGACGTCCGCGCCACGGTCGTACAGGCGGGCCCTGCCCGGCCGGGTGCGCAGCTCCGCGACCGGCGCCCGCAACCACACCTCCAGGTAGTTCGCCACGTTGGCGCGGCTCCACTCCTGCACCTCGTGGAACAGGGAGATGGTCGCACAGACGACGAGGTGTCCCTGGCCGGCGAACTCCGCCGCGAGGCGCGCGTACCACCAGGCGAGCGCGCGCCGGTCCTCCTGCGTGTAGCCGAACTTCCCCGGCATGATCGCCCGCTGCCGGTCCCCGTCGAGCAGGACCGGTGTCAGGCCCTCGGATCGCAGCCGCTGGTCGAGCAGCCCGGCCACCGTCGTCTTGCCCGTGCCGGACAGACCGGTGAGCCACACGACTCCCCCGTTCACGCCTCCGCCTCCTCGCGGTCCAGCTCGTCGAGCACACCGTGGCCGACCTCGACGTCGCTCGGGTGGTCGAACTCGCACCACGGCCCGGACACCGGCACCGCCCCGACCTCGACACCGAGCTCACGCACCAGGAACCGCAGCAGCCCGGTCATGTCGGCGCCGTGCACGGCGGGCTCGGTCCGCAGGACCCGCTCGACCAGCGCCCAGGCCGGCGGGGTGAACTTCAGCAGTCCCAGGTACTGCCCCTGCACCTCGTCCGCCGACGCGGGCCGGCCGCCGATCTCGGCCAGCAGGCCGCGGTGGTCGAGCCGGAACGTCTCGGCGTCGTCGAGCGGTGCGTCGAACCGCCGCTCCCACAGCACCCGCCAGCCTGGGTCGTAGGCGATGGCGAGGTCCTGGCCGGCCCCGGCGAGCGCGCGGGCGGTCGCCGCCGAGTAGACGATGTCCCCGTAGCTGACGAGCACCG
>WUUC01121035.1_pt1 | contig 18329 bp, 13 predicted proteins | sample 6278441 | NCBI WGS metagenome assembly WUUC01 (sample SAMN13675441, study PRJNA597444) | soil metagenome | isolation source: soil | place: USA: Washington | collected 2017-10 | reverse complement strand
GAGGCTTGTTTTTGCGGCGCTTCGTCCCGGTTTTCGCGTGCTCACTTGCGCGCTTCGCTTGCGGGGTGGCGGGTCGTGGCTTCGCACCTGCGAGGCTTGTTTTTGCGGCGCTTCGTGCCGGTTTTTCGCGTGCTCACTTGCGCGCTTCGCTTGCGGCGACCGACCCGCGAGGATGCACGGCGAGGGGATTAGGACCGCGAACGCGGTCCGCGGGCTCGAAGCGCGGGTCACGCAAAGTGCGAGCTCGCGCCCAAACACCGCGTGCACAGTATGCGCGCATCCGCCGCTCCATCGATCGGCGGCCGGTGAGCGATGCGAGAGTGAGCACAGCGAACGAAGGCCCGCAGACGGCCATGACTTCTCTTGTCTCAGCGTTGGGCGAATGGTACGCGACCCGCGAGGATGACGAGCGCGCGAAGACGCCTCACACCGATCGCGGGTGCGTTGATTCTCACGATCCTCGCTGCGCCGAAAGCGCACGCGCAAGACGCGAGCCTCTCGCTCACTTATCGCGCGATTTTCCATGCGTATCAGGTTCGCCTGCTGACCGATCGCGACGCCAACGGCGCGCAGATCGATCGCTTCCGCAACGCCGATCCGCTGTACATGACGCTCGACGTGGGCGGCTACTCGCTGGGACCGAGCTCGAGCATCGACGCGATCGCCTCGGTGCGTTTCAAGTCGGACTTCGGCTCGGGCTTCAACCGCGACACGCCGAACGACGTCACCGAGCCACCGAAGATCGACGGCTCTACCCAGTTCGATATCCTGCAGCTCTACGCAGACTGGCGCGACGTCACTCCCGGCCTCGATCTGCGCTTCGGCCGCCAATACATCGCGGACGATCTCGACTGGTACGCGCTCGACGGCATCAAAGGCGCGATGCGATGGGTGAACACCAGCTCGACGTCGTTGATCGTCGAAGTTTACGCAGGCATGCCGGTCCGCATCGACTTCCTCTTCTCCTCGGACGCGCTGCTCTCCGATGGCTACGAGGTGTCCGATGGGCCCGGGCTCGCTTTCGGTGGCTCCGCGCGTGCGAAGCTCTTCGGCGACCTCCACCTTCACCTCGCGTACCGCCAAGAGCTCCTTTTCCGCGGCGACGATCTCGAAGTTTTCCGCCCCGCGCCGACCACGCCCGCACAACAAGCGGAGTACGACGCGATCCGCGCAGCATCCGCCGGGTCGATGGCGCTGCAAGAGTCGCTGCTCGGCTTCGGCGCCGGCTACACCATTCGCGACGCCGATCTCGATCTCTACGCACAAGCGACGTTGAACTTGGTCTTCGGCGCGCTCGACATGATGCGCGTCGGCGCGAGCTACAATCCGCGTTCGGACCTCCACATCGGCCTCGAATATTTCCGCGTCTATCCGCGCTTCGCGGCCGACTCCATCTTCAATATATTCAATATATTTCCGTACGACCGCGCGCGCGCAGAAGTGGATCTGGAGATCATCCCGGGCCTGACCGCGGAGGTCGGCTACTTCGCGCTCTTGGTGCACGGCGGGCCAAAAGGTCCGCTGTTTCCCGCGCAGGCGAACCAAGGCTCGACCTATCTCGGTGAAGACATCGCGCACGGTCCGAGCGCAGGTGTCACCTATCAGATCGCCGACTACGCGTTCGGCTTCACCACCGAGATCTCCACCAACAACGGCGGAGCATACGCTTGGGGCGGCAACTATCGCCGCTTCGAGCTGTTCGGCGACGCCGGTTTTGTGGAGAACCGCTTCGGCGCGACGCTGCGCCTCGGCGCGCTCACCATCCAAAACGATTGGTTCGAAGGTGCTGATCAAGGTCAGGTCGATGACCCCGAGTCGATGTATTCGCTCGACATCGGCGGTCGCGCAGAGATCGTCGAATGGCTCTTGGTGCGCGCGAGCTTCGTGAAGAACTTCAGCTCGTATCTCCAAGGCGACTATCGCGTCTACACCATGCTGGAGCTCCGGTACTAAGATGAAGAAAGCAGCGCTCACTCCCTTGCTCTTCATCGCGGCCGGCGTCTCGACCGGTGCGCTGGTGCTCGAAGCGGGCCCCGACGAGGTCGTCTTTCCTCGGCAAGAGATCCCGATCTATTTCACGCACGACTATCACACACGAAAGCCGGTCGACGGCCTCGACGGTGAAGGGCTGTCCTGCGACTTCTGCCACGAAAACGTCGGCACCTCGACGCACGGAAGCGATCGCGACATCCCCGGTCACGGCACCTGCGAGACCTGCCACGAAGACTGGATCGGAACCGCAGCGAAGCCCGCCGCCGCAGAGCTCTGCGCGAAGTGCCACACGGACCCGAACATCACCATCTCCACGCACGCGCAGGCGAAGATGGTCATCCCCGATCCGAACATCAACTTCGCGCACAAGTCGCACGTCGATGCGGGCGTCGCCTGCGTGAAGTGCCACAACAATGTGCCGAAAAAAGGTGTCGCCACGCGCGACGACTACCCGACGATGGATCGCTGCATCGCGTGCCATCAGCAAGAAGGCATCTCCACCGACTGCAAGACGTGTCACTTCGTGTTGCCGAGCGGAAAGCTCCAGCTCGAATTCCACGAAGGCAAGCTCTCACCGCAACGTCTGCATGCCTTCGCCATCCACGACGCAGAGTTCGAAAAAGATCACGCCGCCGCCGTGAAGCGCGACAAAGAATATTGCTCGAGCTGCCATATGGAGTCGTTCTGCGTGCAGTGCCACGACGGCGTGGGCCGCACGATGCGTTATCACCCCGGTGACTGGCTCTCCGTCCACTTCATGAAAGCGAAGCAGGACGAAACGCGCTGCCAATCATGTCACCGCGTGCAGACTTTCTGCATCGACTGTCACGTGAAGAGCGGCGTCGCCAGCGTGAATCCGGGAGCGCTCGTCACCGGGCTCGCGGAACAGACGCGGCGCACCGTTCGTACGAACGGCGCGGTGGCCATCGGTCCGCATCCGATGCGCGCGGACGGTTGGCTCGCACCGACCAGCAAAAATTTCCACGGCTTCTTCGTGCAGCGGAACGTGCGCGCCTGCGCGAGCTGCCACCAAGAAAACTTTTGCGTGACCTGTCATATGTCGGGCGCGGGAACGTTCCAGCCGCTCGATCAGCGCGGCGGCAATCCACACGGACCGAACCCGCAGCGTCTCAAAGGCTCGACCGCGGGATCGAAGACCGCGCGTATGTGTTTGAAGTGCCACTCGCCGCTGGATCCCAACTGGCGTTAACAGGAGGTGATCCGTGATCGCGGATCGACTGAAGAAGGTCCGAAAGAAGATGTCCGAAGCGGGCGTCGACGTGCTCTTGGTGCGTTCGACGGATCGTTACCTGAACGAATACGTGCCGCAGGAAGAGTCCGCGCGCGTATGGATCAGCAACTTCACCGGCTCCATGGGCGAAGTGTTGATCACCAAAGACCGAGCGTTTCTCGCGGTCGACGGACGTTATTGGACCCAAGCCGAAAAAGAGACCGACCCGGCGCACTACGAAGTCTTGAAGGCGCCGCTCTCTACGGCGATCGACGATGCGATCGTCGAGAAGTTGCACGCGTTGCTCCCGAAAGACGGCAAAAAGAAGCTGAAAGTCGGCTTCGAACCCGATCGCGTCACACCTTCGGGCCTCGAACACTTTCGATCGAAGCTCGGCGCACGCGCGGAATTGATCCCGTTGTCGCCCTCGCCCGTCGATGCTGCGCGGGGTGCGATCAAATCGGCGCCGGGCACGATCCGTGTGGTCGATGAAGAACGCGTCGGCCGCACTGCGCGAGACAAGCTCGAAGAGCTCTCGAAAAAATTGGCGGAGCTGGAGCTGGACGGTTTGCTCATCCAGCGTCTCGACGAGATCGCCTATCTGACGAACCTCCGCGGCGACGAGCTCCCGTATCAAGCGACGTTCAAGTCGATCGCTTTGGCCACGCGCGACAAACTTTTCGTGGGCATCGATCCGGCGCGGATCTCGGGCGCGATCCGCAAAGTACGCGACGGACTCATGTTCGTACCCGAGGCGGAGCTTTGGGCGTCGATGGGAAAAAAGGCGAAACGCCTGCGCATCGGTTATGATCCGGGCAGCAACACCGAATACGGTTTGTTGCAGATTCAAAAGACCGGCGCGACACCTGTACCTTTGGCCAGTCCGCTCGGCCCGATGAAGGCGCGCAAGAATTCCGCGGAGCTCGCGTCGATGACCGCCGCTTTTGCGCGCGCGGATCTGGTGGTCGATCGCGCGGTGCGTTTTTTGAGCACCGAGGTGGTCGCCGGGAAAAAAGTGACCGAGGCCGACTTCGCGGACAAAGTGACCGAGCTGTTCAGCGACTCTGGCGCAGTCGGGTTGTCGTTTCGCGTGATCAGCGCCGCCGGCAAAAACGGCGCGATCATTCACTACAGCGATCCTTCACCGCGCCGGGTCGTGAAACGCGGCGAGCTGATGTTGCTCGATACCGGCGCTTATTACGACGAAGGTTACGCGACCGATCTGACGCGCACCTTTTTGGTCGACGCACCGAACGCCCGCGGCAGCGACGAACAACGCCGCTACTATACGCTGGTCCTGCGTGCGGCGATCGCCGGGATGACCGCTGTCCTTCCGGACAGTGCGCGAGGTGGGGCGCTCGACGCGATCGTGCGTGCACCGCTGTGGGCCGAGGGTCTGAATTACAACCACGGCACAGGGCACGGCGTGGGGATCAACGTCCACGAGTTCCCGCCGCGTATCGGACCGAATTCTCCTTCGGTGCTCGAAGAAGGATTCGTCTTCTCCATCGAGCCCGGCGTGTACCCGCCGGCGTTCGGCGGCATCCGCATCGAGAATCTGTGCACGTTGGAACGTATCCCGCGGATGCCCGGATTTTTGCGCGTTGTCCCGCTGACGTATTCGCCGCTCGACAAACGGTTGATCGAGCCGAAGCTGCTCACCCCGTTCGAGAAGGCGTACCTGACGCAATACGCGAAGGTGCACGCCTCCAGCGACCGCAAGAAACTCCGACTCGAGTCTTAGCCCGTTATCGGCGGAACAAGTCCGCCTGCGGGCCTACGTTCGCTGCGCTCACTGCGCGCTTCGCTTGCGTCTTAGCCCGTTATCGGCGGAACAAGTCCGCCTGCGGGCCTACGTTCGCTGCGCTCACTGCGCGCTTCGCTTGCGTCTTAGCCCGCGAGCCAGCCGACGACAGAGTCGGCGATCCCGGAAGGCGTGAGGCGCAGGTGTTCTTGGAGCACCTCGTAGGGCGCGGAATCGCCGAAGGTGTCGATGCCGAGATGGAGCCCGCCGCCGCCGGTGACCATGGCCCAAGGATCAGTCCGGCCGAGCTCGACGGTCACCTTCTTCATCGACGCCGGCAACACGTTCTCGCGATAGGCTCGATCCTGCGCTTTGAAACGTTCCACCGAGGGCATGGAGACCACCCGCGCGAGCACGCCGCGTTTCTCCAGCTCGATTGCGGCCAACACCGCGGTGCCGACCTCGCTGCCGGTGGCGACGATGGCGATCTTCGCACCTGGCCGATCGACCAGGACGTATCCACCCCTCCATACATCGCTGGGATCGAAGTCCTCGCGGTGCGTGAACGGATCGATGTTCTGGCGCGAGAACAACATGGCGTGCGGGCCGGGCTCACCTTGAGTGGTCGCGTAGACCCACGCCATCGCGGTCTCCACGCCGTCCGCGGGACGCCACACCGTCAGGTTCGGGATCAAACGCAGCGCCCACGCGTGTTCGATCGGTTGGTGTGTCGGTCCGTCTTCACCGAGATAGACGCTGTCGTGGGTGAAGACTTGGATGGCGCGGATCTTCATCAACGCCGACAAACGGATCGAAGGACGCATGTAGTCGGCGAACGTCAAAAACGTCGCGCCGAAAGGCACGAACGCGCCGTACAAGGCGAGCCCGTTGGTCATCGCCGCCATGGCATGTTCGCGCACGCCGTAGTGAATGTTGCGGCCCGCGTATGATCCTTTGGCCACATGCGGCGAGTCTTTGATCTCCGACTTGTTCGAGCCCGCGAGGTCTGCTGATCCTCCGATCAGTGCGGGCATCTTGGACGCGATGGCGGAGAGCGCGGTTCCGGACATCGCGCGCGTCGCACCTTTGGCGCCCTTCAATTTATCGAGCACCACGCGATCGAGATCCGCCGGTGCCGCCAAATTCCAGTGCGCCTCCCACGACGCCGCAAACTCCGCGTTCGACGCCTTCGCCGCGTCCATCTTCTGGGTCCACTCCGCGTGTGCCGCCCGGCCGCGATCACCCGCAGCCGCGAAAAATGCGCGCGCCTCGTTGGGAATCTCGAACGGCGCGAGCGTCCAGCCGAGCTTCTCTTTGCTGAGCTGCGCTTCTTTGTCGCCGAGCGGCTCGCCGTGCGCTTTCGAGGAGTCTTGGCGATTCGGGCTTCCGAAGCCGATATGGGTCTTCGCAAGGATCAACGTCGGTTTGTCGCGTTCATCGCGTCCCGCTTCGATCGCTTGTTTCACCGCGAGCTGATCGTGTCCGTCCACGTTCAGCGTGTGCCAGCCGTACGCTTGAAAACGTTTCTCCACGTCTTCGCTCATCGCGATGCTCGTCTTGCCGTCGATGGTGATCTCGTTGTCGTCGTACAAGAAGACGAGCTCGCCGAGACCGAGGTGCCCTGCAAGCGATGCCGCTTCGCTGGAGATACCTTCCATGATGCAGCCGTCGCCGAGGATTCCGTAGACGTTGTGCGTCAGCGGATCGAAGCCCGCTTTGCCGTTGAAGCGCGCCTTCGCCATCCGCGCGCCGAGCGCCATGCCGACTGCATTCGCGAAGCCCTGTCCCAAAGGACCGGTCGTCGTTTCGACTCCCGGTGTCATGCCGTACTCGGGGTGGCCCGGTGTCTTGCTATGAAGCTGCCGAAACTTTTTCAGATCATCGAGCGACAACGCGTAACCCGACAGATGGAGCATCGAGTAGAGCAACATGGAGCCGTGCCCGTTCGAGAGGACGAAGCGGTCGCGATCGGGCCAACGCGGATCGTCGGGATCGAAGCGCATGATCTCGCCGAACAACACGGTGGCGATGTCGGCTAGGCCCATCGGTGCACCGGGGTGGCCGCTGTTCGCGCGGTTTACGCCGTCGATGGCGAGCGCGCGGATCGTATTCGCGGCGAGCGTGCGGAGGCTTTGGTCGATCATGTGGCCCACGCGTTACAAAACCCCCCGGGTCTTTCCAAGTGGAAATTAGGCGGTCATGATGTTCGGGATTTGCGCATAATTTTCACCGCAGCCCTCGCCTCTTTTGTGTTCGCCTGCGGGCCGAGCACGCCGGACTGCCCCAGCGGCGAGTTCCCGCGCGATGGACGTTGCGTCCCGATCCAAGGCGACGCCGGAATCATTCCCGTCACGGATGTCGGCACGAACGATCGTGGCACCGCGCCCGATCTCGGCACGACGCCCGAACCGGACGCAGGCGACGCCGGCTTCGCGGTGTATCCGGACGCCGACGTTTTCGACGCCGGCTTCGATCCGGAAGAGCCGATCGTCACGCCCGGTGCCGCGGGCCGCACCCTGATCCTTGGTACAGCTGTCCTCCCCATGGACGCGGTGAACGCGATCCCGAACGGCGAGGTCTACATCGAAGACAATCGGATCCGTTGCGTCGGCGCGCGCGACGCCTGCGCGGCGATGTCCGCAGGCGCGGAGATCATCGACACCAAAGGTGTGGTGCTCCCGGGCTTGCTCGACGCGCACAACCACGTCGCTTACAACTGGTTGCCGGAATGGGAACCGGGCCGGCTCTGGCTCGATCATTCCGAGTGGCAAGACTCGAACGAGTATCGCGACTTCGTCACGCCGTACCGCGAAAACTCCGGCGACGCTCCGAGCTTCTGCGCCATGGTCCAGTGGGGAGAATTGCGCGCGTTGGTCAGCGGCACGACGACGCTCTACGGCGCGGTCGCCACCCGCACTTGTTACCGCTGGTTGGTGCGAAACGCAGAGCTCTCGAGCGGATACAACGGCTTCTCCAGTGATCGCATGCGCTCGAACGTGCTCGGCATCGACAGCGTCGACGCCATGGACGCCATGGCGCTGAGCATGGCCATGGACGCAGGCACGGTCACTGCGTACATGATCCACATCGCCGAAGGTGTCTCCATGCGCGCGCTCGACGAATTCTTGGACCTCGAGATGCTCGGTTTGTTGCGGCCGGAGACGGTGATCATTCACGGCACCGCGCTCGACGCCGACCACATGCAACGCGTCGCGAACGCGGGCGCGAAGTTGGTCTGGTCTCCGTCCTCGAATCTGGTGCTCTACGGTGTCACCACGGACATCGTCTCTGCGCACGCCGCGGGGATCGAGTTTGCCATCGCGCCCGATTGGACACCTTCGGGCGTCGACGAACCGCTCGGCGAATTGCGGGTTGCGCGCAATTGGGTCGCGCAAAATGCGCCGGGTTTGATGGATGACAAAGAGCTGCTGGAGCGGGTCACCGATCGTGCGGCGCGGGTCATGGCGATCGACGCGGACGTCGGCTCGCTGACCGCCGGAAAGCTCGCCGACGTGGTGGTGCTCTCGGTGGAACCTGGCAGTCCGTACAGCGCCTCGATCGACGCGCGCCCGCACCACGTGCGCATGGTGATGATCGACGGCAAGCCGGTCTACGGCGACAAAGCGATCCTCGACAACGCCGCCGCTGCACCGAGCGCTTGTTTCGACCTGGACGTGTGCGGCTCGATGAAACGTTTGTGTCTCGACGACACGCCGAACGGCCCGGTGACACCGACGTCGATCGCGGAACAGATCGCGTCGTTTTATCCGCCGGGTCCGTGGACCTTATTCCGCTGTGACTAATACCCGGTACTAGTTGGCGGTGATCGACATCGTCTTCAGCGTTTTGTCGCCGTCCTGAATTTTGAACTCCCACTTGCCGGCTTTTTTCAGCGTGAACGCGGTCCAAGTGCGCGAGCGCCACGACTCACCTTTGAGCTGGAGATCTTTCGTCTCGCGAACCTGACCGTCGAGCAACGCTTGGACGGTGATCGTCTCGATCTTGTCGTCTTTCGGCACCAAGAACGCGACCCACACGTTGACCGTGTCGCCCTTCGCTGCGGTCTCGCCGAGCTCTTCCACGCAGTCGTATTTCTTCTCTTTGTCCTTCTGTTCGACCGTTTTGCAGAGCACGGCGTCCGCGAGGACAGCACCTTTGCCCTGACCTTTGTAGAAGTGTTCCCAGACCGATTTGATCTGGTCGGGCGCAGGTTGAGAGACGGACATTGAGAGCACCATGGCGATCGGAGCAAGAGCGAACATATCTAACCTCCTGTTGGTTGTGGCTTCATGCCCGAGAACAAACCGCTTGGAAAGAGCTCTTCCGATAGGTTGAGATCGCGCGGTGGATCACGTGGTCATCATCGGCGGCGGGTTCGGCGGCTTGACCGTGGCACGCGCGCTCGCGGATGCGCCCGTGCGCGTCACGTTGTTCGATCGATCGAATCATCACCTGTTTCAGCCGCTCCTCTATCAAGTCGCGATGGCCGGCCTTTCACCGGCGGAGATCGCGGTGCCGATCCGCTCGCTCCTCCGCGAAGCGACCAACGTCAACGTGTTACTCGATGAAGTCCTCTCGATCGATCTCGCGAAGAAGAGCTTGGCGCTCCACTCCAAAGAGACCGTCACGTTCGACTATGTGATCATCGCTGCGGGCGCGCGCACCAGTTGGTTCGGGCACGATGTCTGGTCCGAACACGCGCTCGGTTTGAAAGATCTCGACGACGCGGTGGAGATCCGCCGCCGCACTTTGGTGGCCTTCGAGGCCGCAGAACGCGAACGCGATTTAGAGAAACGCCGCGCGTTGATGACCTTCGTGGTGATCGGCGGAGGGCCGACCGGCGTCGAGCTCGCGGGTGCGCTCTCGGAATTGTCGAGCCACGTGTTGTCGCGGGACTTCCGGAACATCGATCCGCGCGCCACGAAAGTGATCCTGCTCGAAGCGGGTCCGGCGATCTTGAACAGCTTCGATCCAGCGCTTCAACAAAAAGCGGTCGCGCAGCTCGTCGACCTCGGCGTCGAAGTGCGCACCGGCGCGAAGGTCACCAACATCGACGCGCGCGGCGTGGAGCTCGGCGCTGAACGCATCGCATGTTCCACGGTGATCTGGGCCGCCGGCGTGCGCGCTGCGCCGATCACCGAGAAGCTCGGCGTGCCGCTCGATCGTGCAGGACGAATCGTCGTCGAAAAAGATTGTAGCCTCCCTGGCCATCCGGACAGTTTCGCGATCGGCGATATCGCGGCGTTCACCGGCGAGGATGGAAAGCCGCTGCCGGGCGTCAGTCCGGTGGCCATGCAACAAGCACGCTTGGTCGCGAAAAATATTTTGCGCAGCTTGCACAAAGAGCCGCGCGAAACGTTTCGTTACGTCGACAAAGGAACGATGGCCACGATCGGGCGTTCGCGGGCGATCGCCCAGGTCGGCTCGCTGCAGCTTTCGGGATTCAAAGCGTGGCTCACCTGGCTCTTGATCCACATCTGGTACTTGATCGGATTCAAGAACCGGATCTTCGTGTTGATGAGCTGGGCTTGGTCCTATTTTACGTATAAACGCGGCGCGCGTTTGATCACCGGCGGGCTTCTCGACCCGTCTTCTCGAAGGCGACGTTCAACCACGGAAGAAAAGCTTCGAGAGGCCAACCCAAAGCCTGAAGCGAACGTTCATCGATGAGGTGCATGCCGCTTTTGATCGCGCCGCTCGCGAACGGGATCCGCGAGAGCGCGCGGTCGGCGAACGCTTCGAGCTGATCGACCTCGCCGCGGACGAAACGCGCGCTCGGTAATGCCGCTTCGATTTCGCCGAAGGTGACGCCGCGTTCCACCTTCGTATTTTGGCCGAGGCGTGCGCGGATCCGTGGACCGAGGTTCGGCATCCAGTTGACCAACCAAGTTTTGGAGTGGACCTCGCGCGGCCACGCGGCGTTCGAGGTTCCGGCGATCAAGAGTCGTCCGCCCGGTTTGATCGTCCGCCACATCTCGCGCAAATACGCGCCGCGATCGTTGGGGATGTATTCGAGCACGGAGCTGGCGAGCACGAAGTCGACGCTCTCGTCTTCGAGCGGCAAATGGAGCGTATCGGTAGTGAAGTGAAACTCGACCTTGTCTTCGACGCCGCAATATTTCGCCCATAAAGGCGCGACATGTTTGTTCGAATCGTTCGGCTCCACACCGACCACCGAGACGCCGAGATCCATGGCCATGGCGCACGCGCTACATCCGGGACCGCTGCCGAAATCGAGGATCTTTTGGCCGGCACGCGCGCCGTGTCCGCGTACGAAAGGCACCAGGTTCTTCCGGTGGATGTCGACCGAAGACATCTCGAACGCCAGCCAACGCTCGACATCGGAGGTTTTGGTGTCGCTCGAAAAACCGGAGCGGAAGTGCGATTCGATCTGCTTCAGGATCTCGCCGTCGCGCGGAGCCATCGTTTGTCATAGGCCGTCTCTCGCAGGCCGAGGTCAACGGGCATGTGAGCACTCTCGAACGCTCTTCTCCGATTGCTCCTCCTCGGGCGAACGCGTAGCTTCGGCGCGATGGAGTATGGAGCGCTACTCTACGCTTTGTTGTCGTTGGCCACGGCTCTTCCCGAGGAACGCGGACCGTTCGCCTTCGAAGAGCTCGACGTCGGTGAGGTCAGCGCTGCCGGCGAGGACATTCCGGTCGTGGTCTATCGCCCCACCGGCTTGATCGCCGGTCCCGTGCCGCTGGTGGTGGTGATGCACGGTTACGTGCGCAACGGTTCCTTTCAAGCGGAGATGGGACGCACGCTCGCCTCGCGCGGCATGGTCGCCGTGGTGCCGAGTATGCCCTGCGGTCTGGTCACCGGCTGCGATCACAACGAAAACGCGATGCAACTTTCGGCACTGATCGATTGGACACTGTCCTCTTTGTCACCTGTCCAAACGGACATCGACGTCGATCGGATCTCGCTCATCGGCCATTCGTGGGGCGGGCTCGCCGTGTTTCTCACCGCGACGATCGAAGCCCGGGTGAAGTCGGTGGTCGCGCTCGATCCGAACGACGATCGTTCCGCCGCTGCCATGGTCGCCGCGAACGCCTTGATGCCGACGGCGCACATCATGGCCGAAAATCCCGGTGCCTGTAACGGCACCAACTGGAGCGAGACCGTCTATCCACTCGCGCCCGAGCCTCGTTTTCGGGTGCGCGTCGCCGGCTCCGGCCACTGCGACGCGGAAGATCCGAGCGACAACTTCTGCCCCACATTCTGCGGCGGCGGCGATCGCACGACGGTCCCTATGTTCCGGCGCTACGCGATCGCCTTCACCGAGTGTGTTTTGTACGGCACGAACGGCGAATACGTCGGCGGAAGCGCGCTGATGGCGGATGTCGCTGCCGGGACGATCGACAACGTGGCGAGCGCCGGTCTCGAGACCTTGCTGTGCCGTGCGAGCGAGCCGCCTCCGGCCGATGCCGGGATCGTGGAGAGCGACGCCGCGGTGAGCGAAGCCGATGCCGCTGAGCCGGTTCAAGAAGACGCAGCGACGCCGGTGGAAGCCGACGCGGGCGAGATCGAGGCGGCCGATGCGGGTCAAACCGTCGGGCCCAATCCCGAGGTTCCGCTGAATCCGAAAACGAATCCGCCCGCCGAAGAGTCCTCCTGCCAGAGCGTCGAGGGATCGGCTGGCGTGTTGTGGATCGGCTTGCTAGCCATCTTCGTATGCGCCGGGTTGCGATCGCGCTCTGTCTTCTCACTGCGTGTGTCGAAGCGAATCCGCGGGTCGACGAGCCCGCGGACGCCGCAATCGTAAACGCAGACGCCGCACCCCAAACCGACGCTTCTTCGCCGGCGGATGCCGGGACCGAAGAGGACGCCGCAACCGAACCGGACGCAGCCGACACCTTCGCGGACGCCTCGACGAGTGATCCGCGCTGCATCTTCAACACCACCGAGCCCGCGGCTCCGGCGCTCGATCCGATGAACGTGTTGCCTGCTTCACGTTTGGTGGATCTGGAGACCTGTGTCGCCATGGACCCGTCGCGCGCGAACACGCTGGTGAACAGTTTCCTCGAAGAACACCGCCTGTACGGAAGTACAGCGCCACTTCGCGGCGAAAACACGGCGCACGTTCTCTACCGCGGTGATGCGAGCGGCCTCAGCGTCTCGGGTTCTTTCGATGGTTGGCCTTCGCCCGGAATGCGCACCTTCCGCGCCGTCGCCGGCACCGATCTCTTTGTCGCAGAGCTTCCGGTCGAGGCGAACGCGCGTCACCAGTACAAACTGACGCGGCAGACCAACAACAACGTGGAGTGGACCACCGATCCGCTGAACCGTTTCGTGGTGTGGGACGGCATCGATCAACACAACGTCGGCTCGTTCAACAACGAGGTTTTCGGCCCTTCACATGTGCTCGACAAAAGCGTGCTCTACCGCTTCTTCATCGGCGATCGCGACGTCTTCTTACAGTTGCCGCTGGCGCACTTCAGCGGCGTCTCCACCATGGGCGTGCTCTACGTCCACGACGGCAATGAGATGCTCACGCGCTCCGGAATGCAGAGCGTGGTCGATGCGACGATCGCCGCCGGCCGCTGTGATCCTTTGGCCACGGTGTACATCGCGCTTCCGAGCCAGGAGATCCGCATCGACGAGTACACCTTCGGCACACCGACCGCGAAAGGTGACGCGTACATCGCGATGATCGCGGACGAGCTCGTGCCGGCCGTGGAACGTTTCGTGCGGACCGGCGCGATGCCCGAGCTGCGCGGCTTGGCGGGCGCTTCGCTCGGCGGGTTGATCTCGTTTCACGGCGGCTGGATCCGCAACGACGCGTTCCAGTTGATCGGCGGCCAGTCATCGAGCTTCTTTTGGGAAGACGACGAGATCATCACCCGCTACCGCGACGGCGCGATGATCGACGCACGGATTTACCTCGACAGCGGCTCGCCCGGCGACAACTCCGGCGTCACACGCGAGATGAATGAAGTGCTGGAAATGCGCGGCTACGATCATCTCCACGTCGAACAGGCCGGTGCATCACATGACTGGTTCTATTGGGCCTATCGCTTCGATGAGCTCCTCGAATTCCTGTACTAAAGATCCAGCAAACGTTTCTTAACGTTGACCCTGGAGCGCCGGAACGCCAAAAGCAGCGGCGATGAGGTCGATACCTTGGGTTCTGCTCGCGGCGATGACGGCGCAGGTCGCGGTCGCTCAGGAGACGAAGACGATCACCTTCGCGGAGGCGGTGCAGCTCGGGGCTGATCGCGGCCATGCCGTGTTGATCGCCAACGAAGATGTCCATGCGTCCCAAGAAAAGCTGGCGTCCACGCGCGGACAGCTCCTCCCTTCGCTTCATGCGGACGCGAATCTATTCGTGTGGAACAAAGAGCTGCCGAACATTCGCGAGCAGATCACCAGCGGGATCACGCTGACGATCGCGCAACCGCTTACCGGTTTGTATGCGCTCGCGAAGTTGGTGGGCGTCGACGAGCACGGTCTGCACGCCGCGGAAGCTTCGCGCATGCAAGCGAAGCTCGACTCCGGTGCTCGCGCGGGTGAAGCGTTCATTCGGATCTTGCAGGCGCGCGCGCTGAAAGAGATCAGCGACAAGTCGCTCAAACAAGTGGAAGCGAACGTCGAACGTGCACGCGCCCTGGAAGGTGCCGGCGTGCTCAATCGGGTCGATCTCTTGCGGCTCGAGTCGCAGCGTGAAGAGACGAAACAGACGATCTTGCGCGCGGAAGCCGGTCTGTTGATCGCGCAGCGCGGCTTCGGTTTGGCGGTCAACGAACAACGGACGGTCTTCGATCCGAACGACGATCTTCCGGCGGATCCGCCGGCGATCACGCAGGAAGCACGCGAGGCCTTGGAGCTGGCGGCGAAAAATCGGCCTGAAGTGGTCGCGGCGTTCGAACGTATCGAACAAGCGGAGAAGGTCCAGTCGGCGGCGCGGGCGGCGTTGATCCCGAGCGTGGCCGCCGTCGCGACCTATCAGCGGACGGACGGCCAGGCCTTCGCGGACAAGAACGCGCTCTTCGCGGGCGCGACCTTGTCGTGGGACATTTGGGATTGGGGCAAGACGTGGAACAGCGCGGACGAAGCGGCGGCACGGGCGCTCCAGACGCGCGCCATTGCGGATCAAGTCGCCGATCAGGTCGCGTTCGAAGCGGAGAGCGCCCTGCTCGATGCGCGGACCGCGTACGAGACGATCGCCACCGCGAAGATCGGTTTGACGGTCGCCGAAGAAGCGCACCGTTTGCAGAACGCGCGTTTTCAGGCGGGCGCCGCGACGACCACCGATGTCCTCGATGCCGAGACCGACGTTCTCCGCGCGCGCACCGCCGCGGCGAACGCGCGTTACGATTATTATTTAGCGCTGCTCTCGCTCTCGCGTTCCATCGGCGAGATGCCGAAGTTGTAGTTTCTCAATCCGCGGGCAGCTTCGTCGCGGCGAGCGTCGTTGCCTGGCAATGTGGACAGGTGAGCTCGTGGATTTCTGCGGTGTCGCCGAGCTCCAACACCGTCGCTGATCTTTCGGCCAGCTTGGCGGCGCGCGTCGACTTCAAGTTGTGCAAACACTGGTTGCACTGGGGGACCGCGCTCAGCTCGGCGAGCGCCAACAGATCCGCGACGCGCGCAGGCTGCTCGGTGTCGATCGCCTCCGCGATCCGCCGCCGCTCCTCGATCGGCTTCAACCGCAAAGCGCTCTTCAGCGCGCCACACTTGGTACACTCGAACAAGCGGTGCTCGGCGACGCTCGCGAGCGCGCCCTCGGCCGAGCCCATGCGCAACGCGGCGATCGCCCGCGCGCATTTGGTACAGCGCAGATCGAGCAGATAACGATCATCACCTGCGAGCGCTTGGGCCCCGGGCGTCGCATCCGCGATATCGAAGTCGAGCACCAGATCCTGCGAGACGTTCGCCCACTCGAAGCTCGCGCTCTCTTCGACCGCCGCTTCGTCGACGACGATGTCGATGGAGATGTCGCCCGAACCCTCGAAATAACCGGTGCGTTTCTTCTTCGGCTCGGGCAACGCCGGCGCAAAACCACTTTGCACGAACTCCAAAAACCGCGCCTTCGATGTTTCGCTCTGATCGACGAACACCAGCTCCATCCCCTTCGGTGTTTCGCGACAGACCGCTTCCACCCGCGCGATGAGGATCAGCTCCTGCTCCGTCAGCGGATGGATCACCGCCAGCGCGATCTCGGCGCCCGCTTCTTTGATCAGCGGCGTCGCCATGTACAAACCACCGGAGACCACGTTCTTCTCGTAGAACTCTTGCAGGCGCCGCAAGCTGTGGAGGCGCACCATGAAGGTGGCGCGCTCCGGCGGTTGATCGGACTCGGGCTCCGCGCGTTTTTTTCCTTCGAGCGAAGCGATGAACGCGTCCCAACGCTCTTTGGAGCGCGCCGACAAAGCGAACAGCTCGAAGCCTGCGCCCATGTTCTGTTCGCGTCGCGAAACGTAGGCGGTCGCGGGCATCGGCCCGTCCGGCAGATGGACCGAGAGCTGCGCGAGATAACGTTCGGGCGGTGCATCCGCGGTGGTGATGTACAGCCCGTGTTTGCTCACGTCGCGCGTCTGCGCACGCTGGAGCTTCGCCCCGGATCGACCCAGCTCCACTTGGAGCAGATAACGGTGCCGCGGGCTGCGGCGCTGTTCCCGACCTGGTCTCAAGATCAGTCCTGCTGGAGTGCGCGGCGTGCGTCCACCACGCTTTGGAAAGGCTCCTGTCCTTCCGACCAGGGGATCGAAGCCAGCATCCGCGCGCGCGCCGTCTCATTCGCGACCGCGTCGCTCGGCGCCGCTTGAATGCTTTTCAGGATCTTGCCGAATTCATCGTCGTCGCTCTTTCGTTTGTCGTTCAAACGCGCTGCGACCTGCGGCATCAACAGCTCGTCGCGCATCACCAAAGGCCAGTAGTCGATCTTGCCGGTCATCGCGTGGCGCACCACCGCGACCGAGTCCATACAGACTCCGAGCACGCCGTAACCCGAAAATGGGAGGCCGAGATCTTTCGCCGTCTTGTTGATGGTGTCCGAAAGATGGCCCGCGAGCTCGATCGCTTCGGCCGCATCCGCACCGCGAAGTTTCTCCGGCGAGACCTGCATGCCCAACCAACGCGGCACCTTCCACACGTCTTTCGCGAAGAAACCGGTGCTGTTCATACCTTGATAGAATTTGATCTCGCCGCTGATCGCCGGATCCTGCACTGAGATGATCAGCTCCGCGTGCGCCGCAGGAAACGCGATGCCGCCTTCACCTTTGATCATCAGCGAAGCGGGCACGTCGAGGATCGCCCCGTTCGGCGCCTTCGTTTTGAAGTCCGCGAAGTTCGCCGCGCGGTGTTGAAACCAACCGTCGACCGTTCCGAGCGAACGCACGAAGTTGTTCAGCGTCCGGTGCTCGTGTCCTTTGTGTCGCACCGAAAAACGATCCTTCGCGGCCAACGACGGATTTTCCGCCAACCGATCGAAGATCTCCGCGAGCACGGTGTTCGCCTTCGCCTGCGCGTCCGGAAGATCACTCTTCACGTCGCCTTGATACAGGCCCGGCACGAGCTCCTTCAGCTTCGTTTCGCCGCGCACGTAAGGCACGGCCGCGAGGTTCGCGAGATCGAAGTGTTGCGGGAGGATGCGCGACTTCGGCGCCGCATCTTTGATCGCGCCTTGCCGGTGCGCTTCCACGATCGCCGACGCTCCCTGCGACAACTGGGCCGGCGTCACGCTGAGGATGTCCGCGAGCCGCGCCGGATTGGCCAAAGCTGCGTTCACCAACGCTTCCGGGATCACCATCCCGGTCTGCGCTTGCACCGCTCCGATCACTTTTTTCACCGCCTGTTTCGCTTGTTCGTTGTTCCCCATCTGCTGGAGCAACACGTCGAAGCTGACACACTCTGGATACCGTCCTTCGATCAACGCGAAGGTGCTCTTCCGAATCGGCGCCAACCCCGCGAGCTGCGGATGGCCGCCCGCGCCCGCGACGATACTGTCCGGAAGATCAGGTGTCGGGATCCGCGCCCCATCCGAGGACGCGCGATCGAGTCCCCGCAAGAGCTCACCCTCGGGTGTTCCATTCAATGGATTCGTTTCAATGGAACCGCCGAGCTCGACGTTTCCGAGGTTGCTTACAACAAGCTCTGGAATGCGTGGCATTGCCCGCCACACTACCACACTGGGCCGTTAACGGCGGAGCAAGTCCGCCTGCGGCCCCTACGTTCGCGTTGCTCACTGCGCGCTGTCGCTTGCCGTCGGTTGCGCGATGGGCGGCGTTGTTCAGCCACCGAACGGAATGGACCGAAAATTTCGGGTGGTGCTGGCGGTGGGCGTCGAAGCGGCGGTTGCGCGATGATGGGCGGCGTTCTTCAGCCACCGAACGGAATGGACCGAAAATTTCGGGTGGT
>WUUC01236537.1_pt1 | contig 18332 bp, 15 predicted proteins | sample 6278441 | NCBI WGS metagenome assembly WUUC01 (sample SAMN13675441, study PRJNA597444) | soil metagenome | isolation source: soil | place: USA: Washington | collected 2017-10 | reverse complement strand
TCTCTCGGTGCTGTTGTCGCGTGGCCGGTCATGACTTGGGTGGTAGCTCAAGCAGCTCGGGAATCGCCGAGTTGGCAAGCTCCTGACACCACCGCAGGTCCTCAACGACGGTGGTCGACTCGCCCAACCGGTGTGCCTGCGGATTCCGGAGCTGACGCAGGCTGTCAAGCTCGAACAAGAGGTTGGGCCGTTCACCGATCAGCCGCCGTAGCGGATGCTCGGCTCGCTGTGCGGCGGTGAGCAGGCAGGCCGCGAGCACCGTGCCGAACTGCATGCGCTCGGGTCCATACTTGACAAGCCGGCCGAGTGCATCGGAATCGACATTGAGGAACGGCGCGGGAACATCGTAGGCGCCCAACGACTCCGCCGCGTTCCGAACCGCGTCCTTGGCCACCTGGAACGTCCACAATTGCCTAGGCGCGCTCCCCCTTGCCGTGCTATCGCGCCGCCGGCGGCGCCAGTTGTCTCGCTCCGTCACCCGCTGCTGCAGCGGGTCGGCCAGTTCCCTCGGCAACGGGTGCGCGATCACGAGCCGGAACACCAACTCCTCATACAGGCCAAACGTGCCTTGCTTGATCAGCGACACTGCGCCGGCATGCTCACCCTCATGCGCTGCCACCTGGATCGTCACCAGCCGTTCCAGGACCGCCGTGTCCTGCCGCAGGTGAGGCCCGTATCTCCCGATCAGCTCGGCCTCCGCCTGCGTGCGGGCGCGCTGCGCCCTTTTGCTGTGGGCCGCCCAGAATTCCGCGTTGTGGTGCTCGGTCAGCTGGTTCAGACGCGCGGCAAGCTCGCTGTCCCGCTGTCCCGCCCATGCGATGATGAGGTCGCCGAACATCGCGTTCGTCCCGACCCCGAACGGGTCGTGCGGAGTCCATCCCTCGCCCGGTTTGTCGGCCGGCGCCACCTCCATCATCCCGAGGATCTCGACGGGCTCCGGGTCGCCGATGAAACTGACTTGGGAGAGTTCAGGAAGCGTGTCCTCGCTGGCTATCCGGCTGCCGTACGTGGCCTGTTCCGCCTCGAGTTCAGGTAGCGGTCCCAGGTTGTATTCGCGGGAGAACGCTGCGATGCGAGCGGCGATCCGGGCCTGCCGGTCCCGCCTGGTGACTTCGAGGATCTGTCCTGGGTTCGGTTCGACCGGTGACCCGTAGGCGACCTCGTTCAGCCGCATCCGCAGTGCCTTGACCTTGTTGGGCTTTCCGGCGGTGCCCAGGTCGATGACCGCATCGCCGGCGGTCACGTTCAGCACGAACGCGTCGGAGAGCCGCTCGACCGTGCGCGGCCAGAGATTCGTGGTGACCGGGTCGAAGAAGACGTACCGCACCGCCCATTCGGTGTCGCCGTCGACGGTGCCGGTACGCAACGCCGCCCGGCCTTGCTCGGTGACGTCGCCGTCTTGGTTGAGCAGCCCTTCGTGGCGGGACCGGTCGATGATGTGTGCGCACAGGCGGACATGCAGCTGCGTCAACTCATGTATGCGATCCGGCGTCCGGATGCCGGACTGGCAGAGCCCGAGTACGACGCGTTGGAAGAGGTCCAGACCCCGCCGGGAGACGAGCGGAGCCGTTACTCGAAACGCCCAGGCGGGGATTGTGACGTGTGTCCGCCGCCCGTGCTCACCACCGGAGGCGCCGTCGAAGGCCAGGAACCGCACGTTACGCGGGAATGAAGTCGCCATGGTCTCCACCTGTGCGGCAAAGCCGGAGAAAGTCCGTGATGGGGGCGGCCCCGACAGGCGCGCGGTCCGGTTCGAACATCGCCGCGTCGCCAACCACGAGGAGCAGCCGACGCTGCCGGCTCATGGCCACACAGAGTCGGTTCTTCAACAGGACATGGCCGTAGCGCCGCCGCTCCCACTTGAGGTAGTCCCGGGAGCCGAGCCGGGGGCGTACATTGTCGCTGGCCGGAGCCGACCTCGTGGTCGAGAGCAGGACAACGTCGAACTGCTTGCCCTGAAAGGCATCCACGCTACCGACGAGCAATCGGTTGAGCGGCTTGCCCTTGCTGTCCTGACGGAACTGCTCGCTCGCCTCATACCGGCCGCCATCGACGCGCTTGGCGATTCCGCGCGCCACCAACGCATCCCCGATGGACTCAACCTGATCGGTGTAGAAGGAGACGACGCCGAAGGTCAGGTCGGGAGCCGAACGGATGAGCGGTTCGAGCTCCTGGACCAGCCGGTTCGCCTCGATCGGGCGGTGGGTACTGCGTTTGCGATACTCCTCGCCCTGGTCATTGGGTACGTCAAGCCAGACCGCGACCGCGTCGCCGTACTTCAGCTTGTGCGCGAACCCGGTACTGCCGAGCGGCGACCCGAGTTGGCCATCGTAGAAGTTCCGGCTCACGAAGTCGCCGAGCACCTCGTGCATACGGAACTGCTCGTTGAGGGTGACGACCCGCTCAACCGGCGCGCCGGCCTGGCCATGCGCCTTGAACAGGCGCTCGAAAAGGCTCTGCCGGAGCGCAGCCCGCTTCTCCTCGTCCTCGTCAACGAACTGTTGTTCCACGTCCGGCTCCAGCATCGGCGGGAGCTGATGGTGGTCACCGACCAGCACGACACGCCGTGCGGCAAGTGTCATCGGGATCATCAGGTCCAGCGGATTGGCTCGGGCCGCCTCGTCGACGATCACGGTGTCGAACACGACGTCCTCGCTGTCCTTGACGCTCTTGGCGGTAGCGATCTTCTTGGAGACGGCCTGCTGGCAGGTGGTCGCGTACGAGGCGGTGTAGGACCGCAGCGTCCACTCGACAGCCTGTGGGTCTCCGTAGAACGACTCGAGGTAGTCGACGAGCGCGAGCGCGGGTCCGGTGTCCGGCGAGCGGCGTAGCGCGTCGTCCATCTCCTCGATGGCCTCGTTGAGCAGGTCCGCGACGGCAGGGTCCGCGGTCAGGACCGGTGCCGGACCATCGATCGTGATCAGCGGATCCATCAGCTGATCACGCAAACCGGTCAACTCGGGCAGGAAGTCCGGTGGCTCGGCTGCTGCCCATTCGGCCGCCCGTACGAGCAGGTCGAGATCATGCCGCGCGAAGGCCTCCTCGTTCGCCGCTAGCGCACGTAGGCGGCGTAACGCCTTGGCCGCCGTGCGCGGGCCATCGTCAGCGAACGCCGCTGGCTCCGTGCGCAGCCCACGCAGCGCCCTCAGCGCGAGTTCCCGCGCTTCGGTGCGCTCCGCCGGCACCGGTGCCTGCTCGCCGATCGTAAGCTCGTCGCGTGCGGTCCGAAGCCGATCGACCAGCGCGGCGGAGAGGTACGGACCGGCGTCGCGCAGCATGTCGGTCAGCAGCGTCACCGTGCTCTTGACCGAATGCGGCGAGAGCCAATACCCCGCCACCCGGCCACTCAACTTGCGCAGCGCCAGCACGGCGGCGGCCGGCTCAGCCATCCGCGCCTGGACACCTGTACTGATGTCGTCGCGCAGTCGATCACGCAAGACCGCTGAGCCGCGATCGGCGCGGTCTACCTTGTCTGCCGGGATTCCGAAGATCACCGAGCGTCCGGCCATCTCGTCAACGGCCGCGTGTTGGAAGCTGGTCAGCAGGATGCTCCCGCGTAGCTGCGCAAAGGACTTGCCAGACTCAGCGAGGCGGGTCTGGATGGCCGCAATGACCTCAGTCTTCCCGGTTCCCGGCGGGCCCTTGATGATCGCGATATCCGGGGTGTTCAGCGCGACGTCGATAGCGTCCTGCTGACTCTTCGTCGGCTTCCCCTTGAAGATGGCCCATGCGGCGTCCGAGCGGATGGGGATCCGCTCAGGAGGTTTGGCATCGACCCGCTCACCTTCAAGAAGCGCCAGCAGGTTAGGGATGTTTGTGCCGCCGGTCCGGATGCGATCAAAGGCCTCCCGCCGGCGAGCCAGCTGACTCCGGTCGCCGCGGAACGAGCGGAACAGCACACCGCTCTTTGGCAGGTCGGTGTCGCGGTCGCCACCGACACCAGATGGACCTCGGCCGTGCAGCTGGATGGATTCGATGTCGATCGTGCCTTTGGCCACGTCAACCCCCGTGACCGTCCCGCTGAACACGTGCCGTTCAAGACGGTTCTCGATCAGGCTCCAGTCATCGGCATCCGAGTCGTCGTCGCCGTACTCTAGGAGGAAGGCGGGCAGCTTGGCCGCAGCCTCCAGTTCCAGCTTCACGTTGCGTTCGACGGCGCGGTGAGCCTGCCTCAGCAGCGATGACTTGTCATCCGCTGGCGACGGTACCGGGGACTCAACCGTGAATCGGTATCCACCTCCGGCAATGCGTTGCCAGCCTTGGTAATGGCAGCTGCCGGTCTCCCGCACCAGCCGGCGCACGTACCGCGTCTCCAGCCGGTTGTAGTCGCGCCACATGGCGAGGAAACCCTCACCCTCAACGAGCCGGTCGATCCACTGGCGCATGTCGGCACGCAACTCGCCGACCCGGGAGACGTCTTCGAACTCCACCTTGGCACGGACGAGACGAAGCCGGCGCTTACGATCCCGCTCAGTTGGACGGCGAAGCCGTTGGAGCCGCAGCCGATCGTCGATCATGCGTACATCCGCCACGTAGCCCCGGCCGTGAATGGTGTAGCCAGAGCTCCCGACTTCGTCGAACACTGTGGAGACAACGACGCGCTCGGCGACCTCGTCCACTCCTGGCAGGTCCGGCAGCAGGAAGTGTCTCGCTAGCCAGTCACGCGTGCGTTCTGGCTGCGTCTCGTAGATCTTGCTGCGCTCCCAGCGAGCAATGGTTTGACAGGGCTTGTCGTCGAAGGCGATTTGCTGCGGAGGCAGCGATCCACCGGTGTCGAACCGGGAGATCGTCACCCCCAACTCGCCCCACGGACGGCGCTGCGGATGCCGGCGGGCCTCGACGACAATCGTGACGTGAGGTTCGGTGCCTAGCCGGAAACGTTCGAGTTTTGCCCGGTCCTGGCTCGAGCGCGGCTCGACGGGCGCCTGTCCCGCTTGGTGCCGAGCAAAGATGTCGCCTCTGGCAGACCACCACAGCACGATCTCGGCCTCTTCCTTCGGCCAGTCATCGCCTTGCCAGGTAAGCCAGACAAAGGTTTCGGCTCCGGGCAACGGATCCAGCTTCCGCTTCCTCATTTGCCGGTCTCCTCTCTCCGCACCCGAAAGAAGCGCAGCAGCCGGTGGACTTCCCCCGGAGGTCCAAAATGGATAGTCCAACGTGGAGTCGATTCGTCCGCCGGCAAGTTGAGCTGGTCGGTTGGTTCCACGACGACGACGTTGCCGGGGTCGCGGTCTGGTCGAAGCCACAACGGGATCTGTCCGGCGTTGTTGACCGCGAGAACGCGCCCGTCCTCCCACCACAGCCACGCAACGGGGGCCGTGTCGTACTCGGCGGCGTCCAGGTAGGCGGTGCGCGGGTTGATCGGCAGCCAACTCGCGGGTGGCACGGCGAGCCCTTCCTTGGCGGGGACCGGCTCGGCTCGGTCGGGCAGTGCCAACTGCACGACCGCGACAAGTGGGTCCGGCGCCGGTGTCCCACACCACGGACATGCCCCGAGTCGTGCGTCGTTCGACTGTGGACAACCGGCGCAGTCAAGGGTCATGTCGGCGGCAGAGTGCAGTGCCGTCCGCCACTCGGCGACGGTCGGGCGGCGCCTGGGGCTGGTCAGGCTGTCCTGGAAGGTCTGCTTGGCAAGCGAGCGCAGTTTTGGTGACAGCACCCGGTCGCGAGCCAACCCGTATCGGGTACGGTTCGAGTCGTCCTCGGAGTGGTCGATCCAGGGGAGCTTGGCGTCGTAGGCCACGTTCAGCATCTCCGGCTCGCCAAACTGGACTTGGTCGCCCAGGAACGGATGCGCCTGCGTGAGGGTCTCGAAGGCGATGACGGCGAAGGCGTACGCGTCGCTTGCGTTGGTGACCCCGGTCCACCCGGAACGCAGTTCGGGAGCCGCGTAACCGGGCGTCCCACCGATCTCCAGCGGGACCGACTCGGCATGCAGGAGGTCGACGTCGACGAGCCGCACCTCTTCGTGCCGCACGCTGTCGGAAACCATGATGTTGGCCGGGGATGGGTCCGCATAAACGATTCCCTTGGCATGCAACGAAGCGAAGGCGTCCGCGGCGCGGGCAAGCAACCTGAGCCGGCGCCGCAGCCCGCCGGTCTTCGCATACCAGTCGAGCAGATCCTCACCAGTGGGCGCAGTGGCAAGCCGTTGAATAGCGGCCATCTCCTCCAGCAGCTCCATGGTGTACCCAACATCAGGAGCGGCTAGCATGTTCAGTGGACGGGAGACCGGCACGCTGTCCAGGTTCAACCGTCGAATGACATCGATCCGACTCCGCAGTCGCTGGCCAACACGCGGGGTACGGACATGCATGAGCTTGACCGCGATACGACCCTCCGATGCCCACACTTCGGCCTGCCCACCCGCACCAATTCGACGGATGAGGGAAAACGCTCGGCCGAATTCGTCTCGAACAACCCGAAGTGCACTCATCCGAGAAACTCGTCGAGCTGGTCAAGACCAATTTCCGCCGATGTCTGCCGACCGCTGCGGGCCTGCTGCGTCACGCTGAGTGTGACCCACGAGAAATAGCGGCTGAGCAGGTGAACCTCGTCCACCGGCGTGGGCTTGATCGCTGGATTAGCGATGAACCTGCTCAGCACCTCGAAATCTTCGTCCTCCATGTCCTGCCCGACGCCGACCGCCAGGCGAATTGCCTTGGCGCCGCGGTTTGCCGCGAGTAGCCGGTCGAGCGGCTCTTCCCAGTTGTCTGTCGGTTTGCCGTCGGAGACCAGGATGAGCGTGGGCATGAACGCCCGCTTGGGGATCGCCTGCTCGTCGTCAAGGAGATCGGTGAGTAGGTCGAAAGCCGCGCCGAGCGGGGTCCGCCCGCCAGCCCCCAGGTCGGTCCAGGTCAGGCTGGTCGCTGGCACGAGCGGCTGATGGAGAACCGCCCGCTCCCCACCAAAAGCGACGACAGCCACCTGTATCTCGCCGCGGAGGGTGTCCTCGGCCGCAAAGGCACGGATCATCGTGTCGATACTCTCGTTTAGAGTCTCCAGCTTGCGGTATTGCGTCATGCTGCCGCTGACATCGGCGACCACGATGACCGGCAGCGGCCTTGGCGCCGGGGCGAGTGGTCGTGCGGCGGGGTTGTCGGCAGGCGTCCCCATAGTTGCGATCCTCCGAGTCGAGCTGCGATCCTGGCCTGAAAAACAGTCCAGAATGATGACCGATCTACCGTATGTCAAGTACTCAGGCAGTCTCATGATGGGACACAAGATCAAACTTCTATGCAAATCTGGCTGCTACCCGCGAGTAGAGATCGAGAGCCCGCATGCTGAAGACCTCGTCCGCGCAGCTCGGGCTTCGATCCGGCAGCAACGGCTCCTGACCGGCACGACCGGGCCGTGCGCGATGCCGAACTCGCCACGCTCCTGCGTTCCAGCTAGGACGGGCGGTCCACCACGGGATCATGCCGCGCGATGCTGGGTGTAGCGCGAATACGGCGGTCGGGGTGCCGTTTCCGGCTCACGCGCCCAGCCACAAGCCCAACGGCCGTACCGGTGACGAGCAGACAAAGTGGACCCGCACACTGAGCTTTTCAGCAGGACGTCACACCGTAAGCTGCCGTTCGCCCTCCATAGCGAACTTATCTACCACGAGAAACGCTTTGCCCAGCTCGCTGAGTATCATTTCTAGACGGTAATAGTCAACCTCACCAGCCGCGTTTCCGTAAGGGCGGATACCCCTCGCAATGAGCCCGCTTCTCCAAACGTCAAAGGCCATTGTAAAGAACTGGTCACCCTCGTCCCAGATTGAGCACTCGGCTTTGTACTGGTCGTATTCCGCATCATCGTAAGTCTGCTCGTGTACATCGACGTCGGCCCATACGAACAGCTTCGGCACTGCCTCGGCGTAGCTTGTCGGGCCGACGAGGAAATGCCAGGTGACAAGTTCCTCCGGTTCATTCCCGTCTTCATGGTCGATCCCGATCGAAATCGTTCCTCGCCCGGAGCTCTTGTTGATCCACTCCGCGAATTCGACCACAAGGCGCGTACCGTCTGCCAGCATGTCCATCCATGGTTTGGCAAGCCGGAGCTCGCGCAGTCGCAGCTCGTAGGAATCACCCTCAGCGGCTACTTGCATGGGTTGTTGTCGGGCACGATCATCAAGCACCTGTGCTTCTGGGACCAGTAGCTTCCAGCCACCAGTTGAGGACTCAACGAGCGTCTCCCGGTTAACCAGCTGCCAGTGGCAATACCCCGTGTCCGGGTTATACAGCACGACCGCCACAGGCAGTGAATGGTTCGTCCAGTACTGCACGTGCTCCACGTTGGGCCGGAACCACCAGCCATCAGGACCCCGTTCCCTGAACCAACTCTTGCCGCCCTTGATCTGCAGCGCCAACAGCCGGCCGCGCACGTCCTCGCCGTCGACAACCTCAGCGTGTGCATCGATGCCGTAGTCCTCGGTGGGCTGCTCACGGAACAGCCACCCCAGCTCATCCTCGATCGCCTGCCTGGTATGGGTCACTGCGGCACTGGCGACCCTGGCGGAAGGCTTGCGGCGCATCACCCCACCACCTTTGCGTATGACGGCTGCCCGGAGAGCTTCAAGGCGTTCGCACGGGAAGACGCCGCCACGTCGTGGCGTCGCCTGGAGGTAGCTCTTCCGATCATCTACGAGGACGGCGGGCTGGCCCACACAACGCCTCACTCTCAGCCAATCGCTTCACTCGTTAGGGTGACACGCGTCGAGCCAGTGCTCACCCGCGCAAGGGTCCAGTCATAGGGTTCTCCACTGGGATCGCACCGAGGAGCTCAATGTCAACCACCACCAGGTCGTATCTGGCATTCGTCCCCCAGCACTCGCCGAACGCGCACGAGGTACTCGCCGTACTCGATCGTGGTGACGGTCCTGAAGCCGAGACCTGGTCGGTCTCTCCGACGCGCCCTCGGCCACCATGCTGGCCTCGGCGCTCAACGGGGTTCTGCTGCACCAGGTCGCCGCCGACCGACACCTGTCCGTGGTCCTAGACGGCGCGCCCGACACGGTGCGGACAATCGTTTCCGCGCTGCTGCCCATCCTGATTGCGGCGACCCGCGAGGATCCGACGGCGGCACGGGTGGCCCGGCAACTCCCCACACTCGACGAGGGCGGCTTTCTGTTGTTCCCGACCACCAACTGCCCCGGCCGACGCGAGATCTGCTGGACCTGCCGCGATGCGCTAGCCATTCTTGCCGTCGAGGCGTACGACCACGTCTACTAGACCGGGATGTGCCGTGACGGGCAGCCGGGCCCACTCGGCGTCGTGCTTGCCTGCGTGGCAGACCTGGACAAGTGGTTCCTGCGCCGCTACGCCCGCGCCTTCGACGACCTACGGCCGCAGTTCCCGCACCCGCTCTTGAGCACGGTCAACAACCTCGCCCACCCGATCCGTTCCGCGATCACCGTCGCCGGCATAGTGGGCCACTCCGCCCGCGACGCCCGGATCTGCAACTCCGCCGCATCAACATCGACCCCGCGCCGGCCGCTGATACCGCGGCGGCCCTTCGACCACCAACGCCCGCCGGACCGTGTTCCGACCATCCCGAGCCGCCGAACGATCGCCTTAATCGGCACACCCTCAGCCCGGTGAAGACGACGAATCTCCGCCCAGTGCACCACACCGATCACTCCCTACCCCGCAGGGGGTCCGTTCTCACTCGCCGATAGGGGGTCAGCCTTCACACGTAGTCGACAAGGGCTCGAGGATTGGCCTTCCGAGCACGAACAGGCCATGCAACACATCATGGGCGAAGTAAGTCGTCGCACCGATCGACCTACCCGTGGACAGCAGCGGCGAAGGGCGCGCTCATAGGTAGTGACCGAGACATCACAGATTCTGGTACCTGCCTCAGCAAGTTCACCCGGACGGAGTATGCATTTCAGCTCCCTTCCGGCGATATCTGAGTTGAGCCGACGAAGGTCGGTCATGCACGGGTTTACTACGCGGGAGGCTTCAGGCAGACTGCAGTGAGTGCGCTGACCGAGGCAGTGCTGAACCGCGAACGCGAGCCAACTCCCACGCTGGACGCGGACCCACCAATTGAATCGGCCATTCACATTCGCCAGGCAGATCAGGGACGCAGCAGCACTTGATCGCGGCAGACAGACCTGACGGAATCGAACATCCGGAGATGACGAGGGTGGTGACGAAGTCGGTGGCAGCGCAGAACTGGCGCGTGCCAGGCTCGCACGAGACGAGGCCTGCATCGGGGTCACCGAGCCTGCATACAAGAAGAGTATTCGTCTGCTGTTACTTGCCAGTCTATGCGGCAAGCAGAACCGTTGACGCAACGCCCATCACATCAGTCGGTTGTTGTAACAGGTACAGGCAAGGAGAATGATCGAGGTTGTGACACCCTCTCATGCTGCAGATAGGTACCGAGCCACGAATCTGATTCCCGCGTCCCCGAGGATTGTCCTTCACGCAACCTCCAGTATCAGTAAGGCACCCTTGGCGCGACTGTGCATGATGCTACTCGATATTCAGGATTGGGAAACTGTTCGGAGGCGGTCCTATCCCAATTACCCCGTTTACCTGGACTTCTACACTTGCCGATCCCGGCATAGAGTGTTACCTCTTGCCTCGAACTCCTCCGACTGTCCGAGAGACCACAGGGAGCGCACGCTTCTGACGCTCGGGCCGACTCGAACCGGGAGGGAGGATAAGTATGTCCCTCGCTGCGTGGTTGATGAATGAGCACCCGCACTTTCAGCAACTCCGAGACCATCTCGGCACGGTCCTCACCACCCGTCGAATAACGAGTTTCGACGATCTGGTGGTCGTTTCGCGGCGCCCTGCCCGCAGCGTCCTGTTAATGCTCAATGACATGATCGCCCGAGGCGAAGTGTCCGCGTCGACGTCGAATCTCGCTGGGACGTCGGAGAGTATCCGCTCGCCACTGCCCAGCATCGGCCGCTGGACGTCGCCCGAACCGTGGGGGGATCTCGAACGCCGCTATGCAGCGATCAGTCGCAAGCGAGACCGGCCTGCTCTGCTGTGGGGCCAACGTTGGTTGACTCCCGAGTCAGCCGTGGAGCGCGCCCATTACGTCCTCAGCTGGCTGCCGCAGACCACTGGGCAGGCCATTTTCCTCGGCGATGATGATCTGGTTGGCCCGCTCGTTGCGGCATTGGCTCCTGGCTGGACAGTTCACATCGCCGACATCGATCGCGCAGTCCTGGAGATCGCAAAAGCCATGGCCGCGAGCCAAGGCGCCCGCATTATTACACATCACTTGGACCTCTCCCAGGCCGTACTGGACTTCGACGACGGTTGCGACATTGTGGTTTGCGACCCGAACCCGTCAGCAGACGGATCTTCCGAAGGCGTGTTCTGGAGCCAGGCTGCGGCGATACTCCACTCGGGTGGAACTCTCATCACAACGTCGTCGCCTTCACACAAGCCTGTTCATTACGGCGCCGGCGCACTTCGCGCCCTTGCCGAGCGGGACCTCCACGTTGTCGATCTCCGTACCGACTTCGGACGCTACGAACTCTTCGACTTCGACCTTGTACTCGCAGAACGCGACATGCTTGCCTCACACGGCTTGCAATGCCGGATTCACCACACGAAGTCGTTGCTGGCGGCACGACGCGGCCGTCAACCGGCCACATCCGTCCCAGCCGCGTTCGACTTCGATGGTTGGACACGAGCAGCAAGCTCTCACTATCTGACCGTACAAGCTGGCCAGAATGACCAGGAACAGATAGCGCGACGGCGCGCGCCGTCGACTCCATCCTCTACCCAGGACGAGATGAATACGCCAGGGCGTAGTGGACTCCGCGTTGATCTGATCGCCACAGACCTCGAACCGCTAGTCTCGCAGATAAATCATGGAACCAAGCCGGCTGCGATTGTTGACACCGCCGCGCGAATCCTCCGCAGGCGGGGTGCCGCCGCGTCGACCGAGGAGATCCTCGAATTGTTACGCCTGGCCAACGATTCACAAATTCCCGAGGATGGCCTGCTGGCACCACTCGGGCTAGCCCTTCGCGCGCTGGACTCGTGGGAGAGACGGGTGTTGCATGCGTGAGCCCGTCGGCAACTTTCGGAGGCTAGTGGTCTCCTCTGCAGCCGAACGATACCCATCTACATCTACTCTCATTGGTCTATTTAAGGATTCTGACCTCCCAGTCGAGATTGTCGCGGACGACAATACTGCTATCCGCCAAGACACGGCAACACGTGGCGGTACGCTTCTGGCCCTCCATACACCCGAGATGGGCTGGCTACACAGGGCAGATCACGGACTCCTGGCCAATCGTCCCAATGAGTGGTACCTGAATCCGATAGTGGGCTGCCTCTACGGCTGTACGTATTGCTACCTCCTTGCCTTCGCTCACGGACGACGCCCACTGCGGTTCCATCTCGCGGTGGATCACATGGTGAATGCTATTGATCAGTGTGTCGAGCACCACGGTCATAACCTGTTGTTCAGTACCGGCGAACTTGCTGACAGTCTGGCTGATGCACCGCTGTACCCGATCGGTGCCATACTTGCTTCCACCTTTGCGCATGGACAGCGAGGACAGCTTGAACTGAGAACGAAGTCGGCTAACGTCGAGCAGCTATTGGCAGTGAACCACGGCGGGAATACGACGGTCGCATTCACAATTTCACCCCAAGAGCACATAAATGCCTTTGAACCCGGGACAGCGTCGCTAGAACAGCGGGTCGAGGCCGCACGCCGCTGCCTGAAGGCCGGATATCGAGTGGCCTTTAAACTCGAGCCCTTGATCTTAGCAACAGGATGGCAAGACCAGTATGCCACAACGCTGTCGCTCGTATCGCACTACACCGGGTTAACGGATATCGACCACGTGAGTGTTGGTTGCTTGCGGTGGAGCGAGCAACTTGGTCAGCAACGCGCGTTTGTCCGCCAGTACCAGGAAAGCATGTCCAAGGGGACCTTGATCGAGTACCGGCCGGGTGTGTTCAACGGCACGCTGAATCGGGCCGACCGCCTCGCTGCATACGAGTGGATAAGGCTACGTCTGCGGGGTAACGGACTACGTGGACGGATTTGGTGGAGCCTTGAAGAAACCGACCTCGTCGAAGAGTTGACACGGAGAGACCAACATGCCCTCGGCTCTTGACCGGCTAGCTTCACCCTCCCCACCGATAACCAGATCCACTCTCGGGCATCACCTGCTACTCGAACTGTACGACTGTGACAATGTCATCCTCGATGACGTGGGGACGATCCAAGAAGTCATCCAAGCTGCTGCCGACGCGATACAGGCTAACACTGTAAACGCCACCTTCCACCGGTACCAACCTCAGGGAGTCAGCGGCGTGTTACTGCTCGCAGAGTCACATCTGTCGGTGCACACGTGGCCCGAGCGGGCATATGCGGCGGTCGATGCATACACGTGTGGTGACATCGATCCTTGTGCCGCAATACCTCTGCTTCGGAACAGCCTGAACGCTAAGGCCGCCACGGTCACCCGTATACTACGAGGTCACGCCAACGACATGCCGACCTCGTCGCCACACGGCTGGCTTCGAGTCATCGACCTCCAAACGCGAGACGGATAAGATCACCTAGTTTGACGACAAGGCAACCGGACGATACCAGCGGGCCCGTCAGATTTCCCTACTCAGCCGCTCCCCACTAGTCTGTGCTCTGCATGGTGGTGTTGCCGTCTGAGACTCTGCGGTAAACGCCAGGACACGATCACGATCCCTCGCTGGAAGGACTTGCTATGGACGAACTCACTCGACCTCGTGTTGGTGTGGCGGCAGTTGTATGGCGTAATGCCGATCGACAGGAGCTACTACTCGGGAAGGGCCACAACGACGCTACTAACGACGAAATTTACGCCGTTACAGGCGGCCACTGGGAATCCGGAGAAACTCTCCATGACGCGGCGATCCGAGAGGCGCGCGAAGAGGCTGGCATCGAGTTGACCGATCTCCAGCTGATATCCGTCTTTGACTTCTTCAATGAAGAAAAGGGACGAAGCTATGTCACCATTGGCTTCTCGGCGCTCTGGTCACACGGCGAACCGGTTGTGCGGGAGGTCGACAAGAAGGTGAACTGGGGCTGGTACCAACCTAAGCGGGCGCTAGATCTTCCCCTCTTCCTGCCGGACCGCGTTCTGATCGAACGGGCGATGTTGGACGGACCAGTGTACGAGGCGACTCCCAAGCAAGGCTAAGCCTGCCTGCGATGCACTGGACAACATTGGCCGAGTACGTTGTCGAGTACCGCCTACCTTATCCGGTCGCATATCGCTTCAAGCGCGCCCACGTCGCGCGCAATCCGCTCGAGTCATTCGGCTTCTACGCGGCCGCCGGCGAGGAGTTGCTGCGACTCCTCGCCGGCCTTTCCTTCGCCGCGGTCGCTGCCTCGGGACTGGAGATCGGCGACGAATGGATACGGGAACTTGAGCGTCCGACACTAGGTAAGTGGCTTGCGATTTGCGGTCACAATTCGGCAAGAGCCGTCGAGGTAACATCAGACAACGCGATCACGCAGCTAATGCGCCGAATGGCCGATCGATCGAAGACGACACCGATGGCGGCACTACGCCGCTTTGTCGAGCTCCGAAATAACTTCATACATGGGTCGGACCAGTCCGAGAACCGTGCCACCGAACTGTTCCCCGAGCTGCGTAGCAGTCTCCTCAGTGCAATCTCCGGCCTGGACGAGCTGACCCAGTTTCAGGCGATCGCATGCGAGGAAGTTTCGCGGAGACCCTTGCGACAGGACTACAACGTGACCGTCCGGTTCTGTGACGGCTGCACGCCGTTCTTCGACTATCGCGAATGGCAAATGACAGTGCCACTGGAACCAGGACTTCTTTACCTTATGGACGACAACGCCGCTCTCGCCTATCCAATCTTTCCCTCATACCGGGTCGGCTCACCTAAGGGCTACGTATCCATCGATTTCTTCGGATACCACGGAAATCGGGACGGCAAGCATCGATGGTTGATCCCTAAGAGTGGACAATCAACAAGATCCAGTGATAGCGATACCTTGACTTCCGAGGTGCCACAGTTCGAGCAACTTTGTGTCGCTTTTCCTGTGCCACCTCGGCAGTCGACTTCGATGCGCATCATGGACGAGGTCCCTACTCTATCGGGTTACACAACAGTTGGGCCGATCGGCAGCGGCAGACTCGGGTTCACCTACCTCGTTCACAATAACGATCTGCAGGAAAGACGAGTACTGAAAGTACAACGTCCTGAGCACAACACTGATCCGCGCGAACGTGAACGATTCGAACGAGAAGCGGCGCTGCTGGAATCTCTCTCGCATGTGAGATCGGTGGTGGACACCTACGGAAGCGGCTTGCTAGCGAACAGGATCCCTTACCTACTTACTGAGTACGTCGAGGGTGGATCGCTGGAAGACATGATCGAGCCAGGTGTCCCACTGGAGTGGCGGCTACTTCGGCAAATAGCACTTAGCGCGTTACGGGGCCTCGACGAGATACACAGGGAAGGGGTTATACACCGAGATATCAAGCTGGGGAACCTGCTGTGGGATGGCCGGGATGTACGCTACAGCGACTTTGATGTTGCTCGGCGAGGTGCTGACGGCAGGCTAACGCTTGCAGGCGAGTTAGTTGGCTCCCTCGGCTATATTGCGCCTGAGTTGCCGGCTATTGGAGCCACTCGGCAGAGCGACATATACGCCCTTGGTGTCACTCTGAGCTATTTACTTGTTGGTGGGGAGACACCGGACCCGCGGCCTGCAATCCGAAAGGCACGTATTCCGGCGATAGCCCGAGACGCTTTACTCTTTATGACCGAGCGGTTGCCGGAGAACCGGCCCGCTACTTGTGCCGCACCCTTTGCCCGGTTAGCTGCGACGAGCAACATTGAGCCTCCGGACGAGTGGAGTGTTCCGTCGAGCCGGATCGTTCGGTCGGTTCAGAGCGCCAGTGCGTGGCGTTCGAAGGTGGGAGATTTTTTTCGGTGGATCCCTAGCGGAACGTTTTTGATGGGTGCCACCCGATATCGTGACGAGCGTCCAGTGCACGAAGTGCAGATCACCCGCCCGTTCCTGATAGCACAGTCGACCGTCACGAACCAACAGTTCACCACGTTCTGCTCCGAAACCGGGTATCGCGGCAGGCACCGCAACTTCCTGCTGCACATGCACCACCCAGGCTTTAGCGAGGATTGGCGGCATCCGGACAGTCCAGTTGTCTTCGTGTCATATCTGGACGCACAGGAATACGCGCTGTGGCGTGCCGAATCAGAGGGCCTCGAGTTCGCCCTACCTACCGAAGCGGAGTGGGAGTACGTTGCCCGTGCGGGTAGTAGGACGGCGTATCCGTGGGGGCAGGTAATTGACCCTAAACGCCTCAACTGCGACAAACGGATTGGCCACCCGGTGCCTAACGGGCGATACCTACCCAATGCATGGGGAATCTCCGATATGCTCGGCAATGTCTGGGAGTGGTGCCGAGATTACAAAGACGTCGCGACCAACCGAGAATCGGTTTTCTATCGTCTCTGCGCGGAGACTGCCGATGGCCTTGTCGACGATCCGTGCAATGATGGGCCCGGATACCTTCGGGACCGGGCTGCACCAGCGGATTCGAAGGTCATCCGTGGAGGATCCTGGGCAAGCAAGGGCCGCAACCTCCGACCAGCTAACCGGCGCGGACAGTTCCTGAGAGATGCGATTCGCTCCTGTGGCTTCCGCCTCATTGTCCGCGATGTCCCAAGTAAGGAAATAATCGAGCTGGGTCCCGGTGACGCTGACTTACGGGCGATCGACGACTAACGATAATCCTTCGGTAGATTCTCATCCAGGCTGCAAACCCTCCCGACCGGGGCCTGGACAATTTCTGATGACTCTCCTCCCAATAGACTGAGATAGGGCCGCTCGGTATGTGGACCGCGTCGCGCCAGATACCGAGAAGTACGCTCGGTTGCTCGGCGGATGGCCGGCACCCAGTCCACTCCCGTAAGACGGTCGGCGAGTAGGCAACCATACAGTACGTCTCCAGCGCCGACGGATATCGCATTATTATGTACCTTGATCGCTGGCTGATGGTGGACCGTTCTGCTTTCGACATCTATCAATAGTGCTCCGTCTGCCCCCATCGTGACGAGACACCGACCTCCCGGGCGGACAATCTCTTGGACAGCCTCAAGAACGTCCGCCGGAGACGATGGGGCAGCTCCAGTGCGGCGGGTCAGTTCTGCGAGGTTCATACTGACACAATCCGGCCGATTTGCGTTGATGTTCAGCTTGTGAGCTTCGGTTTCTCCGGAACACAGCAGCCACAGAGGCACCTGATTTGCGCTGGTGACCGCTCGCAGCCACGAGAGGGCGGCCAATTGCAGATCAGTACAAGTGACGACCACACTGGCGTTTGCCAGAATTTCCCGGAAAGGCCCCAGCAGCTCCGGATCCAACATCGTTAGGGCATGCTCGCCGAGGAAAGACTCATCGGCGAGTGAGCCGTCAGCCATTACCCTCGCGTGGAAGAGCGGCAGCGATTCAGTCGCCGGTAACATTAGCCAGCTAACCCCGTTTGCCGCTAGGTGGTCCGCGACCGCCCAACGCATTTCGCCCGAGTACGCGACGGACATCAACAGGGGGTCGGCACCCAGCACGCCCAGCACACAGGCCATGTTGCTCATCACACCGCCCCAACGGAGGGTGACCGATTCTGCGGCGCCGCCGACGAGACCTTGATGCAGGACATCCAAGGCGACCGACCCGATGAGAACCGGCCGGCTACTATAGCTGGACACGGAAATATTACCTCGCTGCTAGTAGGGGGCGTAGTTGACGACTTGTCTCCCGCCGCCGTGCACGGAGGCATAGCGTTCTTAACGCTCGGCGTGACCTGCTTCGCCTGCCCGAAGGGCTGCAACCATCTGACGTACTTGCGAGAATCCGACGACGGTTGCGATCGCGAGCAATACAGCTAGGCCAGTACATCCCAGGAAGAGCTGCGGACTGGCGTCACCCCAGATCGCGCCACCTGAGAACGCCAAGCCGAGCGGAAATGCAATTGTCGAGACGAGTCCGAGAAAGGCGTTGATGCTGCGATTCGTCTGCGCCTCGACGAATCGAGATGCATCACCAAGGTCGGACCGAACCAGGTCAAGCAACTCCTCAACATGGTGTTGCTGCTGGAATGCCTGTAGAAGCGCATTGGCTTTGATTCGCGATGTAATGCTTTGCGACCATAATATTCGACGAATCTCTATTAGATTGTGTTCCAGCGCAGCGAGCCTGGTCGAGGTAAGCCGATCCGGCTTGCGCTCGGCGATTCGGTTGGCTAGCGCACTGAGCGCAACAACCTGCATCCGGCCAAGCAAAAGAGTGTCGAGGTAGATACTGTGCACATACGATCGGGC
>WUUC01157084.1_pt1 | contig 18342 bp, 12 predicted proteins | sample 6278441 | NCBI WGS metagenome assembly WUUC01 (sample SAMN13675441, study PRJNA597444) | soil metagenome | isolation source: soil | place: USA: Washington | collected 2017-10 | reverse complement strand
CCACCGGCAGCCCCGCCCAGATCGGCACCCTGCCCGTCGGCAGCGTCGGCTTCCAGAACTGCTCAGGTCCGTTCGGCCTCACCTTCGAGGTCGAGCACGTAGGTGACTGGGCTCTCAACGGCACCACCTACGACCCGGCTACCGGCGTGACGACCGGGACGCTCACCGGCATCACGGCCAACCTGTCCGGCTTCGCCTGCTCGGCCACGGTGACCGGATCCGTCGACGGCACCTACGACAACAACACCGGCGTGCTGACCGTGCTGCCCAACCCGACGCTCACGGTCTCCTTCGTCGACGAGTTCGACGACTGCCTCGGCTTGATCAACACCGGTGACCGCTCCACGTTCGACGGCGCATACACGGTCACCCCCGGCCAGACGATCACCGGTACGCCGTAAGGAAACTCGCGATGACGGCAGCCGCGCGCAGGCGGTGGAACAGGGCGGCATCCACCGCCACGGTCAGCGTCCTGGTGATCTCCGGGGCGCTGACCGGGGCGGGCGCCGCGCCGGGGCAGCAGGCCACGCTGGCCTACAGCTGCCAGTTCCCCGGCGGACCGACGCCGGTGGCGGTGGCGATCCGGGCAACGTTCCCGGACACCGCCGCCCCGGGCGCTCCCATCCGCCCGGGTGACGTCTCGGTGACCGCCGCTCTGCCGAGGGACGCGGTGACCGGGGCGACCTCGGTGGCCGGCACGGCGAAGCTGACCGTCGCGATCACTCAGCACGGCACCTCCGCCAGCGCCGACTGGACCGGGCTCGACGTGCCGACCACGCCCGTTCCTGACGAGGGCGACGTGGTGCTCACCGCGGCCGGCGCGGTGGCCGAGGTGACCGTCATGGAATCGGGCGACGTCGGGTTCACCGCCGGCGATCTCGGCCTCGAGCTGGCCGTCGGGACTGCCGCGCTGTCCGTGAGCTGCTCGCTCGACGCCGGCCAGGACGCGACCCTGGCCACCGTCGGGGTGCCGGAAGGGGAGACACCGCCCGGCTCGACCGACCCGCCGTCGAGCACGGCGTCGCGGACCGCGCCCGGCAACAAGATCGAGGTCGGGCCGCAACCCGGCGCCGCCGCTCCACTCGCGCCGCCTGGAATTCCGCCGGAGTGCGGCGATATTCCGCTCCCGCCACGTGGCCGGGTCGGCTGCACCTATATCGCGGGGTTCTCGAATGTCAAGAAACTGAACGGCTCGATACGCATCGAGGCAACGCTGACGAATGTCGGGGTCGCCCGGCCGACATCGCCGCCAATCCTGATCGCGGACAACCCCTCCGAAATAGTCGGCGGACGATTCCCACCGTTACGCGGCTCATTTCACGCGTTTGGCTTCGTGCCCATCCAGGCAACGATGGAACTGGTCCAGGTCGGCTCGATGAACATTCATACCGAGGGCCTTGCCGTCGTACCGTTCACCTATTCTGTCACGGCGACCGGGCAACTGTCGGCGCGCATTCATGACGTCACGGTGAACGGGGTTCCGCTGGACGTCGGCCCGAACTGCCATACGGAACGGCCCATCGATATCACGCTGACCGGTGGGACCCCGGAGTACACCGACATTTTGAAGGGCGGGCCGCTGAGCGGTGTCGTCGAGATCCCGCCGTTCGAGGGCTGCGGGGCGACGGAGGACCTCGATCCGTTGCTCACCGGGACGGTTTCCGGGCCTGGCAACGCCGTCAAGGTCACCCAGGGGTCGTTGTGCGTTCCGGTCGACCCTCGCAGCCCTTGCCCACCAGGCATACCGCAAGTGCCACCGCCCGGATCATCTTGACAGTTGGGAGATGCGTCGATGTTCGGTAACAGACCTCTCAGAGCCGCAATGGCATTGCTGGTGGCGACCGCGCTCGGTGTCGTCGCGCTGCCGGGCACGGCGGACGCGGTGACGCTCCGCGGCGGATGGGCGCCGCTGAACCGCTGCCCGGTCGACAACGCGGCGATGCTGGCCGCGACCGGAACCACCACCGTCGCCTCCTGCGTCGCCGCCGACGCGGCCGGCGGCTCGATCACGTTGGGCGGCACCACCCTCGCCACAGGCGCGACCAACCTGCAGTTCGGGTTGGTCAGCAGTGGCACCGCCTTCACGATCATCCCGCCGTCGAGCGGCGCCATCGTCTCCGCGCCGGTGCAGATTCCCGGCGGCCTGCTCGGGCTGATGTGCCCGAGCAACATCCCGTTCGTCACGCAGATCTGCAACCTGATCGCGAACGGCGGGGTGAACACGATCACCGCGACGGTCGAGCCGGCCGGCGCGCCGTCGGAGTTCAGCCTGCCGGCCGGACTCGGTGTCGGGCAGCCGATCCTGCGGCTTCCGGTGAAGATCCACCTGGAGAACCCGTTCCTCGGCTCGAACTGCTTCATCGGCTCCAACGTCAACCCGATCGTGCTGCGGCCGGCGAACCTGGCCGCCCCGACCCGTGGCATTGCCCGGTTCAACCTCGACGGCACGCCCAACCCGACCGGTGTGATGGGCTACGTGACGACGACCGGAAACCAGGGCGACAGCACGTTCGCGGTGCCCGGCGCCAGCGGCTGCGGCCTGTTCGGGCTACTCGACGGCGCGGTCAACTCCCGGCAGGGCCTACCGTCCCCGGCGGGGAGCAACAGCCTGGTACTGAACAACTCCACCACCCGGTTCGGCGGCGGGTTCTTCATCCCGGCCAACTTCGCCCCGAACGAGGGCCAGCAACTCTCGACCCACTGGCACGCCGCAGTTGTCGGGTAGCGTCAGCGGCGCGAGCGAGGAGCGGGCAGGAGCACGTCCACAGGGTGCGACTGCCCGCTTCTTGGTGGGGTGGCACGTAGTACCAGCTCCAGCTCGAAGCGCCGGCGCGGGTCGTGCAGGCACTCGTCGAAGGTGACTTCGAGCTGGCGCATGCGGTAGCGGATGGTCTGCGGGTGCACGCCGAGCTGCGCGGCCATGTCGAGCACGCTGCCCTGGGTGTCCAGCCAGGCGCGCAAGGTCTCGATCACCCGCTCCTGCTGCTTGGCGGTCATTCCGTGCAGGGGAGCGAGAAGCCGGCGCTCGAGTTGGCCGAGCAGGCGCTCGTCCGAACGCACCAGCACCGTCGACAGGTGGTCCTCGCAGAACACCACCGGGCCGGAGCCGATCACCTCGTCCTCGGCGAGCGCGAGCGCTTTCCGGGCCCACCGCAGGGAATCCGCGACCAGGGCCAGTGGCACGCTCGGCCCGACCGCGAGCCGGCACTCGGGCAGCGCGGCCCGGATGGCGGCCAACCGCGTGCTGTTCACCTGACCCGGCACCAGCAGGTGCGGCTCGACCCCATCCAGCTCGGCGAGCACATCGTCGTCGAGCACCGGGTGCCGCTGGTTGTGGGTGGTGCCGGGAAGTGCCTGCACGGCAACGGGTGCGGCCAGGTCGGGCACCGTCCAGCCGATGAGCTGGGCGAGCTCAGCGATGGCCCGCGCGGGCGGCAGCGGTGTCTCGAGGATCAGCGCGAGCAGCCGGCGCCGCCACGTCTCCAGCGCGCCGGCCGAGGTCGCCTTGGCTTCCAGATAGCCGTCGAGCGCCATCGAGGCCAGCCGGTCCATGAACGCGAAGATGGCGTCGGCGAGTTGCGACATGACCGTCGAGGACAGGCCGCTTTGCTTGCCCACCCGCATGATCCGCCGCCACGCCACCCGCGCGCCGATCCGGTAGGCCGCCTGCAGTGCGTCAAGGCTCCTGCCCTCGCGCATCTCGTTCTGGCCCAGTTTCCGGTGCACCTCATAGCAATGCTGCACCGACACCTCGGGATCGGCGATCTGCTCGACGAACAGGGTGATCGCGTGTTGCACCCCTGCTCTGATCGACTTGCCGTACGGGCCGTCGAGGGGTCTGGCGTAGGACGGGATGGTGGATCTGATCTCGTCGACGATCTCGCCGGCAAGGCTCGCCAGCTCGGGCCGGAACAACTCGGCGAGCCTGCGGGGCAACGCGGCGTCGTCGGTCCGGTAGCCGACCGTCATCGCAGCTCCTCGCTCCAAGCGAAGGTCCTCCGACCGCATATCCCCCTATCGAAAAGTTAACGCAAGATGTCACACCTGCTCGGGATAAACCCACTTCTTGTCAGCACCGTGGCAACTGAGCCCGTCAAATTTGTCTGATCATGACAAATTCCGAGCGGCCAACAACTCATGGGACACAGGGTATTTCGCATAGTGCTGGTCTGGCTACATTGGGTAGATGACTCGCCCAACCAACACCGCTACCGATCCGACGCTGCGCCCGCCACTGCCCGCCGAACTGGTTGACCGGACCGGTCCGTTCGACCCGCCGCCCGCGCTGCTGGCGCTGGCGGAGCGGGCCCCGGTCAACCTGGTGCGGATGCGCACGGGGGATCCGGTCTGGTTGGTGTCCGGCTACGCGGAGGCCCGTGCGGTGCTGGCCGACCCGAGGTTCAGCTCCGACCGGTTCCGCAACGAGAACCTGGTACGCCACATACCTGCTGAGTACCGGAAGCGGCTGCGTGACGAGCGGCAGCGGGCCGGCGCGTTCATCTCCATGGACCCGCCGGAGCACACCCGGTACCGCAGGTTGCTCACCGGCCAGTTCACCGTGCGGCGGATGCGTGACCTCGGGCCGCGCATCGAGCAGATCGTCACCGACCGGCTGGACGCGATGATCGCCGGTGGCAGCCCGGCGGATCTGGTCGCCTCGTTCGCGCTTCCCGTGCCCTCCCTGGTGATCTGCGAGTTGCTCGGTGTCTCCTACGACGACCGCGCGGAGTTCCAGCGCCGCAGCGCCACCATGCTGCGGATGGACGCGCCGGTCGAAGAGGTGATGACCGCCACCGACGAGCTGCGCGAGTTCATGCGGAAGCTGATCGCGCACAAGCGGTCGCACCCGGACGACGATCTCATCTCCGGGCTGATCCACCATTCCGGGGCCGACCCCGAGCTCACCGACGACGAGCTGGTCAACATCGCCAACCTGTTGCTCGTCGCCGGGCACGAGACGACGGCGAACATGTTGGCGCTCGGCACGTTCGCGTTGCTGGAGCAGCCGGAGCAGCTCGCCGCGCTGCGGGCCGACCCGGCGCTGATCGACGGCGCGATCGAGGAGCTGCTGCGCTGGCTCTCGATCGTCCACTTGGGACTGTTCCGGTTCACCACCGAGGACGTCGAGGTTGCCGGCGAACGGATCCCGGCCGGATCCACCGTGGTGATCTCGTTGCTGGCGGCCAACCGCGACGGCGCGCAGTGGCCCGAGCCCGAGGTGCTGGACCTCGGCCGGACCCGAGGCCCGCACCTGGCCTTCGGGCACGGCGTGCACCAGTGCCTCGGCCAGCAGCTGGCCAGAGTGGAGATGACCGTCGGCTTCACGCAGTTGCTGCGCCGGCTGCCTGGGCTGCGGCTGGCCGTCCCCGCGTCACGGATTCCCTTGCGCACCGACATGTTCGTCTACGGCGTGTACTCCCTGCCGGTCGCCTGGTGACAGTGCACGCCGATCCCGAGGTGTGCATTGGTGCCGGCCTGTGCGCGCTGCGGGTCCCCGAGGTGTTCGACCAGGACGACGACGGCACGGTCGTCATCGTGCGCCCGGACCCGGACCCCGCTTACCGTGCCGCGGTTGAGGAAGCCGTGCGATCCTGCCCGTCCGGCGCTATCCGGCTGCGTGACTAGCGAACCCTGCCGCTGTTGGGGTCGGCGATGAGACCCTGGGTGTCGACGGCCTCGAAGTCGCTGCCGTGCAACCGTCCGATGGCACGCAACGCGTTGTTGTCCCACCGGTCGTCGGGCGCGCCGGAGATGAACCACGGCGAGCCGTTGTCGGCCACCAGCATCCCGTGGGTCTTCATCGCCTGGGCGATCACCTTGGCCTGCGGCGGAAGTCCGGATATGTCCACAGTGGATTTTAGACGCAGTCGCAGGCCCATCGGCGGCAGGTTCGCATCCGTGCTGTCCGATGCGGCGTGCCGGGCCGGCCACAGGTAGGCGCGCTGGCTCTTCGGCACGGTGACCCGGATGGCGTGGTCGATCCGCCCGGCGGCCACCTCCTCGTAGCGCACCAGTCCCGGTGCGACCGGCAGACCGGCGGCGTCGGCCGAGGTCCAACCGGCCGGGCGAAGCTTGTCCGAGCGCAGGTCGTACACCGCCCCGGAGCCGGCGTCCCATGAGCCGTCGCCCTTGGGATGGGCGGCGAAGAGCTCGTAGAGCCGGCACGCGGCGGTGTCCACGACGAGCACATGCCGGTCGCCGTCGGCATTCGGCCCGCCCTCGATCGCGGCGTCGCGCGGCACCGGGTAGGGGCCGGGATCGCTCTCGTCGGCGTACTCGAAGCGCACGGCGACCTTGGCGGCACCGGCGGCATAGGTGATCGGGATCCCGATCGGACCGCCTTCCCACAGCCCGGCGCCGAAGTCTGCCTTCACCGCGCCGCCGGCGCCGATCGCCGCGACGTACCGCGCGCTCCGCGCATGCACCGGCAGGCCCGACACATCCGCGTGCCACACGTTGCCGGCCGGCAGGTTCGGGCACCCACCCAGCGACGGGCCCGCCGCAGGTGGCTTGGCCGGGACGCTCGGCACGCTCGATGGCACCGGTCCCGTCGTCGTGGTCGGCGGCTGGCTGCTCGTGACCGGCTCGACCGAGGTCGGCGGCACCGCGGACCCGGTCGCCGCCGCCGGAACCGGCTTACCCGGCGCAGATTCGGACGTCAGCACGACCAGCGACACCAGCAGGGCGGCCAACCCGCCCGCCGTCGCCGAGACGAGCCAGCCCACCCGGCTCAGCCGCCGGCGGCCGGCTCGGAGGAGGAACAGCGGCACGGCCCGACATCCTTCACCACGCCGTTGCAGCCGGGTTGCACGAGGCCCGGACCGTAAGTAGTTGACGGAATTATGCAACTTAGGAACAATTCGACGGATATACCCGGCAGTGCCCTTGTGAGATGGTGGGCGCCGCCTTATGGTCACCTCACCCTGCCGGCGGTCGTGAGAGAAACGAGTCCCCCGATGTCACCGAGCATCCCCGGAGTTGTCGCAGGACAGGCGAGATGGGCCGCGATCGTCGTGGCGACAGTGGCCGCCGCGGGCCTCGGACTCGCGGCCGACGCCGGTACCGCAGGCGCCGCGACGGCTCCGGTCGTGACGCGGGCCGCCCTCGACCCGGCGCTGGTAGCCGGGCGGGGCGCGCAGGTGGATTTCGTTGAGCAGGAAGCGGAAAACGCCGCGACCAACGGCGTGGTCATCGGCCCGGACCGGACCGCGTACACGCTGTCGTCGGAGGCGTCCGGGCGACGGGCGGTCAGGCTCGTGCCGGGGCAGCACGTCGAGTTCATGTTGCCGAGCGCGGCGAACGCGATCACCGTTCGGTACAGCATCCCGGACGCGGCGACCGGTGGCGGCATCACCGCGCCGCTGGACGTCACGGTGAACGGCGCCCACCGCAGGACCATGACGCTCACCTCGCGGTTCTCCTGGCTGTACAACCAGTACCCGTTCTCCAACGACCCCAACGCCGACCTGCTGCACCCCGACTGGTGGATCACCGAGTGCCAGTGCGTGCCACGGGACACCACACCACCCCCGACGATCGTGAAACCGTTCCGCCCCACGCACTTCTACGACGAGCAGCGCCTGCGGCTCGACCGCACCCACCGCGCCGGTGACAAGGTGCGGCTCACCGTCCCGACCGGCAGCCGGGCCGCGTGGACCGTCGTCGACCTGCTCGACTCGGAGCTCGTCGGCCGGCCGCACGTCAATCCGCGCGCGGTGAACGTGCTGCTGGCCGGCGCCGACCCGACCGGGCGACGCGACTCCGCCGGCGCGTTCGACCTCGCGATCGCCTTCGCCAAGCGTCACCACCTCGCGGTGTACGTTCCACCCGGCACGTTCCAGGTGAACCGCCACATCATCGTGGACAACGTGACGATCGAGGGCGCCGGCAACTGGTACACGACCATCAAGGGACACGAGGTCGCGCTGAACCCGCCGGCCCCGGACGGCTCGGTGCACACCGGCGTGGGCTTCTACGGCAAGGACGCCTCGGCCGGCGGCAGCGGCAACGTGCACCTGTCCGGCTTCACCATCGAGGGCGATGTCCGCGAACGCATCGACACCGATCAGGTCAATGGGATCGGGGGAGCGCTCAGCAATTCGACCATCCGCGGCCTCTACATCCACCACACCAAGGTGGGCATGTGGTTCGACGGGCCGATGACCAACACCCGCGTTACCGACAACATCGTGGTCGACCAGATCGCCGACGCGCTGAACTTCCACATTGGAGTGACGAACTCCTTGGTGTCCAACAACTTTGTCCGCAACACCGGGGATGACGGCCTGGCCATGTGGTCGGAGAAGATCTCCAACGCACGCAACACCTTTGACCACAACACCGTGCAAACCCCCGTGCTGGCCAACGGGATCGCATTGTACGGCGGCACCGACAACACGGTGTCCAACAACCTCATCGCCGACCCGATCCGCGAGGGCAGCGGTCTGCAGCTCGGTTCCCGGTTCGGCGCGGAGGCGTTCACCGGCCACGTGTGGATCACCGGCAACACCACGGTCCGGGCCGGCACGTTCGAGCTGAACTGGAACATCGGCCTCGGCGCCATCTGGATCTACGCGCTGGAGAAGAACATCGACGCGGACATCCAGGTCGTCGGCAACCACTTCCTCGACAACACCTACAACGCGATCATGCTGGTGAGCGACTTCCCGGTGAAGGACCTGTACTCGATCACCAACGTGCACTTCAAGGACACCAGGGTCGACGGCACCGGCACCTCGGTGGTCAGCGCCCGCGTGGCGGGATCGGCGTCGTTCGAGAACGTGGACGCGCGCAACGTCGGCGCGGTCGGCGTGAACAACTGCGGGTCGTTCCACTTCACCCCGGCCGGCTCGGAGTTCTCGCTGACCGACCTCGGCGGCAACGACGGCGGCGGCACGACCGGACCGTGGCTCGCCGCATGGGAACTGCCGAACACGATCACCTGTGACGACCGTCCGCCGGTCGTCGCGCCCCCGCCGCCGTCGAGGTGGTGATCGCCCGGTTGGGGTGAGCACGCACCGGGTATAAGTGCCCCGTGTTCGCCACCTACCTGCTCCCGGTCACCACGGCGCTGTCGATGTTCCCGATCATCGTGCTGCTCGTGATGCTGCCCGTCGCGGTGATCAGCTACCGGCGCCGCGGCCGCGCGGGTGGCTGGACCGCGCTGGTCTTCTACGGCTTCCTGTTCTACCTGCTGGCCGCGTTCCTGCAGACGATCATCCCGCTGCCGAGCGACCCCAGCGGGTACTGCGCCACCCAGACCTACGCCAGCACCCCGCAACTCCGGCCGTTCTACTTCGTCGACGTGGTATCCACCCGCGCCCGCGGACAGTGGAGTCCCACCGCGATGCTGCACAACCCGGCGCTGTGGAGCACCGCGCTCAACGCCGTCCTGCTCGTCCCGCTCGGCTTCTTCCTGCGCTACCTCACCGGAGCGCGGTTCCTTGCCGCGACCGCGATCAGCTTCGGGGTCTCGCTGTTCTTCGAGCTCACCCAGCTGACCGGGCTCTGGTTCATCTATCCCTGCGCCTACCGGCTGTTCAGCGTCGACGACCTGATCCTCAACACCTCGGGCGCCGTGCTCGGCTGGCTGATCGCGGGTCCACTCGGCCGGATGCTGCCGGACCTCGACCCGGTCAGGGATCGCCGCCGCTACGCGACCAAGGTGACCGTCAGCCGCCGAATCCTCGCCCTGCTCGCCGACGCGGTCGGCTTCGCCGTGCTGACCGGCTTCTTCCTCGGCCTGATCGTCCTCTTTGGAGGGACGGTCACCGGCCAGCAGTCGACCGTGGCGATACTCGCCATCGTCTGGTTCCTGGTGGTGCCGATCCTCACCGGCTCGACCGTCGGCAAGCGGGCGATGCTACTGCGGATCGAACGCACCAACGGCAACCGCGCCGGCCCACTGTCCATTGTGGTCCGTTACACGATCCTGCTGTCGCCGCTGTGGTTGCTCTGGCTCGGCCTGTCGGTCGACCACTGGGACATCTTCGGCCACCCGCGACAACTTCTCATTCCCATCGGGTTGCTGCTGTCGGTGTTCGTCGTCGGAATCTGGTCGCCGCTCGCCGTGATCTTCGGTGGCGAGCCGGCGCCCTACGAGCGGCTGTCCCGCACGGTCAACGTGGCGATCGTCAACACCCCCGAACGCTCGTCGGACCACAAAGGACTTCTACGTCCTCGGTCGTAGGGCCACCGCGGCGAGCGCGACGAACAGGGCGAGCAGCGCGGGAATGGTCAGGGCCGAGGCGAGACCGAACAGTTCGGCGGCGGCGCCGATCACGACCGGACCGACGACGAAGCCCAAGAAGCCGAGGCCCGCCACCCGGGCGATGGCCTGCCCGGCGCGGGCCGGATTGTGGTTGCCCGCGGCGGAGAATACCTGCGGGGCGATGCAGGACAGGCCCGCACCGAGGCAGCCGAACCCGATCACCCCGGCGATCGGATGGCCGATGAGCAACGCCGCGCCCAGCCCGGTGCCGGCCAGCACGCCGCAGCCACGGACCAGAGTCACCGGGCCGAATCGGGCGGTGAGCCGGTCCCCGGCCAGGCGCCCGGCCATCATCATGATCGCGAACGCCGCGTACGCCGCGGTCGCGAAGCCGGGCGAGTTGCCGAGGCTGTCGCGCAGGTAGACGGTGCTCCAGTCGGCCGCGGCGCCCTCGCCGACCAGGCAACAGAACACCAGCACGCCAAGGAAGAGCACGCCAGGCATGGGCCCGGCGGCGCGATCCTCGCGCTGGTCGGGCCCGGCCGGATCGGATGGCAGCGCCCATCGGGCCGCCAAGATCGCTATCACGAGCACGCCCGCGGCCACGTTCAGAAAGGTCGCGGTGGGCCCGATGCCGGCGAAGGCGAACAGACCGCCGATGGCCGCGCCAAGGAACCCACCGATGCTGTACACCGCGTGAAACGACGAGATGATCGGTTGCCGCCAGGCCCGTTGCACCTCAATGGCATTGACGTTCATCGCCACGTTGAGCACGCCGTGCACCGTGCCGAAGACGAACAGGGAAATCGCCAGCGTCGCCAGGTTGACGGCGAGGGCGGGCAGGATCAAGGCCGCGCCGTCGGCGAACACCGCCGGGATCATGATCTTCCCGCTGGCGTACCGGTCGACCAGCCGGCCAGACAGCTGCATCCCAACAATGGCCCCGCCGGCAAAGGCCAGCAGACCAATACTGAGCCGGCCGTCGCTGAGCCCAAGGGCATGCTTGATCGCCGGTATCCGGGCCGTCCAGGCACCCAGGATCGTGCCGTACAACAGAAACAACAGCGACGCCGCCACCCGCCCGCGCACCAGGACATCCGCACGCCGGTTCGGGCCTATCGGCCTCTTCAGGAACACCTACGCCACCATGCCGTGAAGATCGACGAGGCGGTCGTGCTAGCTACCGACCTAAGCATGAGTGCCGGGGATGGCGGTGACGGCGAGTTTGCTGAGGGCTAGGCGGTTGGGGAGGCCGGTTTTGGCGATGAGGCTGGAGATATGGCCTTCGACGGTGCGAGGGGAGAGGTGCAGGCGGTCGGCGATCTCGCGGTTGCCGAGGCGGTCGGCGAGGTAGCGGAGGACTTCGAACTCGCGGACGGTGACCCCGGCGGAGCGTAACGGCTGGGGGATGCCGATGACGCCGTTGCGGCGTTGCGCGACGCGCAGGCCGGTGCTGCGCAGGAGCGCTCGGCAGGCGCTGGCGACCGCGGGGACGTCGGCGGCATAGAAGTAGTCTTCCGCGCTGCGCAGCCAATCGACCGGGGTGCCCCAACCGTCCGCGATGGCGACCTCGCCGACCAGGCGCAGACCGAGGTTTCGGCCCATCGCGTATGGCGCGCCGGTCAGGACGGCCTCGGCCACGCTGGCCGACGCGTCAGCAGGCCGCCCTGATCGTCCACAGAGGACTGCACGGGCAAGTAGGGAGAACTGCCGGTCCCAGCGGTGGCAAGCGGCCGGGACCGACGTGATCGCCTGGTACTCGGCCCAGTCGACCTCGCCGTCCATGGTCCGCAGCAACAGGTGGATGCCGTAGCGCCCGCTCAGCGGGAAGATCGTCGGGTTGGTCTCCTCGGCGCGCAGCGCCAGGTCGAGCTCGTCGCCGGCCCGGGCACGGTCCTCTTCGAGCAGGGCGCAGAACCCGCGCGCCAGGCCGTGCACGCGAGGGGTGTACATCGGCTGGTCGTCGCCCTGCAGGCGGCGGAACTCGCCGAGCGCGCGGTCCATCTCCCGGCGCCGGCCCTGATGTGCGGCGAGGACCGAACGTGCGAGCAGCGCTTGATAGGTGGTGTCGAGCAACCGCAGCCGGCTGGTGGCCGCGAGCACCTGGTCGATCAGTGCGCTGGCGGTGGTGAAGTCGCCCAGCAGCACGGAATGCACCGCCATGGACACCTCGGCGAGATACCTGGCACTGACCGCGCCCGCACGGGTCGCCTGCTCCCTGGCCTGCTCGAGACGTTCGAGGCCACCGTCGCGCAGGGCATCGTCGTTGCCGAGGCGCACCAGCGCGTGGATCACCCAGATCGGCAGGTCGTGCTCAACGGCGATGGCGTGCGAGCGCTCCAGCAACGCGGTTGCCTCGTCCGGGTTCCGTGGGCGGATCACCGCGCCGAGCAGTTGCAGGGCCTGGCACGCGACCACCGGTAGCGGCACGGCCTCGGCCACCGCCGCCGCCCGCCTGGCGATGTCCTCCGCGACAGCGAGTTGATCCTCACCGGCGACGTCCAGCGCGAGGTGCGCGGCGACCACGTCGACCGGGGCGATGTCCTCCGCCGCGGCGTCTGGACCGAGCAGGGCGCGCGCGGCGTCGATCTGTGCCATGGCCGGAGCGGACTGCCCGGCGACGACCGCGGCCCAGGCGAGCCGGGTGTGCAGCCGCGCGTGGCGCCGGGGATCGAGATCGCCGCCGACCTGGTCGAGGATCCCCACGGAGGCGAGCGCGCGTTCCATCAGCCCACACTCGGCCAGTGCGTACAGCAGCGTCTCCATCGCGTCCGCCCGCGCCGCGTGGTCGCCGGATGGCAGCAGGTCCCAGGCACGGTCCAGCAGCGTGACCGCCGAGCCGGCCGCGCCCTGGGCGAGTGCCCGCTGGCCGGCCTCGGTGAACAGCCGCCCGGCGGCCGCCGGATCGCCGGCCTCCACCAGCAGGGTGGCCGCCACCTGACACCACTCGCCAGGCAGACCCGGGTACACGGTGGGCATCGTGTCCGCCGCTCTCCTGGCGAGCGTCGCCCGCTCGGCGGGAGACAGCATGGTCAGCAGCGCGTCGCGGATGAGCCGGTGCCGAAAGCCGTACCAGTCAGGGGTTTGCTCGTCCGCGCCGACGAGCTGGGCGACGATCTCGCCGTGCAGGTAGCCGAGCAGGTCCCGGTCGGTGAGACCGGTGGCCGCGCGCACCACGGCCAGCGGGAACCGGATGCCCAGCATGGCCGCCAGCGACAGCAGCTCCTTGGCCGCCGGCTCCAGCAGGTCGACCCGCTTGGTCAGGCTCCTGGCGAACGTCACGGGCAACCGGCTGTCCCGCCGCTCGCGCAGCTGCCAGGCGGCCGCGCTCGAGGTCAGCATGCCACCTTCGGTCAGCCCGGTGACGAGTTCCTCGGCGAGGAACGGGTTTCCCGCGCTGCCCGCCCACAGCAGGTCCGCCGCCGGTCCCGGCATCTCGGCCGCGTCGATGCCGAGGCACGCGGCGGCCAACCGGCCGAGGTCGTCACGGCTGAGCCGGTTCAGCTCGACCAGGATCGCCGAGCCGCGCTGGGCGGCCGCGCGAGCCAGCCGCAGCGCCGGGCACGGTTCGTCCCGAATAGTGCCGACAAATACCGCCGGCTGCCGGTCAAGGTTGTCGATCAGATATTCCACGACGGCCAAGGTCTCGGCGTCGGCGTCCTGGAGGTCGTCAAGTATCAGCAGGCACCCGCAGCCCTTGCCGGCCAGCCCGGTCAGCCGCAGTACCGCCTCGGCGAGAATGACCACGGAACCGGTGTCGTGGGCGGCCGCCTCGCCCCAGTCGGGAATCAGCCGGGCCAGGATCGGCCGGTAGGGTCCCAGCGCGGCGACATCGATCGGATTCTCATCGCGGGACAGGGAAAGCAGCGCCTCGGTCAGCGAGCGGAACGGCACCATCGGGCCGATGACGCTGCCCCGCCCGCGCAGCAGACGCATACTCGCGGCGAAGGCGAGATCCGCGGCCGCTAACGCTAGCCGCGACTTCCCGATACCGCTCTCACCAACAAGAAAGACGGTGTTGCCCCGACCGGAACGTGCCGCAGCGAGTACATCTCGAATCGTCTGGATTTCGTCGTCACGGCCAATAATGACCGGAGACCGACACCCGGCGGGCATTTTGTCACCTTATCTATGGGTGTCGGACCGGTCTATCCGCCAAATGCCTTGACTGCGGAAAGGGTGCATTCGGTAACGCTGGGAAATCGCGGACCTATTCCGAGTCGTACGTTCTTCTGTCCATATAGGACTCTTCGAAGATGGTGAGCGTACCGCCGCTGCAGGTGGGGTGCGCGATCCAGGCGAGCGTCGAGGTATCGGCGAACACACCGCCGGTTGCCCCTGGTGGGACGGCGACGCCGGCGAGCGCCGCCTCGCGCACCCCGAAGGTCCCCACCGACGTCAGTTCGACGCCGCCGAGGGGGTTGTCGTTGATAGCCGACATGTTTCTCCTCACTTTTGTGGTCTCAACAGAAGGACGGAGGGCACCCGCTGCGGAAAGCCAAGCCGCAGGAGCCCGTATCCGATCCCGGCCAGCCCGCTGAGCAGGCCGGGAGTGGTCACATACCCGGGAGTTCCGCAGGATGGACCGTATCGGTCGATTGCCCCGAGGATCATGGTCGCGCGGCGCCGGCGGGCCGCGACCGTTGCCGGGCACGGGTCGTCGCCGGCCACCACGGTCAGCGCCTCGGCGATACCCAGCTCGCCGTGGCACAGGCTGAGGTCACGCAGCATGGGGCCGCCGACCAGCGCGCCGGCCGCATAGTCGGAAGGCGTGCCGGCGACGGCCGCCCGGGCGATGAGCCGGCCCGCCGTGCCCACGCACCACCCGGGCACCGAGGTGTCCTCGGGCGTTACCCGGTCAAGCGCGGTCCTGGCCGCCGCCGCATACCGTGGTTCCGCCGGGGCACACCTGGCCAGCGACCACGCGATTCCGGCCCAGCCATCGGCGAAGCCGTCCGGGACCTCGGGCGCCGCGATGACCAGCGAGGCCGTTCGATCCGCGCACTCCGTGGCGAGCCGTTCCGCGGCGGTGAGGCCGAGTTCGGCGTGCACGGCGGTCATCGCGGCCAGGCACCCCGCGCTGCCGTTGGCCCAGCCGGGCGTGTCCGGTGCGGTGGCCGCGAGCGCCACCGCGGCGCCGGTCCACTCACGAAGTCGCAGATCGTCGAGCAGAGTGGCCAGCCTGGCGAGCCCGTAGGCGATCCCGCCGAGACCGTGCAGCCCGCCGCGCCCGATCAGCGCCACCAGGTCGGCGCGTTCGGCGAGCGTGTAGAGCAACGCCGGCATCGGGGCGACCGCCGAGCGCGCCAGCTCCGCGTACCGGGCGACCCCGCTGATCTCGGAGAGCTGCGCCAGAAACAGGGCGACACCGAGGTAGCCGTTGGCGAGCCCACCACCCATCGGCAGCACCACCCAGTGCCGGTCGTCGACCAGCTGGAGGCCGAGCCAGTTCACCCGGTCCGCCCCGGCCAGGCTCCCGGCGACGATCTGGTCGGCGACCGCGCATGCCGCGGTGAGCAGCCGCTGCGGATGCACGACCGAGCCGCTCACCAGGCCGGACATCGCGTCGACCCGGCGGTGTTCGCCGGCCGGCAAACCAGACCCGCGCCGGGTGGCCAGCGTGGCGGAAATGATCCATTCCTGGCGGCGGCGGTCCGCGTCGCACAGTTCGCCGAGCTTGTCCAGGGCGCCGCGCACCCCGGCCGGGTCGAGCAGACCGGGCAACCGGCGCCGGTCCGAGGTCCACAAGTCCCTGGCGCCCGGCCGGCCGAAGAACAGCGGCACGTCACCGGACCAGAGGTCCATCAACTCGTAGCGGACCAGCCGCCGCCGCAACGGATCCGCCGCGGACTCTCGCCACAGCACGTCGAGCGTGCGGTCCCGATCGAGCGCGTCGCGCAGCAGATCGGGATGGGTCGACTCGTCCAGCAGGGCCGCATAGCCCTTGGTTGGACGAACCACCACCCGGATCTCGAGCTCGCGGCATCCCCCGATGAGCTCGGCGAACTCCTTTCGCCGGTGCACGATCGCGTTGTAGCCGAGGCGGAATCCTTCCTGCAGCGCGGCTTCGTGGTCGACCGGATCGATCTCGACGCCGTCGAGCTTCGGCTGGTTGCGGGCGGCGGAGATGGGCACGGCGCGCCGGGTCAGCCGCATCCGGTCGGTGCCGGCGAAGTCCCAGTCGACCACGTCCGTCGGCGACACCCCGCCGCGATCCCCGCCGAGGCCGGACAGGTCGCGCGCGCCGTGCTCGCCGACCATCAGGAACGGCAGCAGCGCGGTGCGGTGCACCGACGCGGCCAGCGCGGTGGCGGCAGGATCCGTTGGCACGCCGGGCATCGGCAGGTTCGGGTGGAACAACGTCTCGACGTCGACCAGAACCGGCTGGTCCCCGCAGGCGATCAGGTTCTCGCAATGGATGTCGGAGCCGTCGACGGTGTGCAGCAGCGCGAGCAGCGCGCCCTGCCTGCGGTAGAACCGGTCCACCTCGTCCGGGTCGGTCATCGGCCGGTGCTCGATGTGTTCCAGCCAGCCGTATCCGGCCCTGGCCAGGGCGGCCGCGGTGCGCAGCCGAAGCCCCGGCACCGCATGGTTGAGCCGCCGCACCAGAGCGGCGAACCGAAGGTGTACCTCGACGTCGCGTGGCCGGTACACCACCCGGCGGCCGTCGGCGAAGCGCAGGATCGTCACCGAGCGACCGTGCTGGTGCGCGTCGCCCTGCCCGGCGTCGAGGGCCACGACCGGGCCGGGGTCCGCGCCGCCGAGCAGCGCCCCCACGATCTCCGCCCGGTCGTGCGCGAACCGGCTGAGCAGCTCGAGGTTGGCCTCGGTGGCGAACCCGCAAGTCTCGCCGAGGAGCCTGGCCAGCACTGGGTACCTGGTGAGCAGTTCGGCCAGCGCGCAGGGATCGGCCAGCCGCCTGACGAAGTCCGCGAACCGCTCCCGTGAGTCGGCTCCGGCCAGGAGCGAATGCCGTTCGTGCAGCTCGAGCACGAACGTCCGTACCGCGATCGCCACCAGCCGCCGGCTCAACCACCTGGTGACCGTGCCGGCCACCGCGCCGAAGTCCACCTCCCGCTCGGTGAGCGGCAGTCCGGCCAGCCTGGCCACCGCGTCGGATACCAGCGGCCGCAACGGAATGGCGAACGCCTCGCGCCAGTCCGCCGGGGGTTCACCGGCCGGTGGAACGGAGGCCCGCACCGCCCGTTCCACCAGGTCCACCCAGGCCGGACGGGGGATCCTGGCGGCAAGGCTCTCCGGCGACTCGGTCAGCAATCCCGACAGTCCCGCCTCGTCCAGCCCGATCTCGGCCAACCGCTCGGCGAGCCCGGCGCCATCGGATCCGTAGCCGGCCCGCCAGCGGTCGAGCGACGCGTCCGTCCCGGCTCCGTGCGGCATCGCCCCAACGCGCCGCTCGTGCAGCGCCAGCCCGCGAACCCACCAGCAGGCGTTCGGATACGTGCTCGACGACCGGATATGCGTGGTTTCGGCCGCTCTTGAGCTCACCGCACGGACGTTGCCAGGTGCACAACTCGAAGTCATGCGTGGAAACCACGTGGTTTCCAGGTGCCGGGTGCCCGGTGACGACGCGGTGCGTGCCGGGCACGATGCGCGACATCGGTGGCCGGCATGTGCCGGTCAACGATTTAGTCAGACTTAGACCACATTGATGGCCATTTGGTTGATAACCGGTGGAATCCACTTGCTTTAGCGGACCCGGCATTTGTGGACGACCGTTGGTATGCCTTCGTGCGATTGGCAGATGCCGATCTACGGAAAGCGATGGCGCTGACACCCGAGGTGTCCATTTATCGAATTCGCAGGTAATTGTCGACCCGGACGCCGAACCGGAGGGCCATTCCATGTGTAAGGACGGTGGGTTCGCTGGCGAAGTTGGGCGCCGCGCACTCATGTGAGCGATGCGGTAAGCGCGCAGGCTCGAGGCTGTAAGACATAGGGGAGGACGAGATGACCACATTTTCGGTGCTGGGACCGGTGGAGTGCTGGTCGGGTGAGCTGCCGGTGGAGATCTCCGGCACGCTGCAGCGCACACTGCTGGCGACGTTGCTCGCCAGCGATCGCACGCCGGTGTCGGTGGACGCGCTGGTACACGAGTTATGGGGCGACACGCC
>WUUC01071692.1_pt1 | contig 18353 bp, 17 predicted proteins | sample 6278441 | NCBI WGS metagenome assembly WUUC01 (sample SAMN13675441, study PRJNA597444) | soil metagenome | isolation source: soil | place: USA: Washington | collected 2017-10 | reverse complement strand
GCGCCGCCCTCCGCGTCCCCGTGTCTCCGTGTTGAACCGAAACTCCGTCGTCTCCGTTTTCTCGGCTCAGCACGGCTGAAGCGGCTTCCATTTCCGTGTAGTAACTGACCTGGCGAGGTACGCCCGAAGGCGGACACGACACAACTGAAACCGCGCTAACGCGGCTCGGGCGGTGTTCCCCACTCCACTGCGTCGACGGCCTTCGCGAGGGCTTCGAGCTCGGCGCGCTCGCTGCCGCGGTTCCGCAATTTCGCAACATAGCTGCCGTCGTGCAGTGCGAAGGGGATCCGTGTGTGAAACGTCCACGCGGCCGCGCCGCTCGCTTTGGCCGCGGCCGCCGCTTGACGCGCGTGCGTCGGCGCCTCGTCATTCAGCTGGATGTCGCATCCCGGGAAATCGGAAAAGGGCGTCGGCTCCTGGAAGTAAACGGGACGCGGTGGACGGCCCATCGCCGCAACCGTCTCCGCGACCGCTGCCGCTGCGGCCGCTGGCAGATACCATGTGGGCACTCGCGGCTCGTGGACCGCGGCCAGGCTCAGATTGGCGGTGCGCGCGGTTTGCGCCGACAGGCGCTGTGACCCGCCGCCGGTGGATGCCATCAGGATGCGCGGCGGGCTGCCCGGGCGATCTTCGCTCCGCACGGCAGCCGCAATGGCCGCGACGTCGGCCGCCGTCATGTGATTGTTCTCGTACTCGTTCTGCAGGTCGAACATCACGTGTGGATGCGCGCCGGCCAGCCTGCGCGCCACTTCCCGGACCTGCGCGGTGTAGGCCGGAATCGTCACGCCTGCCGCGTTTCCCGTAATCGTCTCCCGCGAGAAGGACGCGTCGACCAGCACGCCGTGTTCGGAGGCGTCGTTCAAGAGCGTCAGGAACCGCTGCCACGTCGTCTCGCGGATCGGTCCGGAAGCCGTGAACAGCGCGTCGTCGGACGCGGCGCGGAGGGCCGATCCCGGACATCCGTAATGCCACCAGTTCGGAAACACGCGGACGCCGTCGACGCCAATGCTGCTGAAGTACGCGAAGTCGGATCGGAGGTTCGCGTCGGTAGCGCGGAGACCGTCGAAGTACGACACGAAGAGCAGGAACTTCGGCGAGCCGTTCACCGCGAGTCGTGCGCCGTCCACGGTGAGTGCGGCGGGAGAGCGCTGGGCCAATGGGGAACCGGCAGCGATGGAGCCGAGCGCCACGACGGCCTGAACGAAGATGAGTGTTCTACGCATCCGGGCGCCGTGCCACGAAGGTCAAGGTCTCGAACAGGTTCTTGCGAATCTTGAACAGGAGCTCTTCGGTGCGCGTGTAACGCGACAGCGCATCCAGGCCCGGAAGGTTCACGACGAGCGCGGCCGCGGCCAGCGCATCCCGCCGGAGCCCGGTTGCGGCGCCTATCGTGCGGACGACGCGCTCGATATCGAACCCGCCGTCGTACAACAGCTGACGGACGCGCCGCTCGGTGGTGACGAAGTTATGCGTGTAATCGATGTCCCAGAAGAAGCCGCGCTCCTTCAGATAGTCGGGGACGACCACGAAGAAGATGCCGCCGGGCCGCAGCACCCGCAAGGCCTCGGCGGTGAACGCCCGTGCCGCATCGATCCCCGGCATGTGTTCCAGCACCTGGTCGGCGTACACGACATCGGTGCTCGCGTCCGGCGCCGGAATCGGCGGAGTCCACGCCTGGAGGACCTCGAAGCCCTGCGCCGTGAGGTGCTCCGCAAGAATGGGGCTCGGCTCGATTGCCGAATACGTCCAGCCTTTGGCGACGGCGAGCGTTGCGAGCGTGCCCTGGCCGGGGCCGATTTCGAGCATCCGGCCCGGCGCTCCGTAGTGTCGCGTCAGCAGCGCCAGCCGGCTCCGCTCGACCGCGCTGCGGCGCGCGGCCCCGACCGAGGTGAGTTGCTTCTCTGAAAAGGTCCGGTAGAACCGCTCGCTCATGAGGGCATGTGGGTCATGCGCGTGGACGCGTGTTCCATCTTGGCGCGCGATTGTCGAGCGGTCAACCGGGAACCGTGCGGCGACGGTTGTCACGATGTACTACACAGAAGCGCGCAGAGCACGCCGAGGGTCTATCTACGTTGTTCTCTGCGAGCTCAGCGCGCTCTGCGTTGTTCGTCGTGATCGGGTACGTGGGGACTACCTCAACCGGGATCAAGCCGATCGCGCTACACCGCTCGTCCCGCCCGAATGAACGTCCCCTCGCGCAGCTCGGCCAGTGCGGTCCGCAGCTGCTCCTGCGTGTTCATCACGATCGGCCCGTACCATGCGACCGGCTCTTCGAGCGGCCTGCCGGAGACGAGCAGGAAACGGATGCCTTCATCGCCTGCCTGCACGGTGATCTCGTCTCCGCGATCGAAGAGCACGAGGGAGCGGTTCTGCGCGTCTTCAGGAGCGGTCGATCCGTGAGGAATGCCTGCTTCGTCGGCGAGCTCGTTGCGTACGAGCCGCGGATCCGAAGCGTCGCGGAACGTGCCGCTGCCCGCGAAAACATATGCGAAGGCGTTGCGCGTACGGTCCACGGGCAGGCGTGCCCGCCGGCCAGGCGGCACTGACACGTCCAGATACCGCGGGTCGGCGGCGACTCCCTCGACCGGCCCGCTCCTGCCCCAGAACTCGCCGCAGATCACCCGCACGTGCGTGCCGTTGTCGTCGGTCACCTCGGGAATGTCGCGCGCCGCGACGTCCTGATAGCGGGGCGATGTCATCTTCAGCGACGCAGGCAGGTTCGCCCAGAGCTGGAACCCGTGCATGCGGCCCGAGCGGTCGCCCTGCGGCATCTCCTGATGCATGATGCCGCTGCCGGCGGTCATCCACTGCACGTCGCCGGCGGCCAGGCGGCCGCGATTGCCGAGGCTGTCGCCGTGCTCGACCGTGCCCGCCAGCACGTAGGTGATCGTCTCGATCCCGCGGTGCGGGTGCCAGGGAAAGCCGGCGAGGTAGTCCGCCGGATTGTCGTTGCGGAAATCGTCGAGAAGCAGGAACGGATCGAACCGCGAGGTGCGGCCGAACCCGAAGGCGCGTTCGAGCTTCACGCCGGCGCCTTCGACGGTGGACGTCGTGCGCAGGGTCTCTTTGACCGGTCGAACGGACATGAACACCTCCTGTGGGGGCAGCGGACGGGCCGAATTTGAATATACAAAGTATAGTCACTCTACGTCAAGTAGTAACTTGCTCTCGATACGCCGGCAGCGCTATGATGCGATTGCGATCATGCCGCGGGACGCTTCAACGCCGCCAGAGCTCTGCAGCCGCTTCCACCGCGCGAGCGAGCTCATCGGACGCCGCTGGACCGGCGCGATCATCTTCGTCCTCCTCAAGACGCGCTGCCGCTTCGCCACGCTGCGCGACGCCATTCCGGACATCACCGACCGCATGCTCAGCGAGCGCCTGCAGGAGCTGGAGCAGGAAGGGATCGTCGAGCGCGCCGTCATCCCCGAGACGCCGGTGCGGGTCGAGTACTCCCTCACGAAAAAAGGACGATCCCTGGCCGCCCCCATCAACGCAATCGCCGACTGGTCCCATAAATGGATCGAAGCCGAACCATCCGCGGCCGCCCGACGCGGCCGGCCGAAACGCCGCGCCTGACGCCGCCGCAACAATCGCACTGATTACTTGACGCATGTTAATTACTTTTATATAGTAAAGACGGTGATGTGCTGACGGATCGTGCGTGCGGGCCCGCCGCCCGGGCCCTGAGAGGACAACATGGCTACAGTCACGACATGGCAGATCGATCCGACCCACGCCTCGGTCGAGTTCGCGGTGAAGCACATGATGTTCGCGACGGTCCGCGGGCGCTTCAAGTCGTTCACCGGCACCGTCCAGGTGGACGCGGACAACCCGAACAACTCGCGCGTAGAGGCCACCATCGACGCGACGAGCATCGACACCGGCGTCGCCGATCGCGACAACCACCTTCGCTCGGCTGATTTCCTCGATGCCGCGAACCACCCGACCATCACCTTCCGCGGCACGCGCGTGGACGGCGCCCATGCGAAGGAAGGCGACCGGTTCCGCATCGCCGGGGAGCTGGCCATCCGCGGAAAGGCGATTCCGGTGACGCTGAACGCGACCTTCAGCGGCGTCGGCAAGGATCCATGGGGGCAGCAGCGGGCCGGCTTCTCGGCGTCCGCGGAAATCGATCGGCGCGACTGGGGTCTCACGTGGAACCAGGCGCTCGAAACCGGCGGCATTCTCGTCGCCAACACCGTCAAGATCGAGATTGAAGCGGAGGCGGTGAAGCAGGCGGGCCAGGGCGCAGCAGTGGCGTGACGCGCCCGGCATATTCAGTTCTCGACCTCGCGCCGATCGTCGAGGGAGGCGACGCCGCCCAGGCCTTCGCGCGTTCCCTCGACCTCGCCCGGCATGCCGAACGGTGGGGCTACACCCGCTACTGGCTTGCCGAACACCACAACATGCCTGGCGTCGCGAGCGCGGCGACGTCCATCGTGATCGCTCACGTGGCGGGCGGAACATCGGCGATCCGCGTCGGCGCCGGGGGCGTCATGCTGCCCAACCACGCGCCGCTGGTCGTCGCCGAGCAGTTCGGCACGCTCGCCTCGCTGTTTCCCGGCCGGATCGATCTCGCCGTCGGCCGCGCGCCCGGCACCGACCCGATCACCACGCGTGCACTTCGCAGGAACGCGACAGGAGATCCGGATTCGTTCCCGGCGGAAGTCGTAGAGCTCATGGGGTACTTCCGCGAAGCGGAACCCGCGCAGGCTGTGCGGGCGGTGCCCGGCGCCGGTCTCGACGTGCCGGTGTGGATTCTCGGGTCCAGCCTGTTCGGCGCCGAGCTCGCGGCGGCGCTGGGTCTGCCCTATGCGTTCGCCTCGCATTTCGCGCCCATGCAGTTGACGCCAGCCATCGAGCTGTATCGAAGGACGTTTCGTCCATCCCGGCGCCTGGCGTCACCCTACGTGATGCTGGGCGTCAACGTGATTGCCGCCGACACTGAAGAAAGTGCCCGCCTCCTGCAGACGTCGCAGTTCCAGGCCTTCGTCAACCTGCGCCGCGGTCGGCCAGGTCGGCTGCCGCCGCCTCGCGCGCAATTCGAAGAGGAGTTGGCGCCATCCGAACGCGCCATGCTCGATCAGGCGCTCGCCTGTTCGTTTGTCGGAACCGAGGATCGAGTGCGGCGTGACCTCGAGGCGTTCGCCGCGAGCACCGGGGCGGACGAACTGATCATCGCGGCGCACATCTTCGACCACGAGGCGCGCCTGCGGTCGTACGAGATCGCGGCGGCTGTCCTGAACGGCTAGAGCCGTCGGTGCCTCACGAAGGATCCTCCGTGGTAGTGCTTGAATTTGCGGGCGCTCACCTCACTCGACTGCAACCGGTTCGGTGAGCGAGGGAAGTGTCTGCTCAATCGCCGGGCGATGCGATTCGAGCCACGGCGGAAGGACCAGCCGTTCGCCCAGGTGCGCCGGATCCTCGTCGGCCGCGAACCCCGGGCCGTCCGTCGCAACCTCGAAGAGCACGCCGCCAGGCTCCTTGAAGTACACCGACTTGAACCAGAATCGATCGATGACGTCGGTGGCCATGCCGCCCGCCGCGACGACACGCTCGCGCACGGCACGCTGGTGCTGCTCGTCGTCGACGCGCCACGCGAGATGATGCACGCTGCCGACGCCCCAGGCTCCGCGGCGCTCGCCGGGCGTTTCACGTACGTCGACGACTCCCGCCGCATCGCGGAACCCATATCGGGTCCAGCCGTGTTCATTCGCCAGCGGCTCGAACCCGAGCGCGCCGGTCAGAAACGTCCTCGTGATGGCTTCTTCCCGTTCCCACACCTGCGCGCCGTACAGGCCGCGCACCTGCCGTTCGGCCGGCACCGGGCTGCCATCCCACGGCGTGAACGGGCGCGGCATGCCGCGGGCGCTCTCGACGAGCGCGAGGCGCAGGCCGTGAGGATCGGTGAGCGGCACGACCGTGTCGCCGAAGCGCGTTTCCGCCGTCCGGAGCTGAGCGCCGTATCGCGTGAGACGCGCCGCCCAGTAATCGAGGCTGCCCGCAGGAACCTCGAGGCTCACTTCGACGGCGAGCCCATGTCCGACGCGCGGCGGCGCCATATGCGCCCAGGGGAAAAACGTCAAATCGCTGCCTGGATGTCCTTCCGCGTCGGCATAGAAAAGATGATACGTCCCGGGATCGTCCTGGTTCACGCTCTTCTTCACCAGCCGCATCCCGAGCACGCCCGCGTAGAAGTCGAGGTTCTCCTGCGCCCGTCCCGCAATCGCGGTGATGTGGTGAAGACCGTTGACACGTGTATTCTCCATACCCGCAGTATGGAGTATTTTGCGGTCACATGTGGGCGCTTCCCCCGGTTTGTACGTACGCCTCTTCGCCGTGCAGGCACATGTCGAGGCCGACGCTCTCGTCCGACGCGTTCGCGCGGAGCGGAATTACCAGGCCGATCACTTTCAGCAGAATGAAGCTCACCAGTCCGCTGTAAACAATCGCCGCCACAACCGCCGTGGCCTGCACGCCGAGCTGACCGGGGTTCCCGAACAACAGGCCGTCGTTGCCGGCGGCATTCAGCGCCTTCTGGGCGAACACGCCCGTGAGCAGCGCGCCCACCGTCCCTCCCACCCCGTGCGCGGCGACGACATCGAGCGAGTCGTCGAGCGCGGTCTTCGCGCGCCAGAGCAGGCCGAAGTAGCTCGGAACCGCGGCGATGCCGCCGAGGGCAATGGCGCTCATCGGGCCGACGAAGCCGGCGGCCGGCGTGATCGCGACGAGCCCGACGACGATCGCGGTCGCGGCGCCCACGGCGGTGGGCTTGCCGGATCGCGCGTAGTCGATCAGCGTCCAGACGACCAGTGTGCCCATCGGGGCGAGGAAGGTCGTCGTAAACGCGAGCGCCGCGAGCTCGCCTGCCGCGAGCGCGCTGCCCGCGTTGAAACCGAACCAGCCGAACCAGAGCAGACCTGCGCCGAGCAGCGTGAAGGGGACGTTGTGGGGGAGAAGCGCCGAGGTCTGGTAGTCGCGCCGCTTGCCGACCGCGATCGCGGCCACGAGCGCCGCGACCCCGGCGTTGACGTGCACGACGGTGCCGCCGGCAAAATCGAGCGCGCCCATGTCCGCCAGCCATCCGCCGCCCCAGACCCAATGCGCGACCGGGCTGTAGACGAGAAGCGACCAGAGCACGATGAAGGTGAGATAGGCCGAGAAGCGCATGCGCTCGACGATCGCGCCGGAGATCAACGCGGCCGTGATGATCGCGAACGTCCCCTGATAGGCCATGAAGAGGTAGTGCGGAATCGTTCCCTGCGGTTCCAGTCCGACGTTGCGCAGGAACAACCGCGACGTGTCGCCGAGCCAGTTGGAACCGGTGGTGAAGGCGAGCGAATACCCGACGGCGGCCCAGGCCACGCCGATGAATCCGAGCGCGATGAAACTCATCATCATCGTGTTCAGCGCGTTCTTCGAGCGGACGAGCCCTCCGTAGAAGAAGGCGAGCGCGGGCGTCATCAGGAGCACCAGCGCCGTCGAGATCAGCATCCATGCGGTATCCGCCTGGTTCATCACGTCACCTCGCTGTGAGCGCACATGTGGCGCTCGGTCACCACACATGAGGCAAGGCACAGGCCAGCGACCGACCCGCGGGCGCTCCGTCTAAGCGACTGATGCGATGCAAGTTAGGCGCGAAACTGCCAGGGGGGCAGAGCGACAAAAGTGTCCGGAGTACATCAGGGAGCGACATTTTTGTTTGCCGGTGGCAACATCAGATGCCGGCAGCCCCAAGGAGACGTCCGGCGATCCTTTTGCCAGTCATACTAAAATGTCTGATGATCACCATCGTCATACCAATTTGTATGGATTCCGACGACGCCCCGTGGCTGGTCAGCCGACCGCGGGACGCGCCGATTCCCGAGCAAATTGCGCGCTGCCTACGCGCGGCGCGCCGCATCCGACGCCGTGGCGTGCCTCTTGCTGACTCGGCCGCAGTCGGACTGGCGGCCCGCGGGCCCCGGTTCGACTCGAATCCAACCGCATACACGCCGGGTCAACGGAGGAGTGATGAAACGCAGGATCACGACAGGACTACTGTTCACAGCCATGGTGGCGGCGCCCGGCATCGCGCAGGCCGCGATTGACGCCGAGACCAAGGTGGCGCTCGACACCCTCTGGGTGATGGTGGCGGCCTTTCTCGTCTTCTTCATGAATGCCGGCTTCGCGCTGGTGGAGAGCGGTCTCTGCCGGGCAAAAAATGCGGTGAACATTCTCGCGAAGAATTTCATCGTGTTCGCCGCGTCGTCGGTCGCGTTCTGGGCGATCGGCTTCGCGCTCATGTTCGGCAATGGCACCGACCTGATCGGCCTGAACGGATTTTTTCTCGGCGGCGCCGATAACAGCCCCGCGAAGGCCGACGCGTACCAGGGTGTCTTCACCGCCCTGAACTGGACCGGCGTCCCACTCACGGCGAAGTTCTTCTTCCAGCTGGTGTTTGCCGGAACGGCCGCGACGATCGTCAGCGGCGCGGTCGCCGAGCGGATCAAGTTCGGGTCGTTCATTCTCTTCTCGTTCATCCTGGTCGGGCTGATTTACGCGGTCGGCGGCCACTGGGTCTGGGGCGGCGGCTGGCTGGTGAAGATGGGATTCGCCGATTTTGCCGGCTCCACGGTCGTCCACAGCATCGGCGGATGGGCCGCGCTCGCGGGTGTCCTGGTCCTCGGGCCCCGGCTCGGCAAGTACGCGGCCGACGGACGCATCAATCCGATACCGGGCCACAACATGACGTCCGCCACGCTCGGCGCGCTCATTCTCTGGCTCGGCTGGTTCGGGTTCAATCCGGGCAGCACGATGGAAGCTGACGCGAACATGATCGGCCTCATCGCGCTGAACACGAACATGGCTGCGGCCGCGGGCTGCCTCTCGGCGACCGTTGCCGCATGGGTGCTCCTCGGGAAGCCGGATCTGAGCATGATTCTGAACGGCACGCTGGCGGGTCTCGTGGCCATCACAGCCGGGTGCAACGTCGTCACGCCCGCCAGCTCCGTCATCATCGGCCTGATCGCAGGAGTGCTGGTCGTGTACGCCGTGCTGTTCTTCGACAGGGTAAAGGTGGACGACCCGGTCGGCGCGCTCAGCGTTCACCTGGTGAACGGCGTGTTCGGCACTCTGGCGGTCGGCTTGTTCGCGACCGACGGCGGCCTGTTCACCGGCGGCGGCATCGGCAAGACGATCACTCAGCTCGTCGGAATCGGTGCGATCGGCGGTCTCACCTTCGTGCTGAGTCTCGCCGCGTGGGTCGCGTTGAAGGCGACGATCGGCATCCGCGTATCGGCGGCCGAGGAGCTCGAAGGCCTGGATACGGGTGAGCACGGCATGGAGGCGTACGCCGGATTCGTGCAGGCTCGCGAGATGCGCACCGAGGTGATTTAGGCATCTTCACGTGAAAGACCCGGCGCCGGTGAGCCGGCGCCGGTGATGATTCGACCAATCGGAGGTGGCGACGTGCGTGTGACGACCATGAGTGCGAGCGTATTCGGCCGCGGTATCAGGATGGCTCTTTTTACCGCAGTTTTCTCATCCGCTGGGATCGGCGCGGCCCTGGCGCAGGACGACCCGAACCCGGGTGCGCTGACGATTTCCGGCGGCTTCGACTTGCCGTCCATCTACTTTTTCAGGGGCATCAGGCAGGAAACCGATCCCGGGCTGACGATGTGGCCCTTTGCGGATCTCGGCATCGCGCTCGCGTCGAGCGATACCGGGATCAGGAGCGTCGGCGTGAACGTCGGCGTCTGGAACAGCCTGCACACCGGAACCTCCGGCTCCGACGGTCAGACCGGGTTGCTGCACTATGAGGAAGACTTCTACGCGACGCTCGCGCTCGGGTTCGGCGGCGGCCTGACCCTCGGCACCACCTACACCGCCTATACCAGCCCGAACGGCCTGTTCGATACGGTGAACGAACTGAGCTTCCGGGTGGCGAAGAGCCACTGGCTGTCCCCCTACGCTCTGCTGGCCTTTGAGCTCGACGACGAAGGCCAGGCCGACGCAGGCGCGAGCAAGGGCACGTACCTGGAGCTCGGCGTGGCGCCGAGCTGGCCGCTCGGCGGCGCGGTGCTCGCCGTGCCGCTCAAACTCGGCATGAGCCTGAGCGACTACTACGAAGGGCTGGAAGGCGACGAGACGTTCGGCTTCTTCGACATCGGCGGTCTGGTCACGCTGCCGCTCGGTACACCCGGACGATTCGGCTCCTGGAATATTCACGGCGGCGCCAACCTGCTCGTATTGGGCGACCGCAACGAGCTGGCGAACCTGAACGCGGACGGCGATATCAACGGCACGCAGGTGGTCGGCCTGGTGGGGATCGGTTTCTCTTATTAAAAGGAGCAAGAGCAGGCAGTTCGGCAGGGTTCGTCTCGCGGCGGCCGCACGACCGCCAGCCGAGCGCTCGCAGACACCCTGGGAAACGGCGGTTCGTTCTCCCCGGAGCGTCTGCGCGCTGCGGTCGTACGAGCGTGGCGCCGGTGTTTGTCTGACGACGATCCACGCATATCATGACGATACCCATGGCCGAGCCCCGGTTCCACGCCGATCCGGCGACCGCCGCGCGCGCCGCCCGCGCGGCGCGGCTCGCCGCCGCCCGTACGGAGCTGTCCGCCGCGACCGAACGCGGCGAGGGAGGGCGTCAGGCCCTGCGGCAGTACTCGCAGCGGACCGATGCGCTCGTGCAGCAGCTGTTTGCGGACGCCGCGGCCGTGCGTCCGCCCGAAGGCCCGGATCAGCCCGTCGGGGTCTTCGCGCTCGGCGGATACGGCCGCCGGCAGCTGTGTCTCCACTCCGACATCGATCTGCTCATCCTGTTTGCCGAGCCGATCGGCGCTGCCGACGAAGGGTTCCTCCACGCCTTCCTCAATCCCCTGTGGGACCTCGGCCTCACCGTCGGCCACCACGTTCGCGAAGTGCATGAGGGCGCGGCCCTCGATGCCGACAATCCTGAATTCCTCCTTGCCCTCACCGATGCCCGCCCGATCGTGGGAGACGCGACGCTGCTCGACCAGTTTCTGGCGGCGGCCGACAGCACGCGCGCCGCGACGCGGACGCTCGACTCGCTCCGGAGGCTGATCGAGGGGCGGCACGGCCGCTTCAACGACACGTTCTACCAGCTCGAACCCGACGTGAAGGAATCGCCGGGCGGCCTGCGCGATCTGTTCGGCGCGCAGACGATCGCGAAGCTCACGGACCCGGCGCTTTTCGGCCGCGCGGGAACCGACGTGCGCGCTCTGGACGACGCCGAGGAGTTCCTTCTGAGGGTTCGATCGGTCCTGCACCTCGAGACCAGACGTCATCACGATGTGCTCAGCCACGAGCTGCAGGAGCGGGCGGCCGAGCGCCTGCGCTACCCGGGGTCCACACCAAGGCAGCGGGTCGAGCGCCTCATGGGCGAGTACTTCCGGCACGCGCGCGCGGTCGATCGCGCGCTGCGATGGGCGCTTCGCACGGCGCCGACGCCGATCGGTCCCAATCTCGTGCGATCGAGCGACGGCATCCGCTTCGTGGACACGCGCGACGCCGCCAGCCGCCCGGAGTCGTGGCTCGCCGTGTTCCAGGCCGCGATCGACAACGGCTGTCCCGTGTCGGACGAGGCGCTGGCCTGCGTGCAGCAGAACGCGGGGCGCTTCACTTCCGAGGAATTTCTTCCGACGAGCGAACACCGGGCGGCGCTGCTGCGCTTCCTGAAGCCGCGGCCGGGCCTGTACGCCCGCCTGTCGGAAATGCACGACTCGGGCCTGCTCGGCCAGATCTTCCCCGAGTTCAAGGCGATCAGCTGCCGCGTGGTTCGCGACTTCTACCACAAGTACACCGTTGACGAGCACACGCTGCTGACCATCCGCAATCTCGAGCGGCTCTCCGATGCGGCGCCGGGCCGCGAACGATTCAGCCGGCTGCTCGCCGAGTTGAGCGACCCGGAGCTGCTCGTGCTCGCGCTGCTGTATCACGACGTCGGCAAGTGGCGCGACGAGGACCACGCCGCCGAGAGCGCCCGCATGGCCGAGCAGATGTTCGACCGGATGTCGCTCGACCAGGATGCGCGCGCGGACGTCGCGTTTCTCGTCTCGCAGCACCTGCAGATGTCGGTCGTCGCCTTCCGGCGCGACACTGAAGATCCGGAAATCGTCCGGCAGTTCGCGGCGCTCGTCGGTGTCGAGCCCCGGCTCAAGATGCTCTGCCTGATGACGCTCGCCGACGTCGAGGCGGTGAGCCGTGAAACGCTCACGCTGTGGAAGGAAGAGCTGCTGTGGCGACTGTACGTCGACACGTACAATCATCTCACTCTGTCGTACGGCGACGAGGTGATCGAGCGCAACCAGTCGGCATCGGCCGCGGTCGTTGCCACCCGCCCCCACGACCTCCTCGAATCCGAGGTGTCGGAATTCCTCCAGGGGTTGCCGCGCCGGTACCTCCAGCTCTTTTCGCCCGACGCGGTGTACCGGCACGTGCGGCAGTCACGGAACATCGCCGGCCAGCCGCTGCAGGCCTGGCTCGACCGGCGTCACGGTGAATGGGAGCTGACGGTCCTCACGCGCGATCGGCCGTTCCTCTTCTCGAACATCTCGGGGGTGCTGTCGTCCTTCGGCATGGACATCCTCCGCGGGTTCGCCTTCACCAAGCCCGACGGCCTCGTCGTGGACATGTTTCATTTCGCCGACGAGGAGCGCTTTCTCGAGCTCAATTCCGAAGGGGGCGATCGCCTGATCGCCACGCTCGAGGAGGTTGTGCTGGGAGGTGCCGATGTCGCCGGGCGGCTCAAGGGGCGCGAGCAGGGAATCTTCCGGCGCCGGCTCCCCGGATTCGCGCCGGTGATCCACTGCGACAACGACTCGTCGCGCCGGTACACGATCGTCGAGATCGTCGCCGAAAATGCGCTGGGCCTCCTGTACCGGGTGAGCCGGGCGATGTCCGAGTCCGGGTGCGACGTGGATCTGGTCCTCATCTCGACCGAAGGACAGCGCGCCATCGATGTGTTTCATCTGACCCGCGCCGGCCGGAAGCTCTCGACGGCGCAGCAACAGGAATTGACCGAGAACGTGCAACGCGTTCTGGAGGGACGCCCATGAAGCTGATCAAGTCGATTGTCCGGCCGAACAAGGTGGATGAAGTGAAAGCGGCCCTGGAGAAGCTGCAGATCTCCGGGATGACGGTGACCGAGGTGCGCGGCCACGGCAAGCAGAAAGGGCACACGGCGATTTACCGCGGGCAGGAGTACAACGTGAGCCTGCTGCCGAAGATGGAAATCGAGGTCGTCGTCGCCGACTCGATCGTGGACGACGCCATCAAGGCGATCATCCAGGCGGCGCGGACCGGCGAGATCGGTGACGGGCGGGTATTCGTGCTTCCGGTCGACGAGACCTACCGAATCCGCACCGGGGAAAAAGAGGTGTACTGAGAGCCGTGCGGCGCGCCGCGCGGCCGCCCGTCAGGGCGTGGCCGGCGGCAGATCCTTGAGGATGATGACTTTCTCGCCGCGGCGGATGAGGCCCAGCTCGCGCCGGGCGATTTCCTCGATCGCTGCGGGATCTTCGCGCAGGCGCCGCGCTTCCTCGCGAAGACGCGAGTTTTCGGCGCGCTGCCGCTCGATGGTGGCCGCGAGCTGTTCGTATTCGCGCCGCGCGCGCAGCGTTGCCAGGAGTCCCTGCTCGCCGACAATCGCATCCACGACGACCACCGCCGCGAAGAGCATCACCAGCCAGTGCACGATACGGCGGCGGCGGCCGCGGTCCGGCTCGCTGCGGCGCCCCGTCCGGCTGTCGGTTCTTGTCACCGCCCAAAGAGTAACGGCAAATCGGCCGAAGTACAACGGTAATCAGATATCGTTGAGCTCTCCTCCAGTGGAGTCCGGCTCGAAGACGCGAACTGGGCGCGCGCTTCGGTGACGTGATCAGGCGGTGGTCTCGGACTTGACCCATTCGAGATATGTGTCGCTTCCGCCCGCGACCGACAGGATCAGGCATTCCGGCAGCTCGTACGAATGAAGCGCGGCGACCCGCGCCTGCACCTCGGCTGCGCGGGCGCGCGTGGTCTTGATGACGACCTGCCGTTCTTCGTCGCGCTCGACGGCGCCCCGCCAGCGGTAGATCGAGACCATCGGCGCGAGCACGTTGACGCAGGCCGCCAGCCGCTCTTCGACCAGTGCCCGGCCGATCGTTTCGCCGGCTTCAGTGTTTGGGACAGTGGTGAGGACGAGGACGATGTCCGGGTTCACACAGCACCTCGTAAGGTCCCGCTCAGTCTACGCCGTCGTCACGCCCGCCCTTCGGTGTCCGGGGTGCCGCGCCGATACCGCACGTATTCGATGAACATCGGCAGCATCGAGACGAAGACGATTCCAAGCGCGACGAGCGAGAAGTTGTCCTTCACGATCGGCACGTTCCCGAACAGATAACCGGCACCCAGACACACGCCGACCCAGGCGAACGCGCCGGTGATGTTGTAAAAAGCAAACGCCGGATAGGACATCTCGGCGGCGCCGGCGACGAAGGGAACGAACGTGCGCACGATCGGCATGAAGCGGCCGAGGACGATGGCCTTGCCGCCGTGGCGCGCGAAGAAGTCGTGGGCGCGCTGCAGATAGGCGGGGTTGATCCATCGTCCCCACCGCGGATCGGTGCGCGCCAGGTGAATGACACGGGTGCCCGCGGCACGCCCGATTGCATAGTTCACCGCGTCGCCTGCAATCGCCGCGACGAGCAGCAGCAGGGCGACGAAGCGGATGTCGAGCGATCCGCCGCCGGCGAGCGCGCCGGCGGCGAACAGCAGCGAGTCGCCGGGCAGAAACGGCGTGACGACCAGTCCGGTCTCCGCGAATACGATCGCAAACAGGATAACGTAAATCCAGGCCCCGTAGGCGTCTATGAGATCGAGCAGGTACGCGTCGACGTGGAGAAGGAGATCCAGGAGTTCCGACACTAACGAGTCCTCTCTCCCCCGATGGTGAGGTCTGAAAGGCTAGATCCCATCGAGCGCCTGACCGAGGTCTTCCTTGAGATCCTCGATATCCTCGACACCGGCCGAAATGCGCACCAGGCCGGCGGTGATGCCGAGGGCGGCCCGCCGCTCCGCCGGCACAGAGGCATGGGTCATCGTGGCAGGATGCGAGATGAGCGTCTCGACTCCGCCGAGGCTCTCGGCGAGCGCCATCAGCCGCACGCCGTTCAGCAGGCGCCGCGCGGCATCGAGCGAGCCGAGCTCGAACGACAGCATGCCGCCGAAGCCGCGCATCTGCCGCGCGGCCAGCGGGCGCTGGGGATGCGAGGGCAGCCCGGGGTAGTGGACGTGCCGCACCTTCGGATGCGCCTCGAGAAACCGCGCGAGGGCCATGCCGTTTTCGCTGTGCCGTGCCATCCGCAGCGGGAGCGTCTTGGTCCCGCGCAGCACGAGCCACGAGTCGAACGGGCCGAGGATGGCCCCGGCCGCATTCTGCACGAATTTCAGCCACTCGACGTCCTCGGCGCGGGCCGCGACGACGACGCCCCCCACGCTGTCGCTGTGGCCGTTCAAGTACTTTGTCGTGCTGTGGGTGACCAGATCGGCGCCGAGATCGATCGGCTGCTGGATCGCCGGGCTCGCGAAGGTGTTGTCGACGACGAGCCTCGCCCCGCGGCGGTGCGCGATCGCGGCGGCGGCCGCCAGATCGGTGAGCCGCATCACCGGATTGCTCGGCGTCTCGACGAAGAGCATGCGCGTCGCGGCGGTAAAGGCGCGATCGACGGCGTCGAGATCCGCGGTGTCCACGTATGAAAAGGAGATCTGGTAACGATCGAGCACCTTCTCGAACAGGCGATAGGTGCCGCCGTACACGTTGTCGGAGACGATCACGTGATCGCCCGATCGCAGCAGCGTCGTGATCGCGGTGATCGCCGCCATTCCAGACGCGAACGCGAAGGCAGCCAGCCCGCGTTCCATCGCGGCGAGGTTCTGTTCGAGCGCGAGGCGCGTGGGGTTCTGCGTGCGCGCGTACTCGTATCCCTTGTGCTTCCCGAGCTCCTCCTGCACGTAGGTGGACGTCTGATAGATGGGCGTGATGATCGCGCCGGTGGAGGGATCCGGCTCCTGCCCTGCGTGCAGACAGATGGTGCTGAACCGCGCGTGCGCGTTGAGCTTCACGATCCGCCTAGAGTACTCTGTTAATATCGCGAAGTCCACGCCGATGGGTCACGTTCTGCTGCGTACGGTGCCCGGACGGGCGATCGTCATCGGTCTGTCGGTGAAGGCGGTCGTGTCGCTCCTCGAGCTCGCGACTGGTGCGGCGCCGGCGTTCCTCGGCGCGCTGGACACCGCCGGCACGCTCGCGATTGTCGGCGGAGGCGCGTACTTTCTCGGGCGCGGCATCGCGGCGGCGAAGCGGCGATTGCTATGGCGCGTCCGGCGCAAGCTGATCATCTCCTACATCTTCATTGGCTTCATTCCGGCGCTGCTGATCGCCGCGTTCTTCCTGCTCGGCGGCCTGATGCTCTTCTACAACTTCAGCTCGTATCTCGTGCTGAGCCGTCTGCGAAGCTTCGCGGATCGCGCGCAGGCGATCGCCCAAAGCACCGCGATCGATATCGAGCGGGCGGGCGGCCGCGGGGTGGAAGCGATCCTGGCGCGGCGGCGCGAGGCGGCGGCGCGCGAATTCCCGTCGGTGTCGCTTGCCGCCGTCCGTTTCGGACGGCCGTGCGAAGCGCCGGCGTCCGCCCCGCGCGATCCGGCGCCTCGCGCCTCGGCGCCCGCGATCGCCATCGCCGGTCCATGGGAGCACGCCGAACCGCCCGCGACGGTCCCCGCCTGGGCGACGTGCGACGGCTACAGCGGTCTCACCGCGTACGTGCACGAGGGTCACGCGCCGGACGGACCCGGCGAGGGACGCGCGACCGTGGACGGCGAAGACAGCATCGGCGCGCATCTGCTCGTGCGGGCGCTCGTGTTTCCCGACGCCGCCACCCCTGCATATGCGGTGATCGTCGATCTGCCGCTTGGCGAACCGGAGCGCCAGCGGCTCCGGAGCGAGACCGGGGTCGAGCTGACGCAGGTGACGGTCGTCGAGGGCCCGGCGCGCCCGTTCGCGGGCCGGCCCGGCGCCGATCGCACCGCGCTGCAGCCCGCGATGTCGAACCTGCTGTTCAGCACGATGAGCTTTCTCAATTTCGACGACTGGACGACCGGCGAGTCTGGCCGCGTCGTCGTCTCTTTTCGGCTGAGCGTCGGCGAAATCTACGCCCGCATCTCCGGCCCGCAGGGCATCATCCGCGGCGGCAGCGTGGGCCAGGTCCTGCTGCTCCTGCTGATCCTGATCGGCTTCATGTTTCTCTTCATCGCCTTCATCGCCTTCATCATGGGCCTCGCGCTGGCGCGTTCGATTTCCGGTTCAGTCCACGAGCTGTTCACCGGGACTGCGCGGGTCCGCCAGGGGGACTTCACGCACAGGATCGCCGTGACCGCGCCCGATCAGCTCGGCGAGCTGGCGACCTCGTTCAACGAGATGACCGCCAGCATCGAGAATCTGCTCCGCGACGCGCAGGAGAAGAAGCGGCTCGAGGAGGAGCTCCGCATCGCGCACGAGATTCAGATGTCGCTGCTGCCGCAGGGACCCTTGAGCATGCCCGGCCTGTCTGTAACGGCGCTGTGCGTCCCGGCTCGGGAGGTGGGCGGCGATTATTACGACTTCCTCCCGCTAGACGATCACCGCGTCGGTGTGCTCATCGCCGACGTGTCGGGAAAAGGGACCTCCGCGGCCCTGTACATGGCGGAACTGAAGGGCCTCGTCCTGTCGCTCAGCCGCATCCACTCATCGCCGCGCGAGCTGCTCATCACCGCCAACCAGATCATCGCCGAGCACCTCGACGCGAAGAGCTTCATCACGATGACCTACGCGATCGTCGACCTGCGAGCACAGACAATGACGTACGCGCGCGCCGGGCACACGCCGCTCATTTACGTGCCTAGCGGCGCCGCGGCGGGGGAGGCGCGTGTGCTCGCCCCGGATGGCATGGTGCTCGGATTGAAGCTCGACAAGGGAGAGATGTTCGAGCGGCTGCTCGAGGAGGAAACCATCCCGCTCCATCGCGGCGATCTGTACGTGTTCTTCACCGACGGCATTTCCGAGGCGATGAACGCGGGTGACGACTGCTTCGGCGAGCAGCGGCTGGCGCGGCTGGTGGAAGAGCATGCGCATCTGCCTTCCGACGAGCTGCGCGAGCGCGTCCTGCGCGAGATTGCCGCGTTCGTTGGAGGGGCGCCGCAGCACGACGACATGACCATGATCCTGCTCAAGATCGAGGACGTCCCCGCGCTCGCCGCCGCGGCCGCGGCCGATGAGGATCGCGTGGCCCTCCTCGAGATGAAATGATTTCGTGAGCGAGCTCGTCGTC
>WUUC01106481.1_pt1 | contig 18356 bp, 21 predicted proteins | sample 6278441 | NCBI WGS metagenome assembly WUUC01 (sample SAMN13675441, study PRJNA597444) | soil metagenome | isolation source: soil | place: USA: Washington | collected 2017-10 | reverse complement strand
CGGCGTCACGGTCTCGGACTCTCCGCTGAGCATGAGGCAGTCGGCCGTGAACGCCTTGATCGGGCTCGTCTGCCGCTCGACTTCGATCATGGTGGCCTGCACGGCTTCGCCGATCGTGAACCGGCCTTCCCGGTCCCACAGGCGGTCCGCGCCCTCCAGCGCCCACGTGAAGATGCCGGGCAGCTCGTCGGCGAGTGTCCGCTTCAAGGTGAAGTCCTCACGCCCTAGGAATCCTTCGACCCGGATGCGCAGCGGCAGGAATCGTGAGGCCAGAGCGCCGGTGGTATCCCGCAGGTCGGGCATGTCGTTCGAGACGATCATGATCCGCGCGCCGAGCTTGACGTTCAGCTCGTCCCGGTTCTTGCGGTTCACCGTTACGGGATCTTCACCTGAGATCATCAGCAGTTTCTCGACGATCGCGGCATCGGACTTCCCGATGCGCGCGTCCCCGACCACGGCGAGCCGCTTGCCCATCATGGGCGCGAGCCCGAAAGGCTCGGCGAGCCGGGCCATGGTGGGGTGGTCGACTTGCGCCTTCCCTCCCAGCAGCTCGGACAGCGCCCACGCGATCGTGCTCTTTCCCGAGCGCTTGGGTCCGACGAGTGTCAGGATCTTGTGCAGCGCCGTGGAGCCTGTGAGCACGTACCCGAACCACTCTTGCAAGAGGGCATGTGAGTCCTCGTCGCCCGGCCACAGCTCATCAAGGAACTTCATCCACCGGTCGCACGTCGCTGACGCGTCGTAGTCGACGACTACAGCCGTATCGGTGAAGAATTCGGGCGTGTGGTCGACCAGCGTCCGCGCTGCGCTCCCCCCTTCCCTCGGGCACCACAGCAGCCCGTTCCGAACGCAGGTGATCTCCTCACCCGGCATCGTGTCGGCAGCTTCCGAGCGCCGCAGCCACACGGCCGCTTCGAACGATTCGGGCAGGCGCATCTGCGAGGCCATGGCCTCCACGACTTCGCGGATACTGGCCGTTGTCGGGTTCCACGGACGCGGCTCGGGCCCGTCTTTCGTGGGCGCGAGGTAGGTTGCATCGGTGAGCAGGTACCGCACGGCGTCGGCGACGGCGTACCGGTTGTCCGCTCCGCCGAGCCTGCGGTGCGCTCCGCTGGACCCTTCGCGGTACAGGTACCACTCGTCACGCCAGTGCTTCAAGTGCAGCCCTGCGTCCGCGAACAGGAACAGAAGAAACCTGGCGACTTTATCGGGTTCTTTCGGCCCCGGCACCGGGGCGTCCAATGTGATGCTGGCGGGCAGGAATCGGTGGTGCTGGCCGAGATCGACCACGGCCGACGTCTCGGGTAGCTGCTCGGCGTCCGGCTGCCGCGTGAAGCCGCCGACGATGGAAGCCGCGAAGTCGTCGACTTCGGGCGTGGTAAGTTCTGTTTCGGGTTCATTTGTCTGGTCGTCGATCATCATCGTCCCTCTCTACGTTTCCGGGGTCGGGTGGTCGGCGGCCGTTTCCGTGTCCGACGCTTTCGCCCGTCCCGCTTCCCAACCGGACGTGAAGGTTCTCATCTGCGCCTCAAGAGTGTCGTTAGCGCCCGCTTCGGCGAGCGTGGACAGGCACATATTCAAGGCGTTTTCCCTGGTCGGTTCCCCGAGCGAGACCGACAGCATACCCAATTGGTAGGCCGTCCGGTTCAGGTTGTCGTTGCGGGTCCCGGCAGGGGATCGCCTAAGCCTACGCACCGATTCGGCCGTTTGGAACCGTCCCCATTTCTGCCCTTGCGCGCTCATCCGGTACCGGATGTCGGCGTTGGTGGGCTCGTCCGCGCTCACGCTCCGGCGTTTCTTGCACAGCGGTATCAGCCACTCGGGCGCGCTCGTCACGTGCGTGATCTTGACGCCGTCCCGCTCGACGATCCGGTACGCACCGACCTCGGGCGCGCGCACGTACCCCCGGATGCCGCGCACGTCGAGCCCTTCGCCGAGCTTCCCCGACGAGTCGTTGCGGATGCCGCCTTCGGTGTCGCTCGCTTCGTCCCAAGCGAAGTAGACGTGCGCGCCGCCGCTCGCGGTGCGTACGCACATGGTGCGCTCGAACGGTTCGGTGCCGCACGAGTGCCGCGCGCACAGCTCACGCAGGCTCGCGAAGCCGTTGTAGCCGTGCTTCACATCGATGTCCAGTACCCACAGCCCCGACTCGGGCCCCGTGGCGATGCCGACGCCGCAGTTCGCGTATTCGCCGGTCCACCATGCTTGAATCTGGTCGACGTCCGTGGTCGCGCGTTCGGGCCACTCGGCGAAGCTCGGCGTACCGGTGTCGGCACGCAGCGGGAACACCCGCCAGCCGAACCGCGAGCATGCGTACGCCGCTGTGCCCGGGCTCACTGGCACCGCTTGGGAGAATGTCACACTAGCCACATCTGTTCCTTTCATCTGTCGTCTTACACCATCATACCCGCTCGTGTTAGGCTTCGGGCGTACCGGTCCGGCACCGGACCGACGACGCCGACGACAAGACGACGAAAGGATGAACCATGTCAAGCACTACTGACCTCAACACCATTGATATCCGAACTGAGGCGTTCGCCCTGTTCATGAACGACTACCCGTACGCCTCCGACGTCGACGCGATCGACGAGCTGCCCTTGCAGATGTTCACGGCCGACGACGAAGGCTCGCTCTTCAATGCGCGTGTGCTGGGATTCGGATCGTCGTACCGCAAGACGCACCTGAACCACGCGCCCGGCACGCGCCCCAAGGGCTCGTGCTCGCGCTGCCGCTGGACCGACACGGCGATCATGTGGGCGCAGCCGGTCGAATACCTCGGTGAAGAAGGGCAACATCAATTTCTGCCGCTCGCGCCGTGGCAGTACGTGTTCGTCTCCATGGGGAAGTCGATCGTCTCGGGCGAGCGGCAGTACAACACGGTCGTGTGGACGACCGACCCGCTCGACGTGTTCCGGCAGCTGTTCGTCCCCACAAAGAAGGACTTCCGGCACGACACCGGCTCGAAGGCGATCCCGCCGCACAACGCCGTAGCGTTCCGCGACGCGTCGTCGGTAGACGAGCACTTGGACAACGTACTGGCCGAGCATGAGGCTTTGGTGCCTCCGGTCGACCGTCGCGGACCGGACGCGGACCCGCTCGCGGGACTCTGACGTATATGCTAGGCTCGAATCGCTCGGGCCGGTCGCGCTTACCCGTGATCGGCCCGAGATCATGACACAGACGAAAGGAACATGATGGAAGACATCATCGACACGCACCACACCCGCACCGGGGGCGACCTGGAATACTTCGGCGACCTGTTCAGTTCGATGTCGAACAGCACTCCGATGATCCCGACGCTGCCGCTGCACACGCACGGCCCGTTGAATATCCAGTACTCGGTGCTCAACGGCACCGAAGCCGAGAAGGCCGAGCAGTTCGAGCAGATCGCGGCCGACATGCGGACGATCGCCGAAGATCAGTGCCTCAAGTACACCTCGCGCAAGACGCAACTCACGAGCCCCGACACGCACCACGTCGCCGTGCTCGTCATGCCGCAGGGCAAGGTCACGTACTCCGTGGTGTGGATCGAGAAGGCCGAGCAGGTGAGCACCGATGCTGAGTAGCGACGAGATCGTGCCGGACGCCGACGAGGTGAAAGACTTCGATTACTACGCCGAGAAGGCCGAGCGACAGATTCAGCTGTCACTCGGGCACGAGGCGGACGGTTCGCGGCTGTTCACGGACGACGGGGCGAAGACGAGGCACGTTATGCGCGCGCAGGTGTATGCCACGCTGGCGACCGGTGCGCCGAAGACGAGAGGATGAAGGACAGTGCGACACAGTGAATTCGAGCCGGTGCCGTGTGTAATCGGCGGCGCTGTCGTGCTCGTGATCGCCGGAGGTATCGGGGTGTGGGCGTACACCGAGCACAACGAGCCCGACGCCGGAACCATCACGGACATGGAACACGAGCCCGAGCACTGGGATTCGGGCATTGAGTGCCTGCCCAAGTCCGGCGGTGGCGTCGAGTGCCTGCCGTATAACGACTACTACCCGGCGACCTGGTGCATCTGGTATGAGGATGCCGAAGGCGCTGAGGGCGACGACTGCGTTTCGGAGGCTCGTTACGAGTCCTTCGAAATCGGCGACACGTACACGAAGGACTAGCAGCATGAACACGGAAGAAGGACACATGACGAACAACGAAGAGCGGCCCGAGCGCCGCAAGCTCGACGCGGCCGGTTGGGTGGTGCTGTTGTTCCTGCTCGCGGTTGCGGGCGGATTTTTCGGCAGCCTCATCTATCTGATCGTGCAGTACGCGAGCACGCTCGGAGGTGCATCGTGACGTATCAAAGCTACGACTTGTCGCGCTACTTCGACGGCGATCCGGCAGAGTCAACATTGATCACGGTTGCCGGTGTCGACACGGTGAACTGCGCGCACCTGCTCGCGGCCGGGTTCAACACGATGAGCCGCAGCCTCATGGGGAACTGCGTGCTCGCCGTGGTGAACACGAAGGCCGGAACCGTGCAGTACGACGGGAAGATCGAGAAGTTCGATCGGACCGACGCGCCCACGATGCCCTCATTGTTCAAATCTGAACCACTCGCGGACGCAGGAATTCTGTACCGCGATGCCAGGATCGCGGACGCACGTGTCGAACTGATCGAGTACGTGAAGCGCGAACGCGCGATATGGCTGGCGGCCGACAAGAAGGCACCGGTGAATCACGAGCACATGAGCGCATGGTTCCGAGGAGTGCTCGATGTGCTCGCGAAGTTCCTCGTCGTGACCGGCGAAGCCGACGCTTCCGAAGGGCACGCCGTTGCGCGCCGTCTGTGCGGTATCAGCGATGAGTAATCGCGAGATGCGGGTCTCAGAGTTCATGACCGTACGCGGCGGCATGGGGAACGACGCCTTCGCGGCACACGCGAACCTCGTGAACGTCGCTCGCGCGATGTTCGCGAACGAGGGGATCGATCTCAAGACCGTTGAGAAGTTCCGGTGTTCCGTGAACCGGAACCACGACTTCGACGATGTGCAAGGCGGGACCGTCCTGCCGATGTGGGACACCTTCGCCGAAGTCATCTATCCGGCTCCGGCCGACGACACGGAAGACGAAGCGACATGAGCGGGAAGGTACTGATCCGCGAGTCGATCCACACGATCAACGGCCGCGAGTACGTCTTTCAGTACACCACGGGCACCGTTGCCGATCCCGACACGATGCACATTTCCGTGCGCGAGGAAGACGACGACACGCACATCCTGATCTTCAAGGGTGACTACAAGGCATACGAACTGTTCTGCGTGATCGCGAACGAGTACCGAGGCATGTAAGCAGCACCGACACGGAGGCCGATCACGTTCGCGTGGTCGGCCTCCCGTAGTCTTGACCGTAATTCCCACCACGAAAGACCAGCTAGGACCCGCTATGGACTGGAGTTCACTCTTCGCAGCTATCTACCTACTAGGCGTACTGTTCACCGCTGCCGTAACCGCGAAGCCGATTCGCCGGATCATGGGCGCGGATCGCCCCGGCGACCACGCCGACCCTGATACGGCGAGCGACGCACGCATGCTCGTGCTGTTCGCAGTCGTCGGTGTCGCGGCGATTTGGCCGCTAACGCTGCCAATGTATGTCGCCTCGCGCGTGATCCCGGCGTCGAGCGGGAAGGACGACGATGATGAGGGCATAGCGCTCGTGCTCGTCGGACCGGAGTAAGATAGAGGTACAGGCCCGACTACGGTCGGGCTTCGTGCTCATGACGACAGATGAAAGGACGAACATGTTGCAAGACGTGAAACTGCACCTCGTCGAGACGATCGACGACGTGAACGCCTCTCTCAAATGGCTCGACGAGCTGACGTGCACGCACTTGGGCTTCGACACTGAAGGTACCGGCATCTCCCCCGAAGCGGACTCGGTCCGTCTCGTGCAGTTCGGCGATGCGTTCACAGGTTGGGCGATCCCTCTCGATCGGTGGTACGGACTCATCGAAGAGATCGTTCGCCGATGGAACGGACGCGGCCGGTATGTCGCGCACAACGCGCCGTACGACGTCGCCATGCTCCGCAAGCACGGCATCGTCATTCCCGTGCACCTGGTCGACGACACGATGACCATGGCCCACATCGTCAACCCAACCGTGTCGATCGGGCTCAAGCAGCAGTCACGCAAGCACGTTGACCCTATGGCTGCATCCATGCAGCGTCAGCTCGACGAGGTGATGCACTCCGGTGGCTACACGTGGGCGACGATCCCGATCGCGCCCACCGGGCCGCTGCGGAGCTACTGGCTGTACGGCGCACTCGATCCCGTGCTCACGGTGCATCTGCGCGACACGCACTGGCCGGAAGTCGAACGTGTCGCGCCGCGTGCATACGACTTGGAGCTGGCCGTAGGGTGGCTCGCCGAGCGCATGGAACGTAAAGGTGTGCTCTGCGATCGCGAGTACACCGCACGGAAGCACGATGAGTTCGTGGAGATCGGCAAGACGCTCGTGCAGCGCGGCAAAGATGAGTTCGGCGTGAACCTCGGTTCAGCCTCGCAGATCATCGACGTGCTGCAACGTGACGGCGTGCAGTTGACGAAGCGGACCCCGCAAGGTGCGTACTCGCTCGACAAGGAGGCGCTGCAAGGTGTTCATCACCCGCTCGCCTCGCTGCTGAAAGAGCACAAACACGTCGAGAAGCTGACGTCGACATACCTCCGCAGGTTCTTGGAGTATTCCGAGCGCGACGGGCGCATCCACCCGAGCATCAACACGCTTGGGTTCAAAGAGCAGTCGTCCTCTGGCCACGGCGTGGTGACCTCGCGCATGTCGATGTCGAACCCGAACTTGCAGCAGCTACCGCGCGGCGGCGACAAGTACGCCGATGCGATCCGCAATTGCATCATTGCGAAGCCCGGTCACACGCTCGTGATGTGCGACTTCGATCAGGTCGAACTGCGCATCATGGCGCACCTGTCGAAGGACCCCGGACTCGCGGAAGCGTTCGCTGCTGGCGGCGACTTCTTCACGACGCTGACGCGCAAGATCTACAACGATCCTTCGATCACGAAGAGCGACAAGCGGCGCAGCCTGACGAAGGCGTACGTATACGCGACGCTGTACGGCGCTGGAAATGACAAGCTGGCGTCGACCACGGGCGTTCCGCTCGCCGAGATCGAACGCCTCGCAGCCGATTTCAGCGCCGCCTACGGACACGTGACGCTCTTCCAGCGGCAGGTGCAGGCGGACGCTCGACGGCGCTTGCAGGCCGAAGGCGTGGCCTATGCGGTCTCGCCGTTGACCGGCCGCAGGCTGATCGGTGAGCAGGGCAAGGAATACCGGCTCGTCAACTACATGATTCAGTCGATGGCGGCTGAGATCATGAAGACGAAGGCGCTCGAACTCGACGCGGCTGGTCTCGGCGATTACCTCGTGTTGTTCGTGCACGATGAATACATTCTCGAAGTGCCTGACGAATTGGTGCACGACGTGTGCCGGACGTTGAACGAGGTCGTGAACGACGACAAGCTGTTGTCGATCCCGCTCACGGCTGGACTGGCGACAGGGAAGACTTGGGGGACGAAGGTTGACTATGAACTTGCAGCGTAAGAGCCTCGTCGTCGTCGGCATCGACCCTGGCAAGACGACCGGGATGTTCGTTTACTCGCCGCAGGGACGCATGGGAGGCTACCAATTCGAGCTGAAGCCGTTCTTCGCTTGGCAGCAGTTCGGAGCGGATCAAGCCGCCTCCGTCCTGCACAGCGAGATCGTCGATCTCACGACGCGGTACGGTCCGAGCGGCGTGCACATCGCCGTCGAACGGTTCATCATCAACGCGCGCACCGCGAAGTCCTCGCAGCAGACCGACGCCCTTGAGATCACGGGCATGGTCAAGGGCTTTGCCGCACTGCACACGCCGAACCCGGTCCGCCAGTACATGAAGGCGAACCTCAAGTTCGCCAGCGATGCCGCGCTGCGCCGTGCCTGGTGGTATTCAACGCAGATGCAGCATGCCAACGACGGCGCTCGGCAGGCGTACGCGCTGCTCAAGGATGTCGATTACCCGACGTGGCTCGCCGTGTCCAACGGTGCTATGATGGAAATCGACGACGAGATGAAAGGATGAACATGTTCCCGATTTATGCGGAGATCGACCAGGACAACGCCGACAGGATCGCGTTGTTCAGTGGCACGAAGAACGACGGTTCGTACATCGCCCCGGCGTGGTCCGACAAGCCGCTGATCACGATGATCCCCGGCAAGTCATGGGACGCGAAGCGCAGCGTCTACACCCTGCCGCTCGCATGGTCGGCGTGCATTCAAGCACGGGCGATCCTCGGCGACCGGCTCAAGGTCGGCATGGGGCTCAGCGCGTGGTCTCGTGCCGAGAAGGCGCGCCGCGAGGCCGTCATGTCGATCCGCAACCTGCGTGAGCTTCCCGGACCGTCGCCGTTCGCGAACGAGCATGACGAAGTGCTGTATCCCTTTCAAGTGCCCGGCCGGGATTTCCTCGTCATGGCGCGGCACGCGCTGCTCGGCGACGAGATGGGTTCGGGCAAGACGCTTCAGACGCTCGCGGCGCTGCGCGCCGTGCATAAGCGCGACGAGAAGATCGTGTACGGGACCGGCGACGACGCCGGAACCGGCTGTGTCGAGAGCGGCGCGTTCCCCGCGCTCGTCGTCTGCCCCAACTCGACCAAACGAAATTGGGCGCGCGAAATCCGGAAGTGGCTGCCGGAGGCGACTCCGGTCGTGATCGACGGTTCGGCCGCGAAGCGCCGGAAGCAGATCGAAGAAGCGCAGCACGCCGTGCGCCCGGTGTACATCATGAACATCGAAAGCGTCAAGCTGCACTCGCGGCTCGCGCCGTACGGCTCCATTCGCCTGAAGAAGTGCGCCGAGTGCGACCCGATCGGCGGGAACGAAGAACTTACCCCGGCAAAGTGCGAGAGCCACGACAAGGAACTGAACGCGATCCCCTTCAAAGTGTGCGTGCTCGACGAGGCGCACCGCGTGAAGGACCCGACGACGCTTCAGGCGCGCGCCGTCTGGCGTGTGTTCCACGGCAAGACCGTGAACTACCGATGGGCGCTGACGGGAACGCCCGTGGCGAACCATCCGGGCGACATCTGGTCGATCCTGCACACGATCGACCCCGAAGGGTTCCCGCGCAAGTCGGCTTTCGTCGACCGGTACGCGCTCGTCGAGTTCAACGCCTTCGGAGGCCGGTCGATCGTCGGCCTGAATCCTGAGACCCGCGATGAGTTCCTGTCCCTGCTCGACGTGCGCTTTCGCCGGATGTTGAAGGCGCTCGTGCTCGACCAGCTTCCCGCGAAGACGCGCGTCGTGCGCCACGTCGAGATGAGCCCGAAGCAGGCGAAGGCCTACAAAGAGGTCGCCGACGAGTACGTGCTGACCACCGACTCGGGTGACAAGCTTGTCATGAACGGCAACCTCCCGGCCGCTACCCGCCTGCTGCAACTGTCGTCGGCGATGTGCGACGTCGACAAGGGCGAGACTCCCGAGGACATGGGTTCGTGGAAGGTCACGCTGACCGACCCTTGCCCGAAGGTCGACGAGCTGCTGGCGATCATCGCTGACAACCCGGACAAGCCGCTTGCCATCGCTGCCGAGCACAAGCAGCTCATCGACCTCGCTGCGCGACGCCTCACTGACAAGGGGATTGAGTACGGCGTGATCACGGGCGGCGTGTCCGGCGCGCAGCGGGACGAGACGATCGAGGCTTTCCAGGCCGGGAAGTTGAAGTACATCCTCTTCACGTACAAAGCGGGCGGGGTCGGACTCAACATGACAGCCGCTGACACGCTCGTGCGGCTGCAACGGTCGTGGTCGCTCATCGACAACATGCAGGGCGAAGACCGAGTGCACCGGATCGGATCGGAGAAGCACAAGGCGATCACGATCATCGACATCATCACGGCCGGGACGGTCGAAGAGACGCAGGTTGAAAAGCTGTACGCCAAGATGCAGCGGCTCGAAGAGATCGTTCGCGACCGCGAGCAGTTGACGGCCGCAGGGAAGTCCACGGCGCACCTTGACGCCGAAGCCGCTCGGATCGAGTCGGTCGACCTGCTCGACGAGATCGATCACGACGAGCATTTGACCCGGTACGAAGACGCCATGAACGACGACATCGACGGAGGGCCGTAATGGTCGACATGCTTCTAGGGTTCGGAATCGTAGCGCTCGGCATAGGGCAGCTCGGGCTCTGGCTCGTTGTTACGAGGGGAAAGGGGCGACGATGAGCACCGAAGAACTCGATCGCATCTCGCAGTCACGCCTGAAGGACTTCCAGCGCTGCAAGCGTCGGTACTGGCTTCGGCATGTGCGCCAACTCGCGCCGCGACTGCACGGACCCGTAGGGCCCTTGCAATCCGGCACGCGAGTGCACGAAGCGCTCGAAGCGTTCTACCAGCCGGACATGAGTCTCGATCCCCGGCAGGCACTTGAGAACGCGATAGCGGATGCGGCGCGCGCGTATCACACCCAGTGTGTGAAGCTCGGCGTCGAGCCTGATCCGATCGTGCTCGACAAGTTCTTGAAGGACACGGATCTTGAACGTGCCATGGTGGAAGGCTACTTCGAGTGGCTGGCCGACACAGGCGCTGACGCCTACCTGAAGGTGATCGCGGCCGAAGAGCAGATCAGTGTCACGTCCGAACAGATCGGCGCGGAGCTGGGGAAACCCTTCACCGTCGTCGGTAAGCTCGACGCGCGCGTGATCGACGAAGTGACCGGCTTTACGCAGTTCGTTGATCACAAGACGGTACAGAACTTCGCGCAAGTCCTGCCGACGTTGCAAGGTGACCCGCAGATGCTGCACTATCACTTGCTGCTATCCATCATGTATCCCGATGAGCATGTCGATGGCGCGCTGTACAACATGTTGCGGAAGGTCAAGCGTGGGAAGACGGCGAAGCCGCCGTTCTATCAGCGCGAGACCATCACACACAACGCGGCTGAGATCGAGTCGTACCGCTTGAAGCTGATCGGCCTCGTCGCGAACGTCTTCGAGTTCGAAGGCCGCATTGCGCAGCTCGGCGACGTCGGCGTGAAGATGTTCGCGCAGACGACGAAGACACAGACATGCAGCTGGGACTGCGATTTCTTCAACGTATGTGACCTCTTTGACGACGGTTCGCGCGTCGAAGACGCCATTGCGGAGCTGTTCGAAGAGCGTGACCCGATGCAGCGGTACAGCACTGATGTGATAGTCTTATGTAATAGATCGAACGACAGAGAGGAGAAGATGAATGACCGGACCCGAAGTGTTCAGCCCGTTCGAGACGGCGACGTTTCTTGCCTACGGCGAGACGAAGCACGGCAAGTCCTCGCTACTTGCCACGATGCCGACACCCGGCGTTATCGCCGACACCGAAGGGAAGTGGCAGTTCTTCCAGGGTCGACCGAACCCGAACCGCGACGGTCAGCCCTTCCGGCTCAAGCTGTGGAACCCAGCCGAAGCGCCCCCGAAAGACACCGACGCGTACGACTTCGCGATCGTCAAGATCACGAGCGCCGCCGTCCTCGCGCAGATGATGCCGTGGATCGATCGCAACGATCACCCGTTCGTCTCGATCGGCCTTGACTCGCTCACGGTGGGTCAAGAGCAGGGGATCGAAGCACTACGCAAGGTTGACGAGGACTTCCGCATTCAGGACTGGGGCGCGATCCGGCGTCGCGTACTGTCGGACCTCTCCCGGATCATGGCGCGGGTGTCGGACCCAGCGAACCCGCTCCGCGTGTTCGCGGCCACGGCGCACGGGCACACGAAAGACGGCCGTTACCGGCCTATGATGCAGGGCGGCATTCAGAACCGTATGCCGTACTCGTTCGACTCGGTCATCTGCATGAAGAAGGCGTTCGAGACGAACGATCAAGGCATGATCACCGACGACGCGAAGTCGGTGTTCCGAGCCCTCGTCAAAGCACACCCGGCGTACGCCACCGGCTCGAACTTCGAGGACCGGTTCGATCGGACCTTCTACAACAACCCGAACCTCACGCACATGATGAGGACGATCTTCCCGGCTACGGCCGAAACGAAAGGATAGAGGACATGGCAGACGAATCTTGGGACGACATCGTTGCGAGCGCGGGCGACAGCTTCAACCGGCCGCCTGAAGGTGAGTACGAATTCGTGATCACCGACGCCGTTGCAGGCGTCGGCAGCAAGGAGCCGCACAACCCGAACGTCAAGGTGTCGGCGAAGATCGCCAGCGGTCCGCAGGCTGGAAAGTCGATCAAAGACTATTACATCGTGAAATCCACGGGCGGCGCGAAGAAGTTCTTGTCCAACCTCAAGGCGCTTGGGATCACGACCGACGCACTGCTCACCGAACGCCCGACGATGGATCAGATCGCGAAAGCGATCATCGGCAAGACCTTCATGGGCAAGGTCGTCCACAAGAGCAGCGATCGTTGGGGGGATTCCGCCGAACTCGACTGGTCGATGCGGGCACCTGCCACCGGCGCTGTCGCCGTGACGAGCTTCCCCGCCCTCACTGAGGGTGAGCAGCTTGGGTACGGTTCCGGCGAAGCCGTCGCCGCTGCCGACGACGCGGCCTTCTAGGATCGGCTCCAGAGGGTACCCGCCGATGCGGGTACCCTCTTTTTCATTAATGATAGAATCAGCACAACCTAAGGAAAGGATGACAAATGGGATTCTTCACAGCACGTAACCGACAGCCGAATCCGTTCGCCGAACGGCGTCGGCGAGAAGCCGAGCAGAAGGCGGCCGAACTTGCAGCCGCGCCGGAGTCGTCGCCGGAGCCGCCAGCGCCGAAGCCTGAGCAGCTGCGCGCCGTCCCGCACGACCGCAACTCCGATTCTGACGAGTACACGCAGGCTCCGGACATCTCGACGTACGCCACGGGCGGTGTCGTGCCGCAGACGACCGTTGAAGATGTGGTTGTCGGCGAGCAGGGGCCGGAATCCGTGGTACCGCTGAGCCACATCAGCGCCGAGACGCAGGCGAAGATCGACGCCGTAGTGAACCGCGCCGTCCCGCCCGTCGCCGAACCTGAGACGCCGCCCGAAGATGGGGGCAAGCGCGGCCGTGGTCGGCCGCGTCCGCAGGAAACGATCGACCGTGACAACGCCGTGCATGAGCTGCTGAAGGCGGCCGACCCCGCCGAAGGCGTCTCGAAAGAAGCGCTCGCGATCTCGCTCGGCGAACAAGAGCAGCAGGTGTACTCCAGTCTGCGGCAACTCACCAAAGAGGGGCGCGCCGAGACGCGGTACGTCAAACCACACGGCTATCGGTGGTTCGCGGTCTGACCTGCGGAAACGGCATAGGGGACCCCCGGGTTGCGGGCCCGGGGAACCCCTGCTATTGTTTAATACATCAAGGCAAGCACGAACGCCGGATCGACGAAAGGATGACATGCGTACTGACAACGACTGGGATGATCTGGACTGGGATAACGGTCAGACACTTCCGAACCCGAAGTAGTAAGCTGAAGTCCGGACTTCGGTCCGGCGTAATCCTGCGTAGCCTAGTGGCAAGGCGACCGTCTCCAAAGCGGTTGACGGGGGTTCGATTCCCTCCGCAGGGGCAATGCCCTAACCAGGCAGTTCCGACCCGCCGACTCGCGAGCGAACGGGACGGATGGAGCCGAAGGCGTGGTGCCTTCGGAGCGTGTGAGTTCGTGGTGAACAGAGAAAGCAAGTAGCGCCGATTAGGTTCGGGTGAACGCCAGTATCAGGCCGGGTTCGAATCCCGGGCACGCACGGTGTGTTTAGTCCGTACACCAAACCCTCCCTAGTGGGTTTGCGCAAGCGCCTAACCAGCGTAACGGACTCGGGTCGGTCGGGTAGCTCCCGGCGCGGCTTAAAGGCTCCGGGTGGTTCCGGGGTAGCGTCACTAGCTCAATTGGCAGAGCAGGCCGGAAGGTTTGGTTCGGGGTTCGAGTCCCCGGTGATGCGCGGATGCGATACCGGCTCCGAAACGGGGTCCTAGGCACATCGGGGCGAAAGCTACACGATGTGTACGGGCTCGACGGTTTCTGACGGGACCTTCGAAGCGCAACCTTCGGGGGTGCGAACGACGAGCGTTGCGGCTCGGGTGTTCGCTGCGAAGCGCTGTAGAGGAGTTCGGTTGTCCTCGCTGCCCTCATAAGGCAGAGACCGTGAGTTCAAATCTCACCAGCGCCACGAGAACGGTTCGGTTACGGGAGTGCGTGGGGTTGCATCATTCGCAGCCGGGCCGTTCGTCAAGCTAGTGCCGGTTCCGGCTCTGGGAGAAGGGTGAGTCCGGCAGCACGTAGGAACCAGGCCATCGGGCATCGGTGACCGCAAGTGCTGCCGGAACAAACTGTATAAGCCCGTCTAGCTCAGCGGATAGAGCGTCAGGTTCCGGACCTGAAGGCGCGTGGTTCGAGTCCACGGGCGGGCACTGTTCGGCGGTATTACGGGTCAAGTCATGTGGAGTGTGCTCAGATCAGGGATACCGCCGAACGTAAGCCGCGTTGGACTAGTGGTCTGGTCGTCTGATTCTCAATCAGGAAGTACGGGTTCGATCCCCGTACGCGGTACGAGCGACGCGAGGTATACGAAGAAGTCGCCATTTCGACTGTGCCATCGGTCGGACGGGCCGGGGGAACCTCATCCCCGGCTCACACATAAATAATTGCCTTGTGGTGGAATTGGCAACACGCTAAGCTTTGGACTTAGAGATTCTTGGTTCGAGCCCAAGCGAGGCAGCTTGATCCTGTGTAGCTCAGTTGGCAGCAGCGTCCGATTGTTAATCGGTAGGTCGGTGGTTCGAGCCCACCCGCAGGAGCGTCACAACTTCATCAGTGCTCGTTAGTTCAGTTGGCAGAACACCCGGCTCTGGACCGGGAGGCGTGAGGTTCGATTCCTTGACGAGCAGCGTGTAACAGCAAGGCGAGAGCGTCTGACCAACCGGGAAACCGCAGGCGCAATCTAGCTCCGGTCGTCTATGGGTTAAGATCCGAGATTTTCACTCTCGGGTACCGGGTTCGAGTCCCGGTCGGAGTGCCACGGCTGCAAGTGCCGTGCAGAGGGACGAATCGCTTCTCCTCTCTGCGGACGGAACCGCGTACGAGGCGCGCTTGCAGCCGCGAACTGAATATGCCGCACTAGCTCAGGGGTTAGAGCGCCGGATTGTCGATCCGTAGGCCGTGGGTTCGAATCCCACGTGTGGCGCATGAGTGACGTACTGGAACGATTTTGGGTGAAAACTGAACAACGCGGAGCCTGTATCGAGTGGACCGCTGCGACGGGCGCGAAAGGTTATGGTCGTTTCAAGGTCAATGGGAAGCTAGTCCTCCCACACCGATTCATCATGGAAGTCATCAACGAAACGACGTACCCGAAGAGTATCGACATCCGTCACCGATGCGATAACCCGTCTTGCGTGAATCCTGCACACCTACAGCCGGGAACGCGGAGTGACAACATGCAAGACTGTGTTGAGCGCGGTAGGTTCAGTTCGAACAATCGACATGAAGGCAAAACGCATTGCCCGAATGATCACGAATACGCAGGAAATAACCTATATGTCACAAAAGAAGGCTTCCGTAGGTGTCGAAAGTGCGCCGCCTTCCGTGCGAGAGTACGGCGAGCAAATTCGGGGTTGTAGCTCAACTGGCTGAGCATCCGCCTTGCAGGCGGAAGGGTGCCCGTTCGAATCGGGTCAGCTCCACGCAGGGATGCGGGTACGCACTGCGTACTCGTTAACTGCTCTACGGCGCGATGTCCGAGCGGTTAGGTAACGGCCTGCAAAGCTGTTCAGCCGGGTTCAACTCCCGGTCGCGCCTCTCCTTAGATGAAACGACGAAAGGATCAATTGTGGTCACAACCATTCAAACCGTGTACATCCTGTTCAACGTGCTGGTGATCGCGACGGCCTTCGGCCTGATCGGCAAGGAACCCACGGCCGAGAACCGGTACAAGGCCACCGGACAGACGGCGTTCATTCACGGCGTCTTCACGATCGCGTTCCTGATCTGGTGGGACACGCCGGACATGGTCTCGCTGCTCGCGAAGATCGCGCTCATCGCCTTGCTGTGGCTGCCGTTCATCGTCGATCTCGCCGACATCCACGAGGCCCCGGAAACCATCACGCTCAAGAGCGCGACGATCGGATCTCTCATCATGGTCGCGCGCACGGGCGTTGTGCTGGGATTCTGGGTTCTCTACTAACTGAAGAGCGCGCATGAGCGCGCACCGCTCCATGAGCGCGCATCCCCCGGGGTGCGCGCTCATTTTCGTACTCTGCTATAATTCCTCTCACGACGACAAGACGAGAGGACGAGAGGACGAGACGATGGACTTCACTCTGAACACGCAAGGCGCGCTCATCGGCGGATGCGCGCTCATCCTGCTTTCGCTCATCACGATCGCGCTCATCGGCTCCCGAGGCGCGCGTGCGCGCCACACCGAGAAGGCGCGCATCTGGGCAGAACTCAAGCGGCCTGAACTCGAAGCGCGCGCCGCGCGCAAGCAAGAAGAGCGCGCATCTGGAGCGCGCACGAGCGCGCGCATCCGGGGTGCGCTCATGCTCGCCGTCGCGCTCGTCGCGATCGGCGCAACGAGCCTGAGCGCGCACGGCACGCTCGACATGATCGCGCGCGCCGGGCTCGAATCGCTCGACGCGCAGATCGCCGTCATCGTGGTCTTCGAGATGTTCCTAGCGATTCTCGGCGCGCTGTCCCTCTGGCACATGAACCACGGCACCGGGTTCAACAAGTACGAAGCCGGTGTGTGGGCCATGGCGGCGCTCATGGGCGGCATGTCTTGGTGGGGTACCGGCAGCGCGATCTTCGCGCTGTGGCCGATCCTGGCGGCTGTAGCGTGGCACCTGGTCATCACCTTCGGCCGCGAGCACAAGACGTCAGCGCTCGTCGTCTGGTGGCGCATGAAGCGCGGTAAGGCCACGTCGCAGGACTCGACCGCGCTGCTCACCGAGCGGCTGATCACGCGCATCGTGAACCACGCATACGGCGCGAACGTGAGCGCGCGTGGTTTCATGCGCGCGCACCACAAGCGCGCATATGACCGCGCATGGGCTGACGCCGACGCGCTCGGCATCCTCACCCCGGAAGTGCGCGCGCGCATTCAGACGCGCATCGCTGCGCGCTACGCCGGAGCGAGCGCGCTCGCCCCCGAAGCGGTCGCGCACATGAACCCGTGGAATGAGCGCGCGTCGAGCGCGCGCACCGCGCGCACTGTGCGCCCCGTGAGCGCGCCTCCCGCGCCTGTGCTCGAAGTGAGCGCGCACGAGGACACCGACACGCGCGCGCTTATCGAAGCGATCGAGACCGTGAGCGCTCCTGTCGCAACGACGAGCGCGCACAACGCGATCACGCTCATCAATGCGATGCGCGCGCACTTCGCAGGACCGGCGAACGCGCTCGAATGGTCTCTTGAGTACGTGAAGACCAACGGCGAATTGCCCACAGGGCCCGACCTCGCTCGCGCCTTCGGCCTGTCGGCTGCGAACTGCCGCAAGTGGGTCACCCCTGTCCGCAAGGCGCTCGCCTAGCGGCACACCGAGCGGCACACCGGTTCGCCTGGTGTGCCGCTTCGGCACAGTCCGACACACCCTCGGCACATCTCATTTACCCTCTGACCTGCATCGACACGGTCGGCACGGTGTGCCGGGGTGAGCCCCGGAGAAACCTGGGTGCGCATTTTGGGGCCCCGGTCTGCTGTGCCGTGCCGGAGGGTGTATAATGAAATACCTGGTTAGATACATGACGAGAGGATGAGGATCATGTTCGGTAGTGTGCTCGCGGGTGTGGTGGCCGCAGGGCTGTTCACGGTCGCGTGGTTTTGGAATGACCGTATGCAGAGCAGCAAATTCGTGGGGTACGTGTGCGTGACCATAGCCGTGCTCGGCTCGGTCGTGCTGTACGCGTCGGCTATCGCTATGTGGCTGTCCGAGCGGGCGGTTTCGCTGTTCAACGGCGTCGGCGGCATGCTCGGCGTCGGTGACGCAGCCCCTTGGGTACTCGGATTCGTGTGCATCGCAGCCTTCGGCGTGACGGTCTACGACCTGCTGAACGAGCCCGAGCACAACCCGGGCGCGGTCGCCGCGATGATCGCCGCTCCGATCGCCGCTCACGGCACGAGCGGCGTACTCCACGGGGCGATGGAAGTCGTTTACGGCGGACTGAGTCTCGGCACGCTCGAAGCCCTACAGCAGTTTTTCGGGGGCTGACATGAGCGTCGAGCAGGATGAGCGCGCGCATGCGCGCAACGTGGCGCGCGCTTCGTGGGAACTGTTCTCGCGGGGCGCGCGCCGCCATGCTGACAGTGCGCGCGCATGGGTGCGCGCCGAAGGACTCGAAGCGCTCATCCAAGAGCGCGATGCGCGCTCGATCAGCGCGCACATTGAACGCGAAGCGCGCGCGCGCAAGTCGAAGCGCG
>WUUC01024417.1_pt1 | contig 18358 bp, 10 predicted proteins | sample 6278441 | NCBI WGS metagenome assembly WUUC01 (sample SAMN13675441, study PRJNA597444) | soil metagenome | isolation source: soil | place: USA: Washington | collected 2017-10 | reverse complement strand
CCGTTATTTTGTATCGTCTTGGTGTTCTTTACAGTTTTATAAGTCCTGAACGTTTCGAAATAAACGTAGAATGTTCATCGGTTACTGTTTACTGTTAGCACTTTTTTTTGTTTTTTAAATCTCTCAAAATGAACATTTACGTAGGAAACCTCAGTTGGAACTTGAAAGATCAGGATCTTTCCAACCTTTTCGCCTCTCATGGTGAAGTAATCTCAGCTAAAATCGTTAACGACAAATTTACAAACCGCAGCAAAGGCTTTGGCTTTGTAGAAATGGCAAACGATGAACAGGCTCAGGCAGCTATCGCAGCTTTAAACGGCAGCGAAGTTGACGGTCGTAACATCGTTGTTAACGAAAGTCGTCCTAAACCAGAAGGTGGTGGTTCAGGTGGTGGCGGTGGCTTCAAGAAAAGAAGCTTTGGCAACGGCGGCGGTGGCGGCGGCTTTAAGAAAGGCGGCAGCGGCGGCGGTGGTTACAACAAAGGCGGCGGTGGCGGCTACAACCGTGATCGTGGTGGATATGGTAACGATTATTAATCAATAACAATATTTAAGCTTTTCAAGTCTGGCCGTCAGCCAGACTTTTTATTTTTTAACATGATGTGACTCCGGTTTATTCTCTATTACGGATAAAATATATGCCTGTACGATTTGCTAACATTTTTACTGGTTTTGATCCTTCGTTTATAATATTATACCTATCTTCCATCAGCTCGTTTAGCTGTCCTCCAGATGGACTCTACCGTACAGAGTCTTTAACTTACGTTCGATCAATTAAGGTGCGTTTTCTTTCGGAATTGTATACGGGCTCATCGCAGCCTCCATTATTCGTGAAAACAAAAAGAATATGCTAACTGTTATTATTCCTGCATTAAATGAAGAAAACACAATCGTACAGGTAGTTAAGTTTTGCATGTCCGATCCAACGGTTTCAGAGATAATTGTTGTAGATGATAAATCTGAAGATAATACTGTATCACTTGCGAAACAAGCCGGTGCAAAGGTGATAATAAGTGCCGCAAGGGGCAAGGGTATTTCAATGAAAGAAGGAATTGATGCATCCGCTAATGAATTTATTATTTTCCTGGATGCAGACATCGACCCTTACCCCGAACAATCAATTGCTAAATTAGGAGCACCACTATTGAATGATGAGGCTGATTTTGTAAAAGGCGCTTTTGCCCGTAATGCGGGCAGGGTAACCGAGTTGGTTGCAAAACCGCTTCTTGCCATTATTTTCCCCGGTTTATCGCATTTTTCCCAACCGCTTAGCGGAATGATAGCAGGTAAAAAATCGTTTTTCAGGAAAATAGAATTCTTCAATGACTACGGCGTCGATATAGGCATTCTTATTGATATGTACCTTATGAAGGCCAGGGTGCAGGAAGTGAATATTGGCTACATAGAAAACAAAAGTAAACCCTGGGAAGCTTTGGGGAAAATGAGCGGTGAAGTTTCCCGTGCTATTATTAGTAAAGCACGACGCTATCACAACGATGAATTTACAAAAGAAAACGTAAATTCATTGGAGGTTATTCAACGGGAAATGAATAATGCTTTACGCGAGAATCTTTCAGTGTATCATAAGATGATCGTGTTGGATATGGATGATACAATTTTGATAAACCGGTTTATAGATCAATGTGCGGAAGCGTTTGCATTTAAACCAAAATTAGAAGAACTGCGATTCAACGAAAAGGATCCTATTATCCTGACAAAGAGAATCGGTTTATTGCTAAAAAATAAAACAATGGATGACCTGCTGCATGTCATTAGTAGTATGCGAATGGCTGACAACATAAAAGAAGTAGTGCAATTTTATAAAGAAAAGGGCTACCTGGTAGGAATTATCAGTCATAGCTATACTTTGGTGACTAACTACGTAAAACAGCAAATCGGCGCTGACTTCTCTGTAGCGCATCAATTGGAATTTTTCGAAGGTAAAGCAACCGGAGAGGTAAATTTACCTTCTTACTTTTTTGGATCGCCTGAAAGTATTTGCGGCCACTCATTTTGCAAAACCAATGCGTTGCAGCATGTCTGCGAAAAATATAATGTAAATATGAAAAATTGCATAGCGGTTGGAGACAGCAAAGACGACCGTTGTATGGTCACATATGCGGGAAAGGGAGTTGCTTTCTGCACAACTGATGAACTACTGGAAAAAATCGCGGATAGTTCTATTAAAACAAGAAATTTTGAACCGTTGCTGGCATTAGCCTGATAAATAATACAATAACCACTAAATCGATGCGTATGGCCAACAACCTTTATAATATTCTCGTTCCAGTTGATTTTACCAACAAAAACAAATGGGCCATTTCAAAAGCTATTGAATTGTCAAATAGCTTCAATTGCAACGTACATATGGTGTATGTAACAGGCAGCAGGAGTAACTTTTTTTCAAGAAATATCAGTATTGAAACGTCGCTCAAAAAGTTAGAACAACTTAAGGCATTATATAAGACCCAGGTTTGCGGACAGGGTAATCTGGAGATCAGCGTACTGACGGGCAACCGGCAAAAACAGCTCGCAAATTATATTCAACAATACGAGATGGACCTTATGGTAACCGGTCTTTCCAAATTCAACTTTATCCAGCGTATCATTTCTTCTGTTTCTATTAGTCGCCTGGCCAAAAAAACAAATATCCCTATACTGGCCATCCGGGCAGGTGGATTAGTTTGTCATTTTAAAAAGATCGTTTTACCTGTGTCTGGTGAAGTTCCAATGCGCCAGATAAGGCTTGCTGCTTTGCTTGGCAGAGCATTCAAGTCCACCGTTTATTTCGTATCCCTGCGGAAACATGCCGATGATACAACAAAGGGAATTTTGGACACTGCGTTGGAAATGGTTCAAAGTATTTCAACCATTCCTGTACAATGTTTTTTATTAGAAGGACAAAACCTTGCGAAAAGCACCCTGGATTTTTCAAAGAAAATAAATGCCGACCTCATCATGGTAAATCCTATAAAAGATTTTCGCTTGCCGGGGCTATGGAATAAGATCACCAATAAGTTATTATCTTATGGATCTAAAATACCCGTGGTAACAGTTGCATCAAATAGCAAATAAGAAATTCTCACATAAAAAAATGCCACTTCATCGGTGGCATTTTTTTATCCATGAATTTTACTGCTCAACACGAATGGTCCCGGCGCCATTGTAAGAATGATATTCACCATTATACATCGCATCTGCGCTCACAGGCCCCATCTTGTACTGGCCGGGTGATACGGCACGAACAGCATAATAATAGATTTGCCTGTTGCTTTGTGCGTCTACAAAGAAATGAATCCTGTCATCTCTTACATCAAGTGCAGTTGGTGTCGTCGCATCTTTTATCCAATCCATACCGGGTATATCTTTTGTACGAGGATTTTCAATTTCAAAACCAGCCGGCAACAAATCGGTAATCACCACGTTTTCTACTATGGTGGAAAAAGGCTTTTCCAAAGAAATAGCAACAATGATCAATTCATTTTGCTTAAAGACATTACCGGTAAGAGGTTTACCATACCTGTCATAAAAACGTTTTCTTACTTTCAGATAACTGTCTTCTTCTTTATATGCTCCACTGGCACTAATACCTTCTGCCTGCCAGAAGTAATACAACCTTCCGTTACCTTTTGTGACAATCTCAATATCTGTTCCTTTCAAAGAGTTTCTATCGCCTCTCCATTGTCCACCATCTACTTTAGCGATCGTTTTACCCCCAGATCTTATTTCGGCAGTTGCGGTTGAGGCATTGGCTGACCGGGCCAATTTTCCTAAAGCGAGAAATGCAAACGCTCTTTCCTGGGTACTTAACCATGTTCGGTTTTTTAATTTTTGGCTTACATGTCTTGCCATTATATCAATTTGTTTGTTAGCAGGATCAACATCGATGAGCGTATTCAAAGCGATGGCTTCGTCACGTACATCGGAATAATAACTCCCCCCTGTTTGAGGAATCGATTCTTCACCTGTAAAAGATGACGGCAACATGGCCATATAAGATTTTCTATCCCCTGCTGTTGCATAGGCTGCAGATAACATGTAACGGCTATCAATAGCCAATATCTCAGACTTTGCTTTATAATAGTTCATTGCCGGCACATTGCTGCGTCCTGCCAGTGCCAGAACATACAAACTGTAGGCAACTTCTTTCGGCGCAATTTTTTTATTCTGCGTTCTGTTATAATAGTAGTTAATTGTTTCTTTGTTCTTCAAATGGTTACTCATATAACCCAGCATTGTTTCCAGCAAACTGTTATCAACGTCGAAACCCGACCTGCGTGCTTCTAATAAAAAATGCGCAGCATAAATAGTGGTCCACCAATCTTCCTTTCCTTCTCCATCCCACTGGGTCAAAGCACCGTTATATAATTGACGCATTTTTATTTTACGAATCGCTTCAAGAATATTGGTGTTTGCATTGATCTTATTTTGTCTGTTCAACTGCATCAGGTCAGCAAGATCACTGTAATATAATTGTGGAAAGGCTGCCGAAATGGTTTGTTCCGTGCATCCAAACGGGTACTGAACCAAATAACGGAGATGATCCCCCAGTTCCAAAGCAGGCGAACGACTTACTACTAAACTGTAATCAGTACTACCCGCTATAAAATCACCTAATTCAATAATTATTTTTTCTGCCCTACCCCCTGCTATCGAACCACTCCCGGTTATTTTTTGCAGCGTAGAAGGCGGACGTACCGAAATCTCTATTGTTTCTTCAAATTTTTCACCTAATCCATTTACTGTTATTTTAACGTTACTAATGCCGATGCCAGGATCAGCAACTATAGTAAATAGGGCACGCCCTTCACTTTTTGGTTTCAACTGAATCACCTGGCTCTTTTCACCAATTATTTTTGTCGCACCCCCGGTAGTGATACCGGCGGTAACATTCGCTACTTTATCTGTTGTATTGCTCACTGTCGCCGAAACATTAACGGTGTCACCGGGACTGAGAAATCTTGGCAATGCTGTACTAATAACTATTGGATCGGCAACTGTTAATGTATTATCAGCCGCGCCAAAGTTTTGTCCCTTATACGCAACAGCCATCAGCCGTACTTCCCCACTAAACTGTGGAATATCAAATTCAAATTCAGCTTCGCCCTTTGCGTTTGCTTTTTTCATACCGCCCCAGTAGCTCACGACCTTTATTCTTTTAGCCGGCATGGGGTTTACTCTTTTATCCATACTTAATTCCCCGTCGCCACCGGTACTGCTCAATTTGGGCCTTAACTCCGCAAACAGCAGGGGATAAATATCGTATGCCATAACCTGCAGGGCTCTTTTCTGGTAGAAATAATCGTATGGGTCCGGCGTTTTAAAATTACTTACCTGCAGTACCCCGTTATCGACAGCGGCTAAAGTAATATAACTTCCCGCGGCAGCTTTTACTTTTATTTTTTGATGTGTTTTTGAACGGGTTGTCTTTGGAGATAATATTTGTACCGGGATCTTTCGGCTGTTTTCCTCTACTACTACATTTTGAAATCCATGCGCCACAGTGAGGGGAATATCAGAAACCGCGTGTGGTTTAATTAAGGTAGCTGTGATATAAACGTTGGGAACATGATCGCCCGATACTCTAAGGTCAAGACTGGCATTACGATTATTTACCTCTACGTATTGATATGACAGCACATGATCGGTTTCCATGGTCACCAACATTCTACCATTAAAAGGTGTTTTAAATAACGCTTTCACACTTTCCCCGGCCTGGTAAGATTTTTTATCAAGCTCTATCTCAATGTTACCTTCGTTATTTACCTCAAAAGAATTATTGTTGCCACCCCAACTGCCATAACTATAAAAGCCCCGGCTTACATAGCTGTTTGCTCCGGGCCGGTAAATTCGTAGTTCGTAGTCTCCCGGCGATCTCGGTATGTATGTATAAACAGTATTGCTTCCTATATTAAGCTGGTTTTCGATCATTATTTTATCTTCTTTTTGGGATTCGTAACGGAAATAACGACCGCTTTTCGACAACACCGTTCTGTATTCATGCTTGATCACTTCTATTCTCGCGGGAGCATTAACAGCATTGCCGTCCTTGTTTACTGAAACTAATTGAAATTTAACAGCCTGGTTCAATGGATAATAAAAGGACCAATCATACTTAATTCCATAAAATATATCCTGGGTGAATACGTCCGCGGTGGTAGCACGACTTACCGGTCTTCCTGTTTCATCGAATACGGTTGTATAAAAATTAGCTTGTAATACTCCGGTATTTGCATAGCTGGCCGGCACGTGGTATTCCTGCAGGGCACTCCCACCGGCATCTGTTTTTCCTTCCTTTACCTGTTTATCAAAAAAACTATTTTGGTTAGTCAGGTTAAACTCATAGCCTTGAAATTTTTCAGGTGCAAACATTTTTTGTTTTACCTGTATCTCAGTTTCATAATTGCGATTAGCTGCTGGCGGACCAAAGAAGTTCATCGCATTGATTGACAGTATCGCTGCCTCACCAGGTTTTAAGAAAGCCTTGTCTATTTTTGTGCTAACCCGGATACGATCGGGAACGAATTCTTCGATTGAAAAATTCCTGGAAGCAAGCAACAGATCATTTGAGGTATATACCTCCAACGTATAACCACCCGTGATAGCCGAGGTTGCAATATCTACACTACCCTCCAATGATCCTTCCTCATTCAGGTTTTTTCGGAACGACTTCAACTCCTTGCCATTTGGCATCAGGAATTTCATTTTCACTGGAATCTCGCCGGGAGTTTTCCACTGCTTATCGCGGATGATAACAGAGAAATTGACCTTCTCGCCCGGACGATAAATATCGCGTTCTGCATAGACAAACGCATCCAAACCTGATGGATTATTTCTCTTGCCCCCAACCTCGAATCTTGATGTATTAACCCTTGTATTGTTGAAAGGAAGATAGTTAAAGTCATCAGCGGTTTTTGCGATTACCATAGCAGGTTTGAATCCCGCAAAGTCCTTTCTTGCGTAAGGGATCTCTGCTACGCCTTCAGCATTCGTAGCAGCGGCTCCCAATAATTGATTATTGGATGAGTAAATGGATACATTAACCCCATCAATGGGTAAAGCGGTTTTAATAGAATTGGTAAAAACATAAATTTTATCCTGGCCTTCTTTTGTTACCAGGCCAATATCTGATAAAGATATAAACCGACTGTCTTTCACCCAATAGTCCGTTGTAGAACGAATAACGATATGATAAACACCCTTGAAATCAGGCAACCTGTCTTCAAATTGTGAAAAGTTGAGCAATCTTCCTGCACCGCTTTTTGGCAATGAACGGGTATCAACTTCCTTTTCATAGATCACATCTCCGAGCATGACATCGCTGCCACCTTCATCATAATAATCCTCTTCATACTCGCCGTCATAATTATGATTGGCCTTTGTTTCTTGCGGATAATAACCATAGCGCTGCGACATCAACAAATTATTCTCATAAATTTTCGAGATGACAAGTTTTACTTTAGGTACGTTCGTAATTTGCACTTCCATGTTTTTTCCCCCATTCTTTGAGAGATATACAGCCTTGCTATTTGTAAAACGGATGTCGGCTTCCAGCTCACCAAAAGCAACGCTGCCGGTGTAATCTTCTTTTAATGTTCCGCCAATCTTACCGCGCAAACCTTTTACTACAGTTAACAAATAGCTTTTGTCTGTGTTAAATTTGTCGCTTCTCAACGTGAATCCGTTCTCATTTGGCTCAATCGTATAATTAAGCACAGGATCAAATTTTACATAAGGCTTTAAACTCTCACCCGACAGTTGCTGGCTCGTCCTTACTTGAACCGTTCCCTCATTGCCATCATGCAACGCTTCTATATTTTGAATAGTAAGCACATACGGTGACGGAATAGTAAGAGAAACTGTAATCGGTTCGGCCGTGCTATTATACCCGGTTTCCGGCTTCAAGCCTTTGTCAAGAATAATTTTTGCACTAAAATCTTTGTCCTCTGTTGTTAAACCATTAATGCGTATGGACACTTTGCTGTCAGGCGAGGCTGTAATAATAGTAAAGTCCATCTTCTTTCCTTCCACCTCTACGACGAGTCGGTCTTTTACCGCTGAGGGATTTACACGATAATTAAAAAAAAGATCGGCCTGCGGAACCGCAGAAGTACTTGTTTCGCCGACCCAGGCGATCTGCAAATTATCAAGAGAAAGACCAGGCGTGTGAAAATCGATTTGATCAGCATCTTTTATGTCATCATATTTACTGAATTTAACTACCTCGTTTCTAACTTTTGCTTTATAAGTAGTAGCGGGGCTCAAGGGTTCGACTGGTGAAAAAACTAATTGATCGGGGCTTTCCCACCGAAACTTTCCGCGGATTGCAGGCTCAAAAGAAATATATTCTGTCGAGTCCCATGCGTTGAGCATGGAGTCTTTCACCATAGTTTGAGAAAACCGAAAAACCAGGTTTCCCAATAAGGGCACTTCACCTTTTGCATTTGTATAAGATAGACTAACAATATTTTTATTACAGGCAAATAAAAAAATTGTTCCGGCAATAAGCGGAACAAGAAAGGATTTACTACGCATATGAAGACGGTTAAATAGTCTGGTTATAAATGAGAAGATAAAGAAATTCACTGAATGAAAAAATTTGGCGTTCAAATGTTTCTTTCACAGCACCGCTAATCCTCCGTCGGCAAAAAAATGAATTGACATTGTTTAAAACAGTTAAGGAGGAATGTCTCTTGTTAGTCGTGACAGATCGGAGTAGTTCACAAAAACCGCGGCAATTTAGATGGAAATTTAGTACAGTTATTAACTGCTTTGTTATTTTTAAGGGATAAATGTTTGTTAACTGCCTTGCCTTTCTACACTATTGTATCGACTCTATAAGAAAATCCAACTTTGTTGCGATATTTACTGGTAGTAAGTAACAATGCAATTTAAAATTACAAGACGACACTTTTTTAGTTTTCTTAAAAGAACAGCCTTTGGAGCCCTTAGTCTGCTTCTCCTGTTTTTGCTCCTCAATGCGGCCTTTCCGCTGCCTGAGGAAATTGAGTACTCAACGATTGTCACGGATAGTAAAGGCGAACTTATCAATGCAAGCCTGACCAAAGACGATAAATGGCGAATGAAAACAGAGCTGGATGAAATATCCCCTTTGCTTCGCAAAACGATCATAGCTAAAGAAGATAAATACTTTTATCATCATCCCGGTGTTAACCCATTGGCAGTAATGAGAGCTCTTTTTAAAAATATATTCAGGATGCAACGAACTTCCGGGGCTAGTACCATCACTATGCAGGTAGCGAGGGCTATCCAACCCGGAAAAAGAAATCTCTGGCGCAAACTCAAAGAAAGCTTCCGGGCTTTTCAACTGGAATGGAAGTATAACAAGGATGAAATATTGCAGCTCTACCTTAATCGTATTCCGTATGGAGGAAATATTGAAGGTGTAAAAGCCGCGGCTTTCCTGTACTTTAAAAAAAATCCGGACCATTTGTCACTGGCCGAAATAACTGCGCTAAGTATTATACCCAACCGACCTTCATCGTTAGTGATAGGAAAAAATAACGATAAAATTGTAGTTGAACGAAACCGCTGGCTCCGAAAATTCGCTGACAACAACGTTTTTTCCGAAAAAGATATTGAAGACGCTTTGGCCGAACCATTGACAGCAAGCCGCGGAAAAGTTTTACGGTATATTCCGCATCTTTCATACAAACTTAGAAAGCAAAATAATCATCTCACTAGCACAACCATTGATATTAACACGCAGCTAAAAACAGAAAAAATCGTAGAAGATTATATCCGGGCACAGCGTTTACGCAATATTAAAAATGCGGCGGTAGTGATCATTGACAATAGATCGAATAAAGTGATTACCTATATCGGCTCTGCAAATTTTTATGATACTACTGATGGTGGACAAGTAAACGGTGCAAATGCTGTGCGGCAACCCGGTAGTACACTAAAGCCTTTATTGTATGCTTTGTGCTTTGACGAAGGATTGCTCACACCCAAAAGCATTCTTGCGGACGTACCGGTTAATTACGAAGGATATTCGCCGGAAAATTATGATAAGAAATTTAACGGTTACGTAACCACAGAGTATGCATTGGAGCATTCTCTAAATATTCCCGCGGTAAAAAGTTTAAACCTTTTGGGCCAGGAAAAACTAGTGCGAAAACTATCAGGTTGTAATTTCCGGCAAATACAAAAAGATCAGCGGAAACTGGGACTCTCAATGATATTAGGCGGCTGTGGTACAACGCTGGCAGAACTGACAGGCTTATTTGCTGCGTTTGCCAACAACGGTATTTATGCCGCACCGTCCTTATTACAGGACGATAGCATCCCACCCAAAACAAGGATTATCAGCCCCGCGGCGAGCTATATGGTCACCGAAATATTATCGAAAGTAAACCGGCCAGACTTTCCATTAAATTGGACGGCCACCGAACGAATGCCGAAAATAGCGTGGAAAACCGGCACTAGTTATGGCCGGAGAGATGCCTGGAGTATTGGTTATAACAAAAACTATACAGTTGGTGTGTGGGCGGGCAATTTTTCGGGGATTGGTGTACCCGACCTTAGTGGGGCAAATATTGCTACGCCGTTATTGTTTAAGATATTCAATACGATTGATTACGATAATGATAAGGAATGGTTTTCTCAACCAGATGACTGCGACATACGGCAGGTATGCAGCGAAACAGGGTTGCCTCCTTCTCCTGATTGTAACAGCCTGGTGACTGATTATTTTATTCCGCTTATTTCTGCTACAACTGCTTGTAATAACAAGCAGGAACTAATGGTCAGTGCTGATGAAAGGACGGCCTATTGTAAAAATTGTGCCCCGGCCAATGGATACAAAAAGAAAATGTTTAAGCTGATCGATCCGTATATGCAAACCTGGTTTAATGATAACGGTATTACTTATCAAAAAATTCCGGAACACAATCCCGGTTGTGAGTTGATTTTCAAAGGGAATGCCCCGGTCATTATTTCACCGTCTAATGGAATGGAATATTTCATTAGTAAAAAAAACCGGGAACCACTGCAACTGGTTTCTAAAACTGCTAACGACGTAAGCAAGGTGTATTGGTATATCAACAATAAATTTTACAAGAGTTGTAATGCGGGGGAAAAACAGTTCTTTGTACCCGATGAAGGACCCGTAAAGATCTCTTGCACGGACGACAAAGGAAGGAACAGGGATATCACCATTTCTGTAAAATATGTGAATTTATGAAAGCCGTGTTTACATAGTAACCTATTTGTTTTACACTCTGTGTGCCGCTGCTTCCCCGGTATTAATAGCGCCTTCCATAAAACCCTGCCAGTCTGCAAGATGCTCTCCCGCAAAATGGGTATGGATGTGCGAACGTTCCAGGATTGGCCTCACCCTAAACCATTGACCTTTTCCGTACACAGCGTAGGCACCGCGTGAAAACTCATCGTTGCCCCAGTAATAATTGGCTTGTTTCTCCAGCAACCTTTTCACATCGCCAAAATGTGGCAATAGCGTTTGTTGTACCATTTCCGTTTTCCATTCATCTGTTTGATTTGCTACGACTGCAGCCTTTTCACCAATTGTATAAGAGATCAGAACCCCTTTTTTAGAATCCTGGTTTTTTGTAGCATGGTAAAAATAATGCGGTGATTGATCCGTGATCATATCAAAACTTTCATCTTTCCAGAACCTTTCGGTGAACAATAGTGGGTTTTTATTGATACGGGCATATTGCAGTTCGTCCATGGCGCTTACCTGATCAAGGGGTAACCCCGGCTCCCATTTTATTTTTTTCGCTGCAAAGGTGGGAACTGTACAAATTATTTTGTCGCCTCCAAACGATTCTCCGGAAGTACAAAAAATTTTAACTCCAGTTTTGGTTTGTACAATGCGCTGGACGCCGTGCTCAAGCTTTATCTTATCCTTTCCTATTGTTTCTGCAATTTTTTTTGCCAATAAACTGTTCCCCCCCTTAATTTTTAAATCCATTTCATTTTTTTCACTGCTTTCGGCGTATTCGGCCAAAGCAGCAAAAGCGGAAACACTGCGGATGGTCTCGCCAAAATCGGTACTGTCGAGCAGCTCACGAAGATCAAGATCTCTTCCTTCACATCCGTTGTTGACAAGAAAGCGCCACCAATCCATTTTGTCCAATTTTATCTTATCCGCTTTTGTCAAATTACCATATCCATCAATAATTGCTTTAAACTTCTTTTTCCAATCTTCACTATAATCCCACTCCTTACTTTTATAATATTTTCCCTGGTATACAAGGTGTGACTCGAACTGGTTGTTCTGTAGTTCTAATCCGAATTCATTACATAAATTTTGCAAACGTGTGTGCGAATTACCGACCCATTCCGCCCCTAATTCGATCACAAGGTTTTCCTGCGGATCTATTGTATGTGAAAAAACCCGTCCGCCGATACGGTCGCGGGCTTCTAGTATTACAAAATCAATTTTCTTCTTATGCAAGTAATAGCCTGCTGATAACCCCGCAAAGCCTGCACCGATGATGATGACCTTTGGCTTTTTACCAGGAAATATATTTCCGAATGCGGATGATGAAACTAAAATGCCCCCAGCAGCAAGTGCTGATTGCTTGATAAATTCCCTGCGTGAGTTCATACAGTAGATTGGTTGTCGCCCAAGTTCGCGATTTTAAATTATTAAACAATCACACGAAGTGGTATAAAAAAAGCCCCGGTTAAAGGGGCCATTTTAAAATTTTAAAGCTGCATTTAATCTACTTTTCTTATACTGCTTGCCCCGCTTAAATCCTGTGTAACTGAGGCGGCTCCTTTGTACTTAATATCAGATGCGCCACTTGCCTGTATGTCTAATTTTACGCTTGCAAATACTTCAGCTGTAAAAGCACCGGAAACATCAAGCGAAGTATTTTCTGTCATCAAACCAAAACATTTGATGTCGCTTGCCCCCGACCCTTGTATATTAAGATCTTTTGTTTCACCTGTTAGTATTACTGAAGAAGCGCCGCTGGCCTCAGTATTGATACGGGGAGCTTTGATATCCAGTTTAATTTCAGAAGCGCCGCTCAGGTCAATATCCAGCGGTTCAACGGAAGTTATCCTGTTTTCCGTATAAATATTGCTGGCACCGGAGACGCCTAAGCTTCTAAAATGTGGTGCGGTGACAAATATTTTTATTTTTTCGTTACTCGGGTCCAGGTTATAATTGTTCCTCGGTGAAATATACAAAATGCCATTCTCTTCACGGGTTTCGATAAGCTCCTGCAGGTTTTCATCTGTTTCTACCTTTACCGCTTGTTGGGCAGAATCCTGCTTGAGATATACGTCCAATGCGCCGCTGACATGCACGCTATTGAATTTACCGGTCGTACGGTCCTGGGAAACAACGTTGCCATTTCCATGTACCCGTTTTCCACCCATGTAACTACACGATGCAAACACTAATGCAGCCAGAAAATAAAGAAAAAAAATACGTTTCATTTGTTATGATTTTGTAATGACAAATTTGGGGCATTTACCGCCGCTTTTAAAATATATCTGACGACTGTTGCGGCCAGCAGGTTACAAAAATTAATAACTCTGCCTGCGGAAAGAGCCCGATTTACCTTTTGCTGCACATGGTCCTGCGCATAAAATTCCCCAAGAACCTTAACAGTAGCAGATTTCAGCGACAAACAATATCGTCGTATATTTGCCAGCTAATTTTATTTTATGAGTCGAAAAGGAAAAGTGCTGGTGGCTATGAGCGGCGGTATTGACAGTACGGTTGCGGCTCTTATGCTTAATGACGAAGGCTATGAAGTCGTCGGCATTACCATGAAGACATGGGATTATGCTGCCAGCGGTGGTAGCAAGAAAGAAACTGGCTGCTGTAATGTCGATAGTTTTAATGATGCCCGGCAGGCGGCCGTTGAGCATGGCTTTGCACATTATATTCTGGATATACGGGAAGAATTTGGAGGCTTTGTTATTGACAATTTCGTCGATGAATATCTCGCTGGTCGTACACCCAACCCCTGTGTGTTGTGCAATACACATATAAAATGGAGGGCTTTACTAAAACGTGCCGATGCCCTGGGTTGCGAATTTATTGCCACGGGCCATTATGCCAACATCCGGCAGCATGACAATGGTCGTTTTATAATAACTAAAGCCATTGATGACACAAAAGATCAGAGTTATGTATTGTGGGGCCTTCAACAAGATCTACTCAGCAGGACATTGCTGCCTTTGGCACCGTACCGGAAAACCGAAATACGCCAAATGGCCTTCGATTACGGCTATCCGGAACTGGCCAAAAAAAATGAGAGCTATGAAATCTGCTTTGTTCCTGATAACGACTACCGTGGCTTTTTAAAACGTCGTGTAGAAGGTCTTGAAAAGAGAGTATCCGGAGGAAACTTCGTGGATAAGGACGGAAAGATATTGGGGCAACATAAAGGCTTCCCGTTTTATACTATTGGCCAGCGAAAAGGGCTGGATATTGCATTTGGCAAACCCGTTTTTGTTACTAAAATAGATCCGGACGCCAACACAGTTATGCTAGGCGATGAGGATGATCTCGATCAGAATGAAATGACAGTAGGCAAATTGAACATGATCAAATATGAAACAATTACGCCGGGTATGGAGGCTGTTACAAAAATCCGTTACAAGGATAAAGGGGCATTATCCAATTTGTATCCAAGCCTGCCTGATCATGACAAACCCGATAGTTTATCAGTACGTTTTTACGGAAATGTAAAAGGCATTGCTCCAGGCCAAAGTGCCGTATTTTATGAAGGGGATGATGTAATAGCCGGGGGAATTATCCAACGGGGGAGCATGGCTTCAGTCTCTTGATTTCCAAAGCAATAAACAGAAAAACTTTTCGTTTAGAAACGTAACCCAGTATGCTCTGGTTTTTACTGATTTCAATCACACAAAATCAATTGGCTAAATAATTGGTTTTTATGCATTTAAATAGAAACCTGTATCTGTGAATCACCCAAAACCTTTTATGAGATATCGTCTCGCCCTTTCTGCCTTTTTATTATTTTCTGTCTTTTCGTGTACGGAGAAGACAGAGTCGTTTCCTACAGAGCCTTTATCGGACTATCTGCCGTTAATTCCTGGAAAATATATCACTTACCGCATGGATTCACTGGCACTTACTGATTTTGGAAAAAGCCTGGAAACACGCAGTTACCAGGTTAAACACATTGTTGATTCCGAAATTACAGACAACCTCGGAAGGCCATCCTATCGTATCTACCGCTTGCTTCGAAACGCAGATGGTACAGGCGAATGGAGTAATAATGGCAGTTACTTTGTTACACCATTGTTTGACCAGGTTGAAGTAATAGAAGACAATTTACGCTTTATCAAACTACATGCGCCGCTGAGGGAAGGTTATAACTGGAAAGGAAATAGCTATCTGCATACAGATCCTTATCAATCCTATAAGTTTGCACTGGGGGACTACATGAAAAAATGGGATTATAACTATGATTCATTCAGCCCCACGTTTGAATACGAGGCGCAAGAATACAACGATGTATGGACCGTGGAAGAAGAAGATTATGGACAGAATTACCCGGTCACGCAATCGACTGTTGCAGGCGGACGAATAAGAGCAGTAGAAAAGTATGCAAAAAACATCGGACTCGTATACCGGGAATATATGATTGTAGAATATGAACCAAATACATCCGGACCGGAACCATATTACAGGGGGTTTGGCATCACCATGTGGATGATCGACCACAATTAAATACCAGGTCCAGGAATTTTTGATGTTGGCAAATCCATTTTGATGATCAAGCTTTATTCTTTTTTGCTGACCATTTTCGTTTTCGTTGCTGGATCCAAAGCGCAATTTTCGCGATATATAGTAACATTTAAACACAAAGCAGCTACCACCTTTAGTTTGGCGGATGCCAGCACCTACCTTTCCCAGCGGGCCATCGATAGAAGAATCCGTTATGATATCGTTATAGATAGCACTGATCTGCCGGTTCCATCCACTTATATTTTACAGATACAAGCAATTTCCAACGTTGCAGTATTGAATGTTTCGCGGTGGCTGAATGCTGTTACTATTCAGACGAGCGATGCAAATGCTATTGCCGCGATCAACGCTTTGCCTTTTGTAAAAGGAATTTCAGGCATTGCAGCTAAAACGGCTGTTCTTTTTAACAAGTTTCCATTGCAATTAACACCAGTGTCCAATACCGGTGCACGAACCGGGCAGACAAAAACTGATTATTTTAATTACGGGGCTAATTCATTTGATGAAATACATCTTCACAAAGGAGAGTTCCTTCATAATATCGGCTTGCGCGGACAGGGAATGCAAGTGGCGGTGCTGGATGGGGGGTTTTTTCATTATACTACACTAAAAGCCTTTGACAGTGTAAATGCAAATGCGCAAGTATTAAGCACGTGGGACTTTGTAGGAGGTAATGCAAGCGTAGTCGAGGACAACGCACATGGTATGCAATGTTTTTCTATTATTGCAGCCAATATTCCGGGGCAATTTATTGGCAAAGCCCCAAAAGCAGACTTCCATTTATTCAGAACAGAAGATGTGTCTTCGGAATATCCCATTGAAGAATTTAACTGGGCCTGCGGTGCTGAAAGGGCCGACAGCACCGGTTCGGATATAATATCATCTTCGCTTGGCTATGGCTACAATTTTAATGATCCGGTTCCTGATTACCCATACACTAATTTGAACGGCGACATTACCGTATCAGCAAAGGCCGCTGACCTTGCTGCAAACAAAGGTTTACTTGTATTCAATGCTGCGGGCAATTCAGGTAATGATTACTGGCGAATGATAACTACGCCTGCGGATGGCGATAGTGTAGTCGCCGTCGGCGCTGTAAATACAGCGGGCGTTGTGGCTTCATTTTCAAGTTATGGTCCATCGGCAGATGGAAGAATAAAACCCGATGTCGTTTCTGTTGGTGTGGCCACAATGTTACAAGCCCCTAACAATACAATCGCTGCCAGTAACGGAACTTCTTTCGCATGCCCCAATATGGCAGGCATGGCAACCTGCCTGTGGCAGGGATTTCAAGAATTTAATAATATGCGCATCATTCGTGCCCTGAAAGAAGCCGGAAGTATTTATTCTTCACCTGATAACAGGATTGGTTATGGTATACCTGATATGAAGAAAGCATTCACCACTTTATTAACTGAATATGCAACATCCGCTGTCGTCGTAAACGATTGTGCGGCAATATTAAAATGGTCAAGCAAAGATGTATCAGCGATGAAATATACTATTGAAAGAAAAGCACCGGGAGATACAGGATATATTAAAATAGCGGAAACAAATGCTCAAGCCGGCGACATTCTTTCCAATCGTTCCTATCAATTTATTGACCCGCTCAATGGGATAGCTCAAGGAACTATATCATACCGCATTCGCCAGTTGGTTGATGCGGATCTCACAACGTTTACGGCCGTTTACATCGATACAGCGGAAGTCGTGGTAAACGCTACATGTACCGGGGGTAATAATAATGTTAACGAATCAGTGAGGATTGCCCCAAACCCGGTGGTTGATGATCATGCTTCGCTGGTTATTCAAACTGACTATGCAATTAGTCATATGCCAATAACTATTTACGATATAAAGGGCAGCCTGGTTGCCCAACTGTATCAATCAAAGACCGCCGGAAAATTTTATATTGATTTGCCGGTAGCTAAATTGAGCAAAGGAAGATATATAGTGAAAGTTTTCAATGGCAGAAAACCAGTCGGCGCTACCAGCTTCCTAAAGTTATAACGCCTTACGCAACAAAGCAGCAAACATCGTGTCGGCTTTCACATCGTAGCCTTTAAAAACTTCGGCCCTGATCAGATTTAGTGAAACCTTTTCTTTAATAAAATTAGCAATCGCCTCATTTTCCTTTCTGAATACAGAGCAGGTAATATAAAGAAAATAACCACCGGGCTGTAAGTACTTCGCCGCGTTGCACACGATTTTTTCTTGCAGAGAAGCATAGTCAGCTATTCTGCTTTCTCCAAAATAAAATAGCTGTTCCGGGGTACGACTCCAGGTTCCGCTTCCTGTGCAGGGTGCATCACAAATAATTAAATCATAATTCGGCACCTGTAATTTTACATCGGCAGTCAAATCCGCAACAAATGTTTTGTAATTTTTGATGCCGGCCTCTTTGAAACGCTTCTTTAGATTTACAAGGATAGAATCACGGATGTCTGAAACGGTAAGATCAATATTTCTTAAAATGTCTTTTGCCATGATCGATTTGCCGCCGCTGGCTGCACAGCAATCCCAAACGGAAATGGTTGATTGTTGGCTTTTAACATTGGACAGTAAATCTCCCACCCTTTGCGAATTATAATCCTGCACTACAGCCTCCTTGTTTAACTCTATTATCTCCAGC
>WUUC01032103.1_pt1 | contig 18360 bp, 15 predicted proteins | sample 6278441 | NCBI WGS metagenome assembly WUUC01 (sample SAMN13675441, study PRJNA597444) | soil metagenome | isolation source: soil | place: USA: Washington | collected 2017-10 | reverse complement strand
ACCAAAATCTACATGTTGGTAACCTCACCATCAATCACGATGGCAAGGCTGTCATTGGAAATTTTAAGACTTCTTAATTTTTTAAGGAACAACCTCATGGATACTCTACCAAAATGTGTCGCCAAATCCAAGCAATCTGGTTCCAGATGCAAAAACTATGCTGTCAAAAACAAAACTGTTTGTTGGATTCACGGCGGTAAGTCCAAAGGGCCATCTACAGCAAAAGGTCGAGAAAAGATCCGAAAATCAAAAACAAAGCATGGCATGTATTCGCAAATGGCAATTGATGAACGAAAATTGTTTAGAGATTTGATGCATCATACTGATACCTCTTTGAAAGAAATTTCGGATCAAATCTTAAGCAAGCGATAAACTCCAGACCCGGCTAGACGGTTTTCGATATTGTTCAAGGTCAACTTCTTTCAAGCACGGTATGGATCGATAATCTATCGTTCCTTTACGCATGGAAAGGGTCAAACGAATTCCTGATCCTTGACTGTTCTGATGGTTAGCGAATTCAATGAGTTCATCGCAACTTCTTTTCTTCCTGTTCGATACTTTTCAGTTGGGTTACACGCTAATTGTATCCTATAAACTCTTTTTTGGTGTCGTTAATGCATAAAATGTAGCATTTACTACTTTTTAAGACAACAGAAAAGTAGTTTCTAGTGCGAAAAATGTTGTATTTTACAAAAAAAACAGTACAATTACTCCTAAAAAGCAGGAGTTCGTCTTATGGATTTAGATGAATATCTATTTCGTAAAAAAATTTCTCAAACCGACTTTGCTAATGAATTAGGCATTTCTCGTAATCATTTAGGTGAAATTCTAAGGGGGAGGTGATCACCCAGTGTAAAGCTTGCTAAGAAAATTGAAGAGTTAACCAAGGGAGAAGTGACTAAAGAGGAGGCTATGTTTCCAAAGGGCAGGGAATCCTAATGCGTCTGGAAGAACTACAACAATTGGTTGCTAAAGGCGAATCAGAAAGCTTGGAATTTAAAAAGACAACCGGACAACGCTCAGAAGCCGCTAAAACAGTATGTGCAATGCTTAACGGCTTAGGTGGATTTGTTCTCTTTGGCGTTTCCGATAAAGGTGAAATAGTTGGTCAGCAAGTAACGGCTAAAACACTCGAAGACATCACACAGGAACTGCGAAAAATTGAGCCGCCTGCTTTTCCAGAAATCGAAACTGTAGCCGTCGGAAATGACAAAGCGGTCATTTTGATCAGAATATCTGGAAAACTAGGCACCTATTGCTATGATGGTAGGCCCTATCTTCGACATGGACCTACAACTCAAATCATGCCTCGTAGCGAATATGAAAAGCGTGTTTTAGATAAATTCCATGCACATAGACGATGGGAAAATGAGCTTGCTCCCACTTGGGTAACAATACAAGATTTGGATGAAGATGAAATCCAATCAACTCTCCAAAATGCTATCTCGTTAGGGCGAATGAAAAAGCCGACTCATACTGATTCAGAATCTATCCTTCGAGGTTTAGGTCTTTTTGATGATGGACATCTCATTAATGCAGCGGTTGCATTATACGGTAAGAGCGAAAGGCTTTTTACAAACTATCCTCAGCTATCCATTAGATTAGCTAGATTTAGAGGTAGTGATCGATTAACAGGCTTTATGGACAATCGCGATTATTGGGGAAATGCTTTTGATCTTTCAAGACGCGGTGAGTCCTTTCTTCTAGATCATGTTCCTATCTCTGGGCGTGTTGTACCCGGAAAAATGATTCGGGAAGACTACCCTCTTTATCCTCCTCTTGCTACACGGGAGGCTTTAGCTAATGCGATTTGTCACAGGGACTACACAACTCCTGGTGGCGCGGTTGCAATTGCTATGTATGATGACCATTTGGAGATTATAAACCCCGGAATTTTGCATTTCGATATAACTCCAGAAAAACTAACAAAGCCGCACGAATCCAAACCCTGGAATCCTATTATCGCAAGTGTATTTTATCGAGCAGGGGTAATTGAAAAATGGGGAATGGGCACGCTCAATATTATTGATTGGTGTAAAGAAAATGGAAATCCCAAGCCAACTTGGGAAGTTCGTGCAGAATCTGTTGTCACGACTTTCTTACCCTCTTCCTTTTTTGCTACAGGGAAAAAGCCTGGAGAGGAGGCAGAAGAAACCGAAAAAGTTAGGCCCGACTCAAGGCCCGAGTGGAAGCCCGAGTCAAGGCCCGAGTCACTAGAGGATGCAGTATTAGATTTGCTCAAAAAAGGCCCCCAATCCAAGAGTGAACTATCTCAAGCTTTGGGACATAAGCATATTTCAGGGGCTTTGAAAAAAGCACTTATTTCTCTATTAAAACAGAAAAAAATTGGCTACACAAACCTAGATAAACCAAACAGCAGGCTGCAAAAATATAAAATTGAATGATCGCGATAAGGATCGAAAATCAGATTGATTATCAAATAGATATGCAATAAAATCTAACCATTTATTGGGGAAAGAAATTCAAAAATGAATAAATTTTCTATAACAACATTGTTATTGGGCTTTCAATCCCTTGTTGCCCATCCCTCTCAAGAAGACTTGTTAAAAGCGACTGAAAACCCAGATTATTTTGTTCATGTAATATTGACAGGCGTTGTTAAACAAATGATTTTTCCAGGCCCACCTCATTTTCTTAGTGTTGAAAATGGTGATTGGGCAGAACCAAGAAGGATTTTAGAGGTAGACAAGGAATCGTTACTTCGTCTAGTTGAAGCTCAATCACATATAACTTCTAATAATTATTTAGGTAAGTTCATCGATTCAGAGGCAAGGGAGAATGAACCTAATGCCAATCTGATCACTTTGGACTCTTCTTTCACCGGAGAACCAGACAATATTGAACTTTATGAAAACAAGATTGTGACAATTGATGCTGTAATCAGCGCACAGCCAACGCGTTGCCATACTCCATTTGTTGTGGAAATTGTTGAGGTACTTTCACATGAATAAAAAAATATTCGTTAGAGCCGAAGAAGGAAAACCGCCTGGGATTTCCGTGGTTTACTATGATTCTGAAGGTCATATGACCATTCGGTATCATGATAAAAATGGAAAGAAAGGTTCGATTGCCTGGAGAAACAATAATCCTGGAAATTTAGCATGGGGCAGCGGTGTGCACGCAAGAAAAACAGGTTGTATAGGGAAAGCTAGAGGTCGTCCAATTTTTCCAGATTATGAAACCGGCAAACAATCTATGCGTTTGTTGCTCAAGGAAGACTTTTATCAGCGATTAACTTTGAATCAGTTGCCTAAAAAATATACTGGAGTTCCAATTGAAGCTCCAGACACAGAAGAAGTGGAAATCTATCGCAGAGCTATTCGCATTCAAACTAAATTTGATATGGAACGCACTGTTAAGTCCCTAAGTGAAGAAGAATATGAAAAGCTGCTTAAAGCTATGGAAACCCATGAGGGTTGGGAAGTAGGACACGAGGAATTTAAGGAAGTCGAAAAAATTACTGGAACTCGGATGAATAAAAAACGAGTCATTTCTGAGTACCTTGTACGAGGTATGAAAGGCGAACGCTGGCTTTTAAAAGATGTAGCAATAGCAATGGCGGAAGATGGTTGTTTACATGCGATTGTGGTTCATGCAAAAACAGGGGCTTATTTGAGACCCGAATATGGCTCCAAATCCTTCAAAGAACTACTTTGCTGATTGACGTGTATTAAACCCAATGGAGTGGTAGACATTGCCTTCAGAACTAATGCAAGACTCACTAAAAGTTAAATTGATAAATGAGCAAATATGCAACTTGAAGCCGCTCCTTTTTCAACATCTTCTTCAAGTAGCATTTTGGGAGTCATTCGAATATTGCCATCAAGCTTTCGTGCAGCACGATTAAAGCAATTATTCAGATGAGTTCTTTCAACTTGCTGTCCATGCAGGTTCGTAAAGACCAAATCCTCTTTTTTCTTTTGTGCAGATAAGCTTTTCAGCTCTAACATCACATGTTTGGGGTATCTGACTGAAAATTTCTTGAATTTTACTAAACCTTTTCTTGAATCAATTTGATCTACTCGTAGGTTTAAAACCTCATCCATCGTCGGCGCACCAAAATAAAGAAGTTTAGCAATTAATGCATCCCGCTCGGATAATAGTTGGACAAACTTGATAAAATCCTTGTACCACACGACCTTCTTAATAGTTCGCTGAAAATCAGGATCTTCTCCCTGCATGATTAACCCACAAGTCGCGCGAGAAAGGTGCTGAGAAAATAAGATATAGGCCTCTACTGCTTTTTCCTTCTCAGGGACACTCAGCTTTGAAGAGCATCGTATGTCTTCAATGATGCTTTGGTGGTCATTAGGCGAGATATCATTTAACGTGCGCAGTTGACCTTGTTTGTTTATTAATAATAATAATTTTAAATCGATAAGCTTAAGCAAGCTTTCAGTATATCTAGAAATATACTCTTTAGGAAGATCAAGGCTTTCAAGCCAATTTGCGATCTCAGCAACTAAAGGAACTTGACTTAGTTTTTTCTGGCGAAAAATTGCTATAGCCTCCTCTAATTCACGTTTCCCATCCATCATGATTTTTTCACACTCTTTGAGAGATACTGATAAGTCATTATCATTAGATCGCTTCAGATATTCTTGCCAAAACGTGTTTTTAGTGTTCATAATTACTCCTTAACAACCGAAAATATTTTTATTCATATTAGCAATAGCCTGCCATTTGTGATCTTCAGAAAGATGCGCATAACGTTTGACCATTTGATAGGTCTTGTGCCCTAAAATTTCTGCGATGACCGGCAAAGGCACTTTATTCATTAGAAGATATGAGGCACAACAGTGTCGAAGATCATGAAATCGAAAGTTTGTGATCTCAGCCTTTTTAATCACTTGTTCCCAGGGGAAGCGCAGATCGATAGGTTTGTTAGGCTTGCTGCCAGGGAATACTAGATTGGTATCATGAGAGCGTTTTGTTTGTAGCTCTTTTAAAACAGCATGTGCATGTCCCGTCAGAGGCACGACGCGAATGTCACCATTTTTAGTTTCATGAAGAGTAATTTTCTCTTTTTTAAAGTCGACATCACCCCAACAAAGATTCATCATTTCTCCTTGTCTCATACCCGTTGCGAGAGCTAAGATTACAACAGGATATAAAAAGGGGTTTGTACTTGTTTTACAAGCTTCTAATAAGCGTGCCCTTTCTTCGTCATCAAGAAATCTAACTCGCCCCCTTGGTAATTGAGGCTTGCATACTTTTCGAAGAGGATTATCTTCAACCCATCCCCATTCTTTGACAGCAATTGTAAAGGCATGTGAAAGTGCTGAAAGATATCGTATGACCGTCGTAGGAGAACGAATATTGCCTTTTGGAGTTTTTCCTTCTAGCAATTTGTCTCGATGCTCTCCAATGATTGCAGGTGTTACATCTAGTAGAATGCAATGACCCATTTGTTGTTTCCACCAATTTAGCTGAGTTTCGGTGTTATGAGCATTTTTGGGTTTTCGTGGAAGAATTTCTTTGATGTATCTATCAATGAGATCCCCTAAGGTACGCTTTTTTGCTGCTGTAGTCGTTTTAAAATAACGACCTTCTTTCATGGCTGCTTCAGTTTTTTGAGCCCATCTCTTTGCGTCTGTTTTACGGTCAAAAGTCTCTGTTTGTTGTGGAAAGCCTTTCAACCGAATTTGTACACGGAATTTGATTTTTCCATCTTCTGTCTTACGTTCTTCAATGTGCGCCATCTTCTTAATCCTGACTCAAAGTTGCAATCTGCAGTTTAAGATAAATAACAAATAATTACAACAACGGATGAAAAATCCGAATGTTTTAACAAAAAATACTGCCCAAGACAATATGAGAATATGAAAATATTTTCGATTCAATATTTATGGGGAAAAATGGGGGAAATTCAAAAACGATTGAAATATTGTTGGATTTTGTTGGGACTTTTTCGGAGTTGTGATTTACAACTCCCCCACTGCTCCCCCAAGAAGGGTAAATGAGGCTAATTTTGTTTTGGAAAATTGCGACGCAAGTCGCTGATAAATAGAGAGATAGAAAAAGTGGGGCAACTTGGACTTGAACCAAGGACCAGCGGGTTATGAGTCCGCTGCTCTAACCGCTGAGCTATTGCCCCAATAAAAATTGCTCTGAACCTATCTCTTTAATCGCAACCATCTTATTTTTCACGAGTTATCATGTTCCTCGTTTGTTAAGTTCCTTTTTAAGGAGGACTTAAGATCAAGCTTATTCATTTGTTAGTTAATCTTGTTACTATCAGGTCTTCATTTCAGAGAAATAGGTTTCTAAAAATAATCTAATATATTAACAGTAAAAGAAGAATCAACTGACACACTCTGCTGGATAAAACCAAGAAGGTTTTCTCAGTTAAGTTCTTTCCTGCTTCTTTCCAATACTATTGGAGATTGAATCATGCCTTAGTGAAAGACCTTGGCATGCTCAACGAATCGCAAGGATCCTTAAAATTCGACTTTAAAAATTCTTTTGAAGAGCAATTTTAAAATCTGTCCCAACAGAAGAATTTCATTCTCGCTGCTAAAGATAGCAAAATGATAAGAAATCTCGGAATAAAATGCTAGAGAATCCTCTTATTCCCCTGCTATAGCAAGCTGACTTTCTCGCTATTTATCGTAAATTTTCTTTACCATTTTATTATTTTTCACTCAAAAGAAAATGATTTTTCCTTTCATCAGAGTCTTGATTTTGCAAAGTGTGTAAGTAAAATTGACTTAGATCTTTTTTTAGTTTGATTAAAGAAGGACGATGAATATACATCATATGACCTGCTTCATAATGATGCATGGTAACATGTTGCCTAAGCGTAGAATCTAGCCCTAAATGATTAAATGTATACTCAGTTGCAAAAAATGGAGTAGCTAAATCGAAGTAACCATTGGCAACAAAAACTCGCAAATAAGAGTTTTTGGTCATGACAGCTCGTAAATCTTCTGACATATTGAAATGTTGATTTGTGGCTGGTCCATAGTCCCATGGGTGAACGTTAGAAAGAATTTTATAATGTTGATCTTTAGAATATTTTAGATTATTTCTCAAATAAAAATTAAATGTAGCAGTAAAAGCTCCAAAAATAATATTCGCGCTAGGATCATACTCAAAATGGTCACTTGTCGCATCTGCATCAATTCCTTTAAAACGGCTATCAAATCGCCCAATTGTTCGTCTTTGATGACGCAATAGTTCTTTCACAAACCGCCAAATTGTGATTCGCATATTGCTTTGCTCAATGTATTCTTGCGATAGGCCTGTATAACGTGCCAATTTTTTAATAATATTTTCTTTTTCTTCTTGGGTGATTAAATCTCCCTTAAAAAGGGCCAACGTATATTCATTAAAAACAAAATTTTTCGATTCTTCAATTGCGCGATAAAAATCTTCTTGTAGATCTGGTGACAATTTTTTGTGATACCAAGCTGCAGCAGTAAAACTAGGAAGATAAAGAAGATAGGAAAGATCATTATTATTTCCAAAATCTAATGACTGAAAATTTAAAACGGTTGAAATGAATACTAGCCCATTTATATACATGTAGTCATGATCATGAAGATAATCTGCTAAACCAGCAGCTCTTGTCGTTCCATAACTTTCTCCCGCTATAAACTTAGGAGAATCCCAACGATTATAGTGCGTGACATAAAGACGAATAAATTCAGCAATAGACTTAATATCTTCTTCTACACCATGAAATTTTTTTGCATCTTCTGATGGGATGGCTTGGCTAAAACCTGTTGAAACAGGATCAATGAAAACTAAATCTGTCAAATCTAGAATGGAATATTCGTTATCTATTAATTGATAGGGAGGAACAGCTTCTTTATGCTCTGTTAAATCAATCCTCTTAGGACCAAAGATCCCTACATGAAGCCAAATAGAAGAAGAACCAGGTCCACCATTGAAACAGAAAGTAATCGGACGCTGTTTAGAATCCTTCATCCCTTCACGAGTATAACTTACATAAAAGATACTGGCTGTCGGATCACATTTATCATTTTTCAGGACCAAGTGACCTGCAATAGCTTTGTATGAAACAGGTTGATCATTAATAATCACTTCGTGAAAAGTCTCAATAGCCTCTTCTTGCAAATTTTGACATCTTGTTTGTTGCTCCTTATCTTTTTTGCTGTTTTCTTCAGCAAACAAAAATGAAGAGAATAGGCACATGCTAAAAAAGAAGAAAGAAAACTTTCTGCACAGACGTAATCCTTTTTCCTGATCCCCAACTTCTGTTTTTAATGCTTTTAGAATCCCTTTTACTTTAATAAAAATCTCTTGATTTATTTGTTGAAACATGTCATACCAGAAGTTATTTAAATATGATTTAATTATGGATAGAAAAATTCTTGTTTTTTCAGCTTTATTCATTGCTTTTCAAGCACTTGCTAATCTCATCCGTTTTTTATGGAATATTCCCGTTTGGATTGGAGCATGTTGTTTACCAGGGTGGACAGGAGCCATCTTTTTTATTTTATTAGGTCTTTTATCGGCTTGGTCTTTCCGAGCCATTTGGGTCATAGAGGCAAAACGTCCTTACATAAAACAAGAACCGCTCCCGCCTGATACATAAGTTCTAAAGCTTTTTGTGTATCATGTGAATTCAAATTAACTCCGCGACACGCATCGACAATAATGTACACATTAAACCCTAATTCTAAAGCATCAATAGCTGAATACTTCACACAATAATCTGTTGCCAGCCCAGCTATATAAATATCTTGGACTCCCTTAGTTTTAAAAAACTTATCCAATCCTGTTGATTTAAGATGTCCATTATCGTAAAAGGCGCTATAGCTGTCAATATTCTTATCAGTTCCTTTATAAATGATTTGCTCCAATCTCGTGGTATCCCATCCCAATGCAAATTCTGCTCCAAGAGTCCCTTGCACACAGTGTCGAGGCCATAAAATTTGATCAAATCCCATCAATTGAATATGCTCGCCTGGGGATTTACCATGATTATCAGCAAAACTTCCATGATCGTTTGGATGCCAGTCTTTAGAGGCAACCAGACAATCAAAAGGTTTTTGTACTAATTCATTCACAAGTGGAATAATTTCATTTGCATGAGGCACTGCTAAAGGCCCCTCTGGTAGAAAGTCATTTTGTAGATCGACAATCAGTAATCCTTTTTTCATTCACTTGCCTCTCTTAAATGATAGTTTGAGGAATAAGCGATAGTCGACGGATTTGTTTAATCAAATTAATCTTAATTTCATAAAGAGATTTTTCCATTCCGACCACATATAAATGAGGATTTAAATACCGTTTGATTCCTACAGGAAAATGGGACAATTCTCGTTTAGTATTTTCTCGAATTTGATTTAAAGATGGAAGTTCATATACACATTTTCCTTCACGAAAAATAGGCTGTAAAAGATCTCGACTTTGAAGCCCTTTCTTTAAAAACCGCTCTTGAGTTGGGTCAAAAGGATCCACTAAGCGGTATTCCTCAGTTAATGGAGATTGAATATCATAAATCATATCTGCCACATTCTCTTGATCGGAATAAAAGCGTCGCACTTGAAGAATTCCCGGATTAGAAACTTTGGTCATTTGCTCTGATAATTTTAACTTATATTTCCATTCTGATCCAGGATCACGAATAGCCGATAATTTATAGACCCCATCCAATGCAGGTTGATCTTTTCCAGTTACTAAGTTGGTCCCTACTCCCCAAACAGTGATTTTTGCTCCTTGTCTCTTCAACTCACTGATAATGATTTCATCTAACTCATTGCTTGCTATAATTTTAGTATCTGTAAAACCAGCTTGATCAAGAAGCCGACGACTTTTAATACTTAAATCGGCCAAATCACCTGAATCCAAACGAATTCCTAATAACTGTTTGCCTTGTTGTTTTAACCAACGCCCGACTTCGATCGCTCGACTGACACCATCTAAAGTATCATAAGTATCAACTAAAAAAATGCAGTGATTGGGAAGGGCTTTTGCATACGTTTGAAAAGCTTCTAGCTCATCATCAAATACCATCACCCAACTATGAGAGTGTGTTCCTCTGACCGGAATTCCATATAATTTTCCTGCTAATAAATTTGACGTCGACTCGCAACCTCCAATATAGGCAGAACGACTAGCTGTCAAAGCCCCATCGATTCCTTGAGCTCGTCTTAAACCGAATTCTAAAACAGGTTCGTTTTGAGCTGCCAAACAAATGCGAGCTGCTTTAGTTGCAATCAAGCTAGGGAAATTAATGAGATTTAAGAGAGAACTTTCTAAGATTTGACATTCAATCAAAGGACCTTGAATCCGTAATAAAGGCTCATAAGGAAACACAACTGTTCCCTCTGCAACAGCATCTAAATGCCCTGTAAAGCGGATAGTTGCTAAATAATCTAGGAATGCATTTGAAAAAAGAGGTTGATCATCTATCCCACGTAGCCCTGATAAATACATTAGATCACTTGAGTCAAAATGAAAGTTTTCTAGAAAATCAATGATGTATTCTAATCCAGCTGCAACAACAAAGCCTCCTTGAAAAGGAATTTTACGAAAAAAAAGATGAAACACTGTCTCTTTTCGATTCAATCCGTTTTTCCAATACCCATATGACATAGTTAATTGGTAGAGATCGGTTAGTAAGGAAAGAGATGGATTATAAATACTAAGAATGGATTGTTTGATCATGAACGATAGAGAACCTATTTGTTTAATAGTTTAGACTTGTGTTGTTTTAATTTTTTTATTTCTCCAATTAGCTTTTTTTCGCGCTCATCTAAAATCTTGATCTTTTGCAGATCGTCACTATATTTTTCCCAATCTGCTAAAAATAAAGTTTGTCCTTCTACCATTTTTTTCATTTCTTGAACTTGATATTGATGTAATTCATCTTCCAACTCAATAATTTTTTTATTTATTTCTTCTACTGTGGCCGAAGGTTCTATCTTTTTTTCATTTGCCCACGAAGGAATAGATAAAAAGAACAGACAAGAAGCGAGCCATCGAACAAACATGATTCCCAACCTTAATAAAAGAACAAAGCTTTTTTATCTTATTACAAAATCATTCAATCTATTACAATAGCCTATATTTAAAAGATTTTGGAGTCAATAAAATGCATTATTCTATTCTTCTGGCTTGGCTAATACTCAGTTTTACTTCTCTTACCGCTGAAACAACTTTAGTCTTACGGAATCATTTACAACGCGCCAAACCGGGTGATTACATTGTTGTTCTATCAGATAAAACGGAAACATTGATGCATATTTATGATAAAAATCCACAGCTTTTAACAATTGAGGAAATCGCCATTCCTAAAACCCGACGTCACCAAACTGCCTCTCTTGCTTGGCCTGAATGGCTTCAGATGAACGCTCCTGGTCATACTTCATGGGTCATGTATGAAATTAATCTACAAAATGGTCAAATGGAGCGTTATTACTCGTTTACTAAAAGAGGATGGTATGAGATTTTAGATACAGATAATACCCTTTCCAAACTATTAAATCTTAAATTTAAAAAAATTCCAGAAGAGGCACGCAAACGAGTAGGCTGTCGTCCCTTTACTGGACATGATCGACGTCCATTTTGGCAACCACCTATGATAGTAAATGGTCAACGACTAAAAGATGTATTATTTGATGCCTGGAAAACGAAATGGCCTAAAGACGGAAGTGATTTATCAGGAAAAACGATTGAAGTGTATTTACCTCAAGATAGTCAACGTTATCCTTCTTATTTTCCCTACTGGCTCCAAATCAGCAATTTAGTAGGAAAAGCAAAAATTCGCATTATTGATTCGGGACAAGGTCTCAAATCCCCTAAACTTCCTTTATCTTGGATAGAGGAATCAAATTAAGACAAGTTATCAACAAAATTTGATAAAGGGGTTTTCTACTATCTTGATCGATAAGTCTCAAGGTTTTACCCAGCTAGATTTATCTCAACATCTTAATAATTAAATATTTATAATTTAAAGCAATCGGGTTTATAACTCATTCAGTATAAATGATCCTATCAAGTTATTAACAATTTTTGCACAAACTTTCCACAAAAAGGGAGGTAAAATAAAAAAGAAAAATATGAAGTTAACATTGCCATTTGAAAGAAAATCGGCTATAATTTGAAGCTTTATCGTTTAGAAAGATTTTACCCATTCTTTTTAATGATGGTAGGACTTGTCTACGTCCTAGATGAGCTGAAAGAGATAACTATAGTCATCCCTATTAACACCTGGTTAAATTCAATAATTAGATAGTTTTATGGCATTTTTTAATTCTCGCCCTTATTCCATTCGTAAATCTCGTCGAGTCATGAAGACAGGCTATGATTGGTATAGGACAAAAGGAAAACAGTTAACAGCCGACCAACTAGCTTGGTTTGAAACTCATTTAAAAGCTTTAGATCAAGCCATTTTAGCTAAAAATCGTCAAGAAGCAGATCGCCAAGCTCGGGAGTTGGAAGCCTTTTGCCAAACTCATTTTTCGAAATCAATCTGGAATTATACCACAGAACTAGTGTTTGCCATTCTTGTTGCTCTTGTCATTGCCATTGTGATCCGCCAGATGTGGTTTGAGTTGTATGAAATTCCAACAGGATCCATGAGACCAACATTTAAAGAGCAAGATCACTTAACGGTTACCAAAACAGCTTTTGGCCTTAATATTCCTTTAATGACTAAACATTTTTATTTTGATCCTAAATTAGTTCAGCGAACCAGTGTCGTGATTTGGTCTGGAGACAACGTTCCCTTTCTGGATTCCGATTCAACCTTCATGAAAGTTTTCCCTTATACCAAACGTTTTATTAAAAGATGTATGGGCAAAGCTGGCGACACCATTTATTTTTATGGAGGAAAGATCTATGGCTTTGATAAAGAAGGACGGGATCTTATTGAACTTCGAGATAATCCTTGGACTCATTCATTAGAGTATGTTCCTTTTAATAGCTTTGAAGGACGAACAGCTGCAGTACAAGAGCCACGCCACTTATTTACTAATCAAATTCTTTTTTATCATTTTAATCATCCTACAGGACGCTTAATTGCCCAAGACGTACGAGGCACTCGAGGAGAAGTATTTAATGGAAAAGAATGGATAAAAGATCAACCTGATGCGCAAAGCAGACCTCATTCTACCATTCAAACCTACAGCGACTTTATTGGGATTCGCAATTTTGCAATTGCACGTTTGTTAAATTCAGAACAAGTTGAAACGTTAACAACTCATCGATTAGAAGATATGGAAAAAGGTCTTTTATATTTAGAGCTCTTTCATACACCAAGTTTAACTTATCCCTCTCCTCAATTTTTTCAACGATTTGGAATATCCATTCCAGGTTTTTCAACTCTAATTCCCTTACAAGAACAGCATCTAAAAGCACTAATGGATTACATGTATACGAGTCGCTTTGTTGTAAGAGATGGCTTAGCTGAAAGATATCGATTAGAAGATGAACATCCTACTCCTCATTATTCGCAACCCAAGTTTACCGACATACCCAATGGAACTTATGAGTTTTATTATGGTAAAGCTGTAAAAGTAAACTGGGGTGGAATCACACAAGCCTTGCCCGCTGATCATCCCCTTTATAGTTTGAATCCAATCCATGTACAAAGACTGTTTAATGTAGGAATTGACATGAGAAAAGATGCAGAACCAAGAGAAAAAGAACAATACTTTTTTCCTAGTCGTTATGCTTACTTTCGAGATGGAGATTTATATATCATGGGAGGAGCCATCTTCAAAAAAGATGATCCATTGCTGATTGCTTTCCATGAAAGAGAAAAGAAAAGAGAGGCAGACTCAACAAATTGGGCACCTTATGTGGCGTTTAAAGATTATGGCCCACCGTTAACAAAAACAGGTGCATTAGATAAAGAATTCATTCAAACATTTGGTTATAAAATTCCGGAAGGACGGTACTTAATGCTTGGCGACAATCATGCTGGAAGTAAAGATAGTCGTTACTTTGGAACAATTCCTGCAACCAATTTGCAAGGAGCTCCTTCTTTGATTATTTGGCCTCCAGGCTCTCGATGGGGAATTCCCAATCAAAAACCCTATCCTCTTTTGACTTTACCCCGTTTAATCGTGTGGAGCATTGTCTTGTGCATTTTAGCCCTTTGGTACTCCCTTTATCGACGTCGCCTCACAAAACCGATCTTTAAAGAAAAAATCAATCAATCAGTGGAAAGAGGATATAGTTAATGTGCTGTCACATCAACTTTTTGAATCTCGATAATAGTAGGTTCTCCATTTAGATCCCATTTTGTTCCAGAACAAGGACCTAATTCGACATGGACTGCTAATACTTCATGACAGATATAGGAATGATACTTCTCAAAACACGCTTTCACTCGATCTGTTGGATGCATATGGATGATGATGCGATCTGTCACAGAAAAATTCGCTTCACGACGCATGGTATTGATTTTGTTAATGAGCTCTCGCATTAATCCTTCTTCCAAAAGATTTTCATTTAATCTTGTTTCTAAAGCGATTGTAATTGCTCCCTCATTAGCAGCAACAAGACCTTCATGCACAATGCGATCCACCTGCACTTCTTCTGGTGTTAAAAGAATCTTTTTTCCTTCAATTAAAATGGTTAACTCTTCACCCTTTAAAAGGGTACGCATCTCTTGTTCGCTAAATTGATCAATTGTCGCTTGTACCGCTTTCATTTGTTTTCCAACTTTTTTACCTAGCAATCGAAAATTGGGTTTTGCTTTAAGACTTACAAAATCTTTCTCATTTGTACTAAAAATGACCTCCTTTACATTTAACTCATCCATGATTAAATGCTGTTGATCTTTGAGACACGTCAAGACATCTATATCGCCAGAAGCGATGTAAGCAGCAGCCAATGGTTGCCGCACCTTAAGTTTGTGTTCTTTCCGTAACGAATGACCCAAACTCACAGCAATTTGAACAGCTGACATTTCTTTTTCAAGCAACTTGTCACGTTTTATTTCATCATATACAGGAAAGTTTGTTAAATGAACAGATTCAGGATCGTCTACTCCTCTTAGATTGCGATAGATCGCCTCGCTCATAAACGGGACATAAGGAGCAGCAATTTTTGTCAATTCAATCAACACAGTATATAATGTTGCAAATGCTTGTGATCGATCAATAGTCTCTTCATCTGCCCAAAAGCGACGTCGACTCCGTCGAATATACCAATTTGTGAGTTGATCAATAAATGAAACAAATGGAATCACAGCACAAGTCAAATCATAATCATCCATTCCTAATTCAACCTCATGGATGAGTTTATGTAAGAGGGAAATGATCCATCGATCAATGGCTTCTTGCGGCTTTTCTAAAGCTTCAGTTGCTTGCCAATGATAAATGCGTGCATAAGTCACAAGAAAGCTATAAGCATTCCACAAAGGTAAAAGAACTTGACGTAAAACCAATTCAACACCTGTTTTCGAAAAAGCCAAATCTTCTCCTTTGACAGCAGAGCTACTTAACATATACAAACGGATCGCATCAGCTCCATTCTCGTGAATGACTTCCATCGGATCTGGATAATTGCGTAATCGCTTTGACATTTTGGCTCCATCCTCTGCTAGAACCAATCCATTCACAATCACATTTTTAAATGCATTGCAATTAAAAAGCGCTGATGATAAGACAGTTAAAGTATAAAACCAGCCACGTGTTTGATCTAATCCTTCTGCAATAAAATCGGCTGGGAAATTTTTCTCAAATAATTCACGATCCTCAAAAGGATAATGATTTTGTGCATATGGCATGGAGCCTGATTCAAACCAACAATCAAAAACTTCAGGAATCCGTGTAAATGTTTTACCATTTTCCTCAAACGTTAATGCATCAACAAAATGCCGGTGCAAATCTAGGATTTCCGCTCCAGTTCTCTCTTTTAATTCTTGAATACTTCCCATCACTCGGAGTTCGCCATCTTCTGCACGCCATAAGGGAATGGGAGTTCCCCAATAACGATTACGACTAATCGCCCAATCACGAGCGCCCTCCAACCATTTACCAAAACGCCCTTGTTGAATATGTCCAGGCATCCAGTGAATTCTCTGATTAGAAGCTAATAGACGATCTTTGATTTGTTCAACAGATACAAACCAAGTCTGCACTGTTTTGTAAATCAAGGGAGTATCTGAGCGAGGGCAAAATGGATAGCGGTGACGATAAGTGGCATGATGCACCACTTTTCCTTCTTGTTTCAAACGATGAATGATTTCTTTATCGGCATCTTTGACAAAGAGTCCACGATATTCTGAAATCTCTTGAGTAAATCGACCATTCTGGTCAACTGGACAAACAGGAATAATTCCTTCTCTTTGACAAGCATAAAAATCGACTTCTCCAAAAGCAGGCGCTGTCTGGACAATACCTGTTCCCTCTTCAACTGAAACGGTCTCTTCTAGAATTATTCGAAAAGCTCCTCTTTCGGCTTGATTGGCAAAATAAGGAAAAAGAGGAAGGTAGTGTTGATTGGCAAGCTCTTGTCCCTGAAAGGAATCTAATAGGCTGTATTGCTCCTCATTTTTATAATAAGCAGATAAACGAGCTTTTGCTAAAATGTATTGGCGTTGTGAGTTGTGATCTAAAATTTTTACATACTCAATGGTTGAACCAACCATTAGGGCTAAATTGGAAACGAGAGTCCATGGCGTCGTTGTCCAGGCTAAATAATAGGTATTGGGATTCTCAATAGACTGAAATGCGATGGTTAAAGAGGGGTCGTCGACTTCCTTATAATTTTCGGACGCTTCAAAATTAGATAGAGGGGTCCCTAACTTAGCTGAAAAAGGCATGACCTTTAACCCTTCATAGACAAGACCTTTTTCATATAACTGTTTAAACACCCACCAAACTGTTTCCATAAACGGTAAATCCATCGTCTGATAGGTATTGTTAAAATCTACCCAACGACCCATACGATTGACAGTGGATTGCCATTCTTTCGTATAACGCAACACAATGGCTCGACATTCCTCATTAAAACGAGCAATTCCAAATTCTTCAATGGAAGAAGCCCCTGAAAGGCCAAATGTTTTTTCGATTTCATTTTCCACTGGCAATCCATGACAATCCCATCCAAAACGACGAGGCACATAGAAACCCTTCATTGTTTTATAACGCAATACGACATCTTTAATTGTCCCTGCTAATAAATGGCCATAGTGAGGAAGTCCCGTTGCAAAGGGAGGTCCATCATAAAAGCTAAATAAAGGTTGGCTCCGTCGATTTTCGACAGATTTTTTAAAAAGATCGTGTTCTTGCCAAAAGTTTAAGACTTTCTTTTCTCTTTGATCGAATGACTCTTGAGGAATTTCTTCAAACATGGAAGGCTCTTCATCTATTTTAATTTAGGAATATAAAGATATTATCTAATTATAAGTTTTAAGTCTATTCACAATAAATGTTCGATTGTGTATAATAAAGAATATCAGAACATCGGGGGTGTTACGGTTTCGACTAGGAAATGAAGGATTGATTGCATGCGGAGGATGTCGGTTGGCCTCCTTAAAAAGCCGATAAAAACATTAAATGCTAACACTATGTTCGCAAAACTAGGAAACCTCTTTAATATGGAAGAATTAGAAATTTTTGTTTCTAATTTAAATAGAAGGGAAGCTACTAGTTGCGTTATGTAAACTTAACCGTTTAGATAGCCCGATAGTCTAAGATTGGACCAAGGATCTTAGAGTCTATCGTCATTTACTTGGTGTGAGTAGACTCTCCGCTGCTTCTAGGGGAATCTTCTTAAGATTAAATGAAGCAAGCTAGTCTTTAGTGGCGCGTTCTGCATCAAGACTAGCATTTTACAGAACGCTAAGCATGTAGGAGTTGATACGTAGTTTACCAAGGACGAGAGTTCAATTCTCTCCACCTCCAATCAAACAAAAGGCTTCAGTTTAACGACTGAAGCCTTTTGTTTTTAGTGACATACAACACAAAATTCACACCAAAAAATTCCGCTGCGTAAAGCTCAATTACGCAGTATTTACGCACTAGACTGAATGAAACTGCAGTAAAACTCTCTTGGTTTTTGAGATTTTTATGCTATACTGTCGTGACAACCGTAACGTTTGATTCTCAAGGAAAGGAAATTAGGCCCAGCTTATCTATGAAAAATACTTACCCAAAAAAGTTTGCACTGATTGGCCTTCCAGGAAGCGGAAAATCTACATTTGCCTCCAAGCTTGGTAAAATATTAGACATTCCAGTTCACCATTTGGACAGACATATGTTCGAGCCTGGCGGGAAGAAAAGAGATAAGCAAGAATTCATAGAGACTCAAAAGGCTATGCTTGAAGAAAAAGCCTGGATCGTTGAGGGCTGTTCATTTTCGACTTTTGAAATGAGATTCGCTAAGGCTGAAATTCTGATATATTTT
>WUUC01237436.1_pt1 | contig 18370 bp, 28 predicted proteins | sample 6278441 | NCBI WGS metagenome assembly WUUC01 (sample SAMN13675441, study PRJNA597444) | soil metagenome | isolation source: soil | place: USA: Washington | collected 2017-10 | reverse complement strand
TTCTGTTTTGCGCGACATAATCGAATTCAAAGTCAACAGAAGCGTACCGTATTGCATCTTTCAAAACATTATTAACAGTGGTCCGAAGCGCCGCACTCCTTGTAAGTTCATTATTGATAGTCTTGATCGCCTTCAATCTCTCTTCAAAAGAATTTTTTTCATCATCCCTTATCCGTCTCTGAATCTCTGCAAGTCGCTCTGCCTCCTTCGCCTCACCTGCGGCAACTACTTGTGCACGTTCAAGAACAATGATTCGCTCCTTCGCGGCAGCTATTGCGGATGCCTGGTTAGCCGCTCCAGTTCCAAATAATGCTTGGTTAATACTGTAGGCTAATCTGGATAACGGACCGTTAGACCCGCTACCGCCACCTGTCTGTGACTGTATAAACTTCCCGTAGTTGTTCTGCGCTTGCTCGAACGCTGCGCCGATCTGGTTGGTTGCGTTGGCGTAATCGCGGGCACCAACTGATGAAGAAGCATATGCTGCAGTAAGCCCACTGATAACCGCAATAACCGCAGTGGCTGGATTGACGAACGACTTTAAAGTACCGATCAAGTTACCTACCGAAACGCCGTGAATGTTGATACTCTTCGATGCCTCAATGATAGATTCAGTGTACCGTCCGATGTTGTCTTTGAAGTTACCAGCCCGCTTTGATCCTTCGTTTATTTCGTCGTTCAGTTTCTTGAGCTGCTTCTCAAGTTCTGCGGATCGCTTCTGACCTTCTTTGGTGGATAGGTTAAGATTGTTATATTCCTTCGTTAATTTAGCAACCTTCGCCCGCATCGCATTGCGGCTGTTGCTCTCCGTGTCAAGCAGCTTTATAGTCTGACGCTTCAAGTCCTGGTCCTGCTTCATTGACTTCTGAAGCTTTACCGATTCTTTTACGTACTCATCCTGCGAAGTCTTACCATCTTTGTACGACTTGTTGAGGTCGGACATAGCTTTACGAGTATCCAGTATTGACTTCTCGACGCGCTCAAGTTCCTTCTCTGCGCCGCCCTGGTCAACATCAAGCTTAAGTATTACTTCTTCCTCCCTCTTTGCCATTATGGTAATTGGATAAGTTCAATCGTACATTTATACTGCTGGCCTTCGTACCCGCTTTCCTTATTGACGTAGTACTCGTTTGTGCTGTCCTCGGTCTTTATACTGATAGGAGTGATGAAATCCATCTTAGCATGCACCGTCTCCGGGATGTTGCACGGTAATATTACCTTAACCGGGTTGTTCAATATCCTGGCGAACTGCTGCCAGTACGTGTCTATTAATGTCCTTTGAAATGCAAGCGGGTTGTTTACTTTACCAAAGCACAACCCTTGCGTGAAGAACGCATCAACCTCCTGACCAGTAGCTAGTAGGTTGAAGTATGAGTGTCCCCATGTTGTACGTGACGACGTGCCAAGGTAGAATATTGATTCAGGGCTGAACGTGTTAACGTTACGAAGACCAGTATGTACCACAAGGAATACATCGCTGTTGCTTGTGTTCTCGTACCGCATTCGAACCATCTTGCCTGGGTTGTTCGTGTAGAATGCACCCCCGTACAAGTTTACAAAAGTAGATGTCGTTTGCGATATAAGGTACTCGCCGTTGTATTGCGTGTCTTCTGATTCTATCCTGACAATATCTCCAACGTTGAATATATCATCAGCGTCTGGTATCATGAACTTGGCAAGTCCTGATCCGTCGTCCTCGATGGTATCAAAATCTGCCTCTGCTTCACCTTCTTCAAGCTCTATCAACTCCATTCTATCTATCGAGCATCCGAACTCTGGGTGAATGTAACTGATAGGCGAAGCGAATTCGCTCTCGATAACATCTGCTGAATCTTGGATATAGTCATTACGGGCGATTAGTTGACCTGCCCCGTACTTAATATCAGACGCGGCGTTGTACTTATCCGTTTCCTCTTCGCTTGTTTCAGAATAACTAAAACGGTTTACCTTTCCATAATTCGATATGAAGTCAACAAAGTCAACGCCTGCACGACCGCTTATGTGAGTGCTTATGTCTATCGATTGCTTGCCTTTGATCTTGTCGAACAGGTTTATAGTAACCGTTTGGGTAAACGGGTCGTACGCCGTGACGCAGCAAAACATCTGGAGGATGTTCGATACGAACTGTTGCTTTGTCCATTTAGGAAGAGTTGCCTTCGCAAATGACTTGTAAATGTAGGTTGGGGAGATCTCTAGGTTGCCGGATATGATATTAACTGACGGCCCTCCCGATACCTGGTTACGGGAGTAGAACTCGATGTAGTCGCCAGCGACAAGGTGTATATTCGTATTAAGTGTATTCGTATCTGTCGTGCTGATGGATACGTGTGAAGTCGTTGCCACACCGTTTTTGTATAGCACGATCGATGTCCAATGGTCCGCATCAAGTTGAAGGTTAAGTTTTACCGTCAGGTCCATCTCAAGGTCCGCCGTGTAACGGTTGTTGACCAAGCTGAAGTTGTTGGATGCGCCATCGAAATACGGATACGTGCTGTCGTTATCGAACGTAACCTTCACGTATGACAGATTCGATGGCAGGTTTTGATCGGTTATCTTCTGGACGTTTGACGATCTGGCTTCTGTCTCCTCGTCACTCTTTGAGTTTGTTACCACAACGATCTGATTAAACAACGGATCATTAATCAGATCACCTTTTATCTTTAACCCGGCATCCTGGAATAGATCTTCGAATATGGTATGCAGGAATAACCCAGGGGCGAAATCCTCGGGCCTGGCAGACTTCCACCGGCGCGTTTTAAGAGGTCCTGCGTCTACCCACGGATAAACCAACCCTGACGTCTTTGACCACGACGCAATGACGTTGGCTGCTGTCTGTAGCGTGTCGTACTTGGCGATGTTCAACGTGGATAGGTTGCCGGTAAGCTTACTGAACCAGTTGCTATTTCCACTGAAGAACGACCACCGTATCTTGCCGTTAGCAATGCCCTCTACACGCACCGACCCGAAGTGAATATGTGTCCCAGCGTCGTTCATCAATATGGCATTGTTGGCCACGTACTGCGATCCAATCAGGCTGTCAGCGAGCGGCATGCCAAGAGCGCGGCGGTTATGACCGTTGTCAGACATTTCCGCAGCGTATGAAAAATCCCCCACAGATGCATCGATCTGCTCAAAAAGTTTAGCCTGCCGCTCCATGCTGACAGGCCCGTTGAAATCTAGTACCGTATCGTTTACCTTTAATATCACGTCGTTTGCGCCGGAATGTCCCCGGTCTCCGTAATGGTAAATTCAATCTCTCGGAGCTTGTCGCCGTCGCCAGTGATGCGTAGCGAGTTGGTGTCTACCGTAACCGTTCGCCGTCCTGCCGAGTCGATTATCTGAACCAATGGCGATGACTTAATGTAAGCCAAAGCGAATGCCTCATCACGCGTAAGTCCATTCTGCGACCGAACGATAATATTCCTGCGTGATGCCCGTAGTGTTTCGTACCGCAACGTATCGGCAGTGTGACCGTATGACTGTGGCCATGATGGCAGCACGTTCTTTTCAGACTCTTGAATCTCTTTGACCTCGGTCATGTATTCACTTTCAGCTTTGAAAGTCCAGTACTCGAAGCCTCCTAGATTGTTTACCCAGGTAAGTTTTATCTCCTGGTTAGCGCAACCGCAATCAATATTGATAGTCTTTATCTCTGATGCAGGTGTTTTTATTGGCCCGTCTATAGAGTATTCTGTTAAATGAACAGTGAACAGCCCCGGACTGCCGGATGCCATCACAGCACGAATTCCAATGTACTTACACGCTGGGAAGAACAGAGAAGGGCTACCGGTAGGCGTCTCTGGTGATCCTGTTAACGTGTACAGATCGTGGCTGATCAGAACATTCAAATCAGCGTCAAGCGCAACAGCGATGAATTTTATAGGGTTAACGCTGCCAGGGACAGAGAAACTCCAGTTTAGTGTGTAGTTACCCGAAAGCAGTTCAGCGTCCCAATAAAGGATATCGCTGTATTGAAGTGTCATTTGGATTGTTGCGCGATCCGCTTCAGGTATTGAAGTCCAGGCCTTTCCAGTATTGAAGTCTCTCTGCTTTGAAACATCATTCAAATCAAACGTAGGCGCATCTGTTGTTGTCAACAGCAGTACGTTCATGGTGTCGTATAAACACTCATTAACTCCATCGGCGTTAAGTGGCACTCTGTATACCCCTGGTCCTTTCTCGGGTATATCCTCTTCGACAGACTGAACCACTACTCCATTTTTAATGAAGTCCTTTTGAATGGTTCCGCCGCCAGATATGTTTATGAATGAAATGTCCTGATAGCAAGGTGCCTCGGTTTCATCGCACGCGAATAGTGTAGGTATCGCGAATAGTGTTAGGAATTTTGCGGTGCTAATATTCATAAGGTATTCTGATAGGTATCCAGAGTATATGTTTCCGAACGTCAGTTTAGCGTTCACGGCGTGTCCTACGTAGTTCTCTTCGTCGCTGGTTACTTCTCCTTCGAACCGCAACAAAGTGTACCCGAAGGAGTAGTCGTATGTCTCTTGATACGTAACATAGAAGTCCGTTAGGAAGTCCAACTGGTTCGGCATGGTGTCGTCGCCTATCCCGTTGCGGAGTCTTACGTAAGACTTCAATACCTCACTGATCGAGAAGAGTACGGTGTTGTTATTGTCGGGTATGAACTTCAATGTGGCAGCCAGTTCGACCGGCTTCTTTGACGCAAGAGCACCGGTAATGCCAGCGTACACTCGCACGATGAGCGCGTAGTTGCTGTAGTACTTCCGAACCTGCGCCCCAGCCTGGTTGTATGTCCCCTTGTATGTCAGGTCGATAGTTACTCGGTTAAGTGTTGTGACCGCCTGTACCTGGAATATTCCGTTAAGTTCTGGGCTGGTCGCGCTTGTTATCCGGATGAACTCAAGAGGATAGATCGTTAGTGATGACGAAAGTCTAAGCCTTGCATATCCGTTATCATTGTCTATTGATACTATAGACAATGCGCTTGCGGTGTTGAACGGGAAAAGTGTTGTGGTGACCTCGTAAACGATCGGGAGATGTACCGCGCTCCACATGTGCTCAAGGTCCTCGCCGCGTACCGTAACGGTAGCATCGGCAACCCAAAGCACGAAGTCAACGCCGGCAGCGGGCCTGATAAAGTACTCGTTAGCATCGTTCACCTCGGCGTACCAGATCCCATTGTAAGCAGGAACCGGGCTGTTCTCGATCAGTAAGAAGTCCCCGGTGGTAAGGCCGTGCGCCGTGGAAGTAAACCGCGCATAGTTGAAGTTGTTGTCAACCGTTGCGGTTTTCGCCGGTGCCCCGAACCTACGCCCGATTGGTCTGCTGATCGTTAAAGCCATTCTTAATTCGTGTGATTGATGCTTGTATGAAGTCTTCTGTTATCTTGTCTGTTATCTCCTTTTCGAGCTTCTCTATGGTCGGGGTGAATACTACGCGGCCGCCTTTCTTGTGGGTCTCATCTCCTTCCTTGTTGATCTTGTAGGCCAGGAACTTCGCAAGCTGCTCCTTCTTCTTTGCGGTTAGGTCTGCCCCGATACCGCGTGCTCGCATCCATGCCAATAGACTCTTGTCGAACTCTCCGTACTGCGAAGACTTACGCGGACCACGTCCGGTCTCGATCCCCTGGATGAACTTACGGCCAAAGATTGTAAGCGAGTAAACGGTATCCTTCAGCTTTACCTCGTATCGAATGCTTTTAACGGTTGCCCCTGTAGCTGACTCCGGCCTCAACACGGTCTGTATCGCCTTCACGCCGATGATTCCGAACTGATTGAGGGTCGCTTCCAGGTTGGTCATGTTAGCACTGTGGCTCCAAATCTACACAAAAAACAGAACCGGAAGGGGTGTTGAGGTCGAAACTTAGGATCACACCGGTGAGCACGTCGGCCCACCGCTTGTGAAACGGCTCCCGGGAACGGCTCGGCATGGTGATGAGTTGCGACTTTAGAAGGCCACGGTCGTAGATGTCGGATAGTTTCGCGGCGATCGAATCGGCTTTGTCCTTCAGGGCCTCGTACTGTTCTGGCTTGGAGTCCAGGCTGTCTTTAAAAGCGATGTGCAGCACGATGCTCCACGTCTGGTTCTTGTTCGCCTCGACCGTTTCAGTGACCGAAATCGACTCTGCCCACACGTACGGATACGGCTTGTCCTTCTCCGAGTTGAAGTCGGAAACCTGCCCACTGTTGAACTTTACCACCTCGGAAAGCACTGCCGTGCCCTGTTCGAGGAATGCGCGTACTTCTGATCTGGTCATGCCTTTGGTTTATCGAATGCCTTAATATACTTCTTCTGCGCTTCTGCGTACATCGCAACGTACTCTAACCTCTTGTGGAACCGGTAGACGTGCCAGTTGTAAAGCTCCTCCGTGGTGCAGCCAGTTTCCTTCTCCATAGCCACAGTCGTACCGTAGAAACCGTAAAAATTAGCCAGGCGCGGATAACCAGCAGACACTTCTTCGTCAGTGTAATTTCCCTTCGGGAGACGTCGTTGATGGGCCTGCTCAATCCGATCAATTTCAGTAACGTAAAACTTCCGACTGCCAGCACCTCCATGGCTGGCGCGTTCATGAACTCTTCGGCCATGGCCTCGGCTTGCTCGAAGTCGAACTCACCGCCGTTCGTTTGCGGTTGCGCGTACACTGCGCAGTACAAAGCGTAGCGACGGATCTGCTCATTAGCGTTAAGTGTTGCGGTGCTCGCCACGTCATCGCGGATGTATTGGTACTGCCCGATGGTCTCAAATCCCAGATCTTTCGGAAGCGCGTACCCTAGAATGCTTGTCGGAACACCTTTCGGTATCTCTGTGGTCGTGAGGAACGAAATGCAGATAAGGAGCTCGTCTAGAGTCCCGGTCTCCGCCCTGGCGTTCCCGATGGCCTCCGGCGGCTCTTCCAGGAACACACCGAAGATCTTCAGCCAGTCGTCGTTGCACTCGTTTATCGCCAGCAACTGACGAAATGTTACCTCCACCCACCGCGTGGGGATTTGAACCGTCTTGATCTTCTTACCGAGCCTTACGTGGAATGTTTGCATTTATGCCCCGTTTATTTGTTTCAACCGCAACAAAACATCCGAAGATGTATGACCATCCCATGGATGGGCAATATCGAGTACGCAGGCAAACTCACAAACCCTTTCCCAATCCTTAATTGGCAGGTGATACGTTATCATATCTCCCTGGGTACGGTGTATACCGAGCAAGAACCAGCCCTCGAACTCTTGCCCGTCCGATTGCTTTTTACTACACCAAATGTGCATGTGAGGTATCTCCTGAAGAACCCGGCAAAGTGTAATAAAAAGTTCGATCCTGTGCTCATAGAGTTCACCGAAAGTATGATAACCATCTGACACGTTATTTGTGTCAATGCCTGATGACTTGATTAGTTCGTTGATTTCTTGTGACATAGTGTAGTGTTTAAAATACCTGCATAGCCGGTGCCCCCTGTGGGGTAGTACTCAAAAGCACCTCAAAGTAAGCGCGCATGATGTACGTATCCAAATCGTCGGGGGAATGACCGAGCATTTCTTTCATTATTTCTTTCTTGATTATGCCCTGTTTCATGTCGGAATCGACCGCTTTGCGCTTGAGCTGTTCGAGTTCCAAGGTGATCTTGTCGCGTACTTCGCCTTCCTGCGGGTCGTAAATCCCAGCTGCGTTCACCACCTCCGCAAGCTTGAAGGCGCACTGGCTCTTCAGCATGTCGAAGTTCGCGCGTATGGTCTGTCCTTGCGGATCTTTCTCGTAGGTCAACAATGGAAGCGATGCCGCGATGAACCCGGTGCAGTTCAGAATGTCCTTCACACCGCCTCCAACGCCGTCCTCGTCAACGATCGTGCGCGACATGGGTATCTGGTAGGCATTGGCCAACTCGCGTATCCTGGCGGCTGTATCTGTCACTGTGGACTTGATAAGCACTACCCGCTTAACGCAGCGCCATCCCGACCAAACCCGTATGATAGTCTTGTCTTTGCCCATGCGGGCGATGTCAGCCGAGATGTAACCAGGTCCCTCCGGCACGTGCTGGTTGGTGAATATGTCTATGATGTTGCGGTAGTCGCACATTACCGCCGGATCGTCGTCGAACTCCCAATTCCCCTTTAGTAGCCTTTCCTTCTCGTTTACTGAAAGGGTGCGTCGCAAGTTCTCAAGGTATTCAGGACTTGCCATCTTATTATCCTCCGGTAGAGCTTGAATAAACCGCTTCCAGGAATCGAGGGTGCCTTCCTTATTTGGCTTGTAATATCCCCTGTATAGGTAGTTTTTGGAAGGGTTGCAGGTCTGCAGCAACTTCCCTCGTAGATTGTACACATCGTTTTTCCATCGTCCTATCGATGCCCCGAGGTTATTCTTTGCTGCCTCTTCGAACTCGCCGGCCTCTTCTATCCACCCGCGTGTCATCTGCATCGATCCAAACCGTGCATAAAGGTGATCGGATGGTTGGTACGCCGCCTCGATCAGGAACACCTTTGATCCGTTATAGATGGTGAAAAAGTTATCCTGCGCGTTGAATCGGTAGTATTTTTCGGTGATCCCCCAATGCCCGAATACCTCATAGATTGATGGGATCGTATGCTTGCGGAGGTCGTTAAGCTTTTTGCGAGCAATGAAGTAGTGGGTGCCTGGGTACATCATCGCATCACCGAAGATCAAAGAGCAACCGGTATACGACTTCGCGCTGTACTTACTACCACCGTAAACGATATCGGATACCAAATCATCGATCCAGTACCTCGCGCATAGCTTCTGCTTCTCGTTCCCGTGTGTGTCGAATAGTATGGTCACCAGCGTATCACCATTCCAGGGTTTTCTTTCATACGGACAGATGCCGGCTTCACTATCTCCCATGGCCTGTCGCGGTGCTTAGGCGCTTCAAAAATGTAAGGCGACGGTGTGCCATACATCCTCCACATCATCACGTCTATAACAGATACACGGCGCCCAGGGACATAGAAATTGCCAGATCCGTGTAAATGTATTATTGGTGGCTTATCCTCTCCTTTCCAGCCAGGTGGCGTTATGGTTACCATATTTTCAAAGTTAATGCAGTTTTATTGAACCGAGGCTGTCTTGGCTCGGGACCTGATTATGAATTTCGCAATCACTTTATCTCCATTCCGGTTATCGGCGCGATATTCACCTGCGCTTCTAGTTCCTTCTTGTCGGCTAGGCCTTCAAGGCGTGCTGCCAGGTTAGCGTTGTACACGCCGGCCATCGCCCCTTCGATTATGTCGGAGCTGCATTCCTTCTTAAGTGCGCGTATGATCGGCACATATTCTGTGTACGCTTCCCCTCTATTCTGCTCGTAATGGCCTAAATGCTCAAGAACTCCGTTCCTTGCTAGGTAACCTTCAAACCCTACCCATGATAAAGGACGCTGCTTTTTCTTCTCAACCTCTACTGCATCCTTACCTACAAAGTCGTGGACTAGATATGGGTTTTCTTGAATCCACTTTTTGTATGCTTCGAAAAGGCTCTTCAACTCCTCCGGGCTTTCTATGGCCTTTGGTCTTCCTGCTGGCATGGTCCCATGTATTTTAAGTAAAACTTCTGCTGCTCTCCGTTCCTGACGTCAACACTTAACATGTATTGACCTGATGGCGTTTTGTCTTGTAATGCTTTACAAACGATCTCGACAACTTCTGCTGGAGTTAACTCGACATGACTGAAGACGTCGTTTACTTTTATGAAATCTGGCATCTCAATACGGGAAAGCCTCCCGTCTCCGTTTACGAATTAAATCAGCTTCCGCCCTCTTCGCTGTTTCGCACGCTGGGCAGTATGGCGTTTCACGGTGCATTGGTCCGGGTCTTTTAAACACCGCAATAGGAAAATAAGTGTCGCAGGTCTTGCATCGCTTCTCGGTACCAGACTCGTTCTTGCGGGCTGATGGGTGGCCCTTCATGGGGTCGAGTGTGCGCATCATAGCCTTGAGTCAACCCATCTAAGGCCAATACCTACCGCGCTGATGGATACCACTGAAACAAGGAAGTAAACCAGCTTGTTACCGAAGTTCCAGCATACCAGGCCCAGAAGGCTAAGGCCAGCGTAACATACCGCAGTCATTACGATTGCGACGATAATGTGTGCGATGATTGTTTTGAATGTCATATTGATTGGTTTAGTGTCTCTTTCGGTCCGTGTCCTGGCCTCCATCGGAAATTGGTGAACTTCGCATGTGCCCAAACCGTCCCTGGATTAAACAGATTTACTTGCGGTGGGTCGTTGGGATAATCAGGACATGGATAGTACTGAAATGTAACATCAGGCAATCCATAGTCCCTTCGCATAGGCTTACATTCATTCGGTTTTATCGGCTCCCCTTTCTTCCTCTGCTCGTCCTGGTAGGCGCGGAGGGCGTGCCATTCAATTAACTGAAGATCGCGCTCTGCAATGACGCACAGTCCAGTTTTTTCGTGCACCATAACCTTTTGACTCCCTCGCTCATACGCTCGCCAACTTTCTATATATTCAAGTTCGACTATTCTGTTATACACGTCTCCCTCCTTTCCCCTCATCAATGTACAAATCTGAAGTAAATACTACGTAGATCACGTATGCGAAAACTACGGTGAAAACTGAAGGAATGATTAACCAATACATATTTTCTGGGTTTAATGGTTTCAAACTAACCCGGGGCTTACGGCGCACCTATTCTAAACACCGGTCCCCGGGTGGTCTACAGATTAACGCTGTCGCCCGCTATTTGATATCGCTCCACTCAAACTCCAGTGCGTCACGAATCGAACCTCCGTCCTCATAGAACCATTCAGTACCTCCGCCGTCCCACTTCACGAAAGCACGGAACTCAAACTCCTGTCCTTCGTGCGTAAACCGACAATTAACTTTACGTGGCGTATCGGGGAACTCGCTGCGAGGATGCCAAATGGAATAACCGAAAGGCTTAACAAAAGCCGAGTCAACCGAGTGGATACGAGTGTGACCTACGCATGTTGCGATTCCTCCTTCAGGACTAAGCACTTCATATATCGCTATCTCAACGTCGTAAAGAACCTTGCTGCGTGTGAAGATAACCTTCGTGATCCACACCTTTCGGATTATCGGAGACTCCCCTCCGAACTGCAAGCATACCTCATCTCCTACATTGTAGGCGCTTGGTAGATTCCATGCATTAGGATCTACAGGCATTCCACTTAATTTTTCCATATTATTCAGACCGCTTTGCCGGTCCCTGCATTAAAGTCCTTTATCCTTCTTCAGCCTCATCGCCTCCGCTTGGTAATGCTTCGTGAGAGCGTCGATCTCGAATGGGCCGCGCTTACAGATACCGCGAGAGAGCACTTCGAGTGTGTTCCAAGTGCCCGCCCCGTATCTCTTATCAACTTCCTCTTTGTATACCTCTCGCTTTCCTCCCTCGAATCCATTGCATGGCTTGCACTGTGCGTGATTATTACGCTCGTCGTACTTCGTGGCTTTGTGTTGCCGACCGATACCATGCCCGCAGTCCATGCTTCGCCAGTTGCGGATATTTCCACAGGTGATGCACTTACAGTTACCGTTGTCGTCAGAATCCCGCAAACGTATAAACTCACTGAACGCCTTCCAGAGCTTATCGTCTTTCATGATCTCGGCAGCCTCTTAAAATAAACCCCGTCGTCCTTCCGGATTATCTCAACCTCGTACTTCCCACGCCTCTTTATGTTGTTCTTGTATTGAGTAGGGTACGCAGCCGCAAGCCCTTCTAGCTTCCTTACTTCCCCTGGCTTCATATCGTCGAACGTTGGTTTTCGTCCCATAGTCTTGTTTTAAAAAGTGACGGTTTTGGTAACCGGACCGTCAACCGGGTCTATAGCGCTACTTAATCAGCCGTTACCGTTGCCTCACAGGTGTGGGTCGTGTACTGTTTCACGCTATTTTTGCCCTTTACCAACCTTAGCCTCATGAACACCCGAAGGTGGATAGGGTGGCGGCAGGTTAGTCTTCTCACTCCCACCATCAGTACACGATGGCCGGCCTTCCTTTCAGAACACCACAGGCAGTGGAGTGTGTTATCTCCCTATCATCTTAATGCACGCCTTGTGGACTCGAACCACACCGACCGGATTGGATTCCGGCTATTCTACCAATTAAACTATCAGCGTGTGTAAAGAAAAGTGCGACGCTGCAACGCCTCACCTCTCCGAATCTTCGATGCCCATTTGTATAAACCCGAGCGATCTGACTGCGGGGGGTTAGTGTAAACATCTATGACTCTACTGTGGAGGATGTGGGATTCGCACCCAACTCTAAGGACCGCTCCTTTATCAGACATTTCAATTGTCGCTAAACAACTGCCTGTTTCTGCCGTGTGCATGTTATCACGTGTTAGATGCACCAAAGTCTGCTACGACAATCCCCCATGTCCCCGGGCTGATCTAAGGCACCGGGGCGCTCGTACTACTGAATCCGTCGTCCCGCCCGCCTAGCGGAATACAAACCATCGCAGGTTTAATTAGCAGCCCCCTACATTTAATGGTGCAACAGTGCTTTGTGCGTCCCATGATTCAAAGGTAAGAATTAAATTTAGAAAGTCAAGAGAAATAAGAAAAATAAAATTTATTCACAAAGTGTGAACAAGTATGAATTTTATTCGTATATTTACATCAGTAACAAAAACACAAACCCAGTATGAAAACAGTTAACAAAAACGGATGTGAGTACATGGTGCTCGCTACCTTCCAAGACGTTGAAGTACAAGCGATGAAAGATCTCGCCTTCGTAACAGATGGCGCCTTAAAGGTCGGGATCATCGACGGCGTTGAAGTAGACGAGGTGAAGTACAATCTGTGCGAGGCTTACAAAGACAGCGGATCGGAAGACTACTTCTATTACGCTTATCCAGTATTCATCTATTAACTAACCGGGGGCTTCGGCCCCCACAACTTCAAACCCATGACAGTAAAATTCGCAGACTACTTAGGCCAGACCGTAAATGCCCGGTACGCGGTAGAACGATACATTGACGGCGCGGACGTGCCGGTGATCCGGGAAGGCGAGATAACCATCGGAGTCGATGCCCACGGTGATATCATGATCGACGACGACGGCAACTTCATATATCCTTTTGAAACTACCTTCGAACTTATCTAACCTTTAAATACAAACCCATGAAAAACTCAACGAAACTTACCGACATGACACTGGTAGTCGCCAAGCACAATGAAGATGGCGAGGTGATCGACCATGGTGTGGTGCGCTATGAAGTAAATAAACTTGAATCAGAGTACATAGTAGACCGCGTGTGGATCACAGTCACCGACCTCGACGGATGCTATGAAGACACCGTACGTCAGGCATTCAAAGACGAATACTTCGACGCTATTATTGAAGAACTTAACCTGCCAAAGTAGCATGCCAAGACTAAATCAAGAGCGGCAAAAGGAATTAGAACCGGAGAGAATTGATTATGCAATACGTGTCGTAGAGAACACGGGGTGTAGGGTTCATTACAGAAGCGGCACAGAGATACGTTTCATGTTCAATAAACACGAGGTAAGGCTATTCCCGTACTCTGGGTGGCACAGTGGTAAATCAATCGTAGACGGCAGAGGTATCGATAAACTTTTAAAGCAGATTAAGTAATGGATAACAACGATTCAGGAGTACTACAGTTCAAAAAGTCGGAGGGGGTACAGACCTCTCCGGCCACAACTTCCTACATGGACATGATCGCAAACGCTGTTTCATCGGGGGCAAGCATAGAAGCGCTGGAACGATTGATGAACATGAAGCGTGAGTATGACAGGGAAGAAGCTCAAAAGGCTTTCACCGCAGCACTGGCGAAGTTCCAAGAGGAGTGCCCGGAGATTAGGAAGATGAAGTCGGTGGATTTCAATGGGAAGCATGCGTATGACTACGCACCTTTACCAGACATCGAAAGGATGATCAAGCATCTGATGGTTAAGCATGGGTTTACTAAAACCTGGAAGAACAGCTACCCGGGAAATGGAAAGACGCGGGTAACCTGTGTACTGACTCACATAGGCGGGCACAGCACAGAAACAGACATGGATGTGGACCCGGACAAGTCAGGCGGAAAGAGTGCAATACAGGCCGATGGGAGCTCGATCACTTTCGCCCGCCGCTACACCCTCACTGGCGCGCTAGGCATCAGCACAGCGGACCAGGACATCGATGGACGTATGCCTGAAATGGATGTGGATAAACTGCACATTCAATACATGGAACTGTACAACAAGATCGTGGAGAAAGATCCGGACTTCTACACAAAGGGCGATCCGGATAATTGGTCTATACGCACCGCGAAGGTCTACGTAGCCGCTATCGGAAAGGCAAGAGAGATTTTAACTAAACTGACAAAGTGATGGACAAAATATGTGTAGTTTTTCAAGATAACAGAGACTGGCCTATTACCGGTAGGATAAACAAAAGTAGCATTGTCATACCGCTAACAGGAGATCAAAAGGCTATGTTATCGCCGTTGCCGAAAGGAGTTGAGATTATTGATGTCGTGTTGGTTATTGATAAAAAGCCTGAATAGCATGGACTTTTTCGAATCACTCAACAGCGGGGACGCTTCGCAGTACCTAGTAACCCAGGGCAGCGACGAATGGGACGAAATCAGGCGCGGCCGGTTCACGTCTTCGGAGATGCACAATCTCATGAACGATGGGTATCGGTTGATGACTACCGAAGAGTTGAAGGCTCGACCGAAGTCGGGCACTGGATCTTCGACTACCCGGATACAGGTTCCTGAACTACTCGGGGATGCTGCGAAGACCTACATTAAGATCAAGGTTGCGGAGGTATTAACCGGACGATCAAAGGAGAATTCATACGCATATCCGCTAGTATACGGTAAGGAGACAGAGCCGGAAGCCGTGCAATACTTCGAGCAGGTGACAGGTCTCGAATGCTCGGAGGTCGGCTTCGTTCCTTTCGGTGACCACGCTGGCGGCAGCCCGGACCGGTACGTAGGGGATAACGAGATTCTGGAAGTGAAGTGCCCGTGGGCGATCGAGAAGCAGATCGACTACCTGGAACTTACCGACCAGTGGGACTTGAAGCGTTACAGCGCGGAGTACTACTGGCAGTGCATGAGCAATCTATTCTTCACCGCAAAGGAGTTATGCCACTTCATTACGTACGACCCGCGCTATCCAGAGCCGTACCGTATGACTCACATCAAGATCAAGCCCGAGGCGGAGGCTTTCGATCTGATCGCAAAGAAGATCACCGCCGCAGTCAAAGAGAAGTTAGAGAAACTTAAATACATTGAAGAATGCTTACAGACAAAGAGGTAGACCGCTACCACCGCAACAGTATTAAACGCTCACTTATCGGCGCATTCATAATCGCGTTTGCGCTTTTCATTCTCATCGGTTCGTACATTGGATATATAGATATGAAAAAATATGAAGCCAAGCGACAACGAATTATTTCAGGATCACGATAACCCGGACTCCGGGCCTCGACTGGTCGGCGCAATAGTAACTATGGTTTTCCTTGTTGTTTTTGTGATATGGAGAATCCTGTCACACTAGCCGACCAACAGAACCCAGGCCGCACGAAAGCCCAACTGAAGGACTCCTGCGACGCGCTCAACATGCGTAAGCTACGTATCCAAAAGAAGATGCGTAACATCGCCCGCGACATGCGGTTAGACGAAGACATCAAAACATCGAAGCTCGACGAGTACCAAAAGCTAAACGCGCAACTCCGGGAGACAAAAATAATCGAAGCAGAATTCAACTATACAATGCACATGCTATGAGACAACTATTTGCAATTGGACAGGCTGTTACACAAGTAAATAATAAAATAAAATACCAAGTACAACCAGGAAATGTACTTTGTGGAAAGACGCATTCATATGGACCTAAGTCAGGAGAGGTAGTACATGTATCTCAATATGAAGAAGAAAATGGAGATGGATACATAACATTCGTTGAATACCCACCAATTGGCGGCAGCACATATTGGTACTTTCAAGATGAGTTCGCACCGGTAGTCTCCGACTCGGTTCTAGAAAAAGAACTGGAAGAAATATTCTCCGGGGAGTTGGAAGTGAAAAAATAATATTTACATTTGTATCGCCAGTGCGGTTTTCGTGGAACAAAGCAGCACTGGGTTTGGGTTTCAATAACCTCGCCGGGTATCTCGTTCCACAGATGCCCGGCTTTTTTTATGCCATATGACGTACGAAGAGCAATTAAACCACCCTGACTGGATCAGAAAGCGAAACGAAATAATGGCACGTGATAACGACATGTGCAAGAAATGTAAGTCTAAAGATAGGCTACAAGTGCATCACCAGTGGTACATAAAAGGTCGGATGGCTTGGGATTATCCCGGCAGTTTCCTTATTACTCTTTGTGATAAGTGTCATAGGAAGGCGCATAACATGCCTCCTGAAGAACCGTACGTAGATCCAATATTGAAGTCTGCGCGAATTATAAAGTCGGCACTAGAGGGTATTGATGGTATTTGCAATGGGTAAGCAGCCATACATCCCATTCTACATAGGGGATTACATAAAGGCAACGCGTATCCTGCCTCTGGCAGTTCGCGGCGCTTGGGTAGATCTTATTTTGAATATGTGGGAAAACCCCGTGCGAGGTGAGCTTACCGGAACGTATGAAGACTTTTCAAGGATGATGTCGTGCACAGAGGAAGAAGCTAGGTTTGCAATCAATTTGCTTATGCAAAAAAAGACCGCCGACATAACTTTGCATATCGACGGCACAGTCACAATTGTAAGCCGGAGGATGAAACGTGATTGCGACATTTCTTCAAAACGCGCTGATTCGGCTAAAAAGCGATGGGATAAAGAAGTTAGTAAAGATTTTGCATATCCAAAAACAATACAAAACACTGAATATGATAATGAATATGAAAGTGATAATGAAATTGTATTTGGTAATAAAAAGGAGTCTCGCATTTCGATTAAGAAAGTTTACGCTGGAGACAAGGTTAAGATAATCTATGACCTGCGGGCCTACTTTGCTGACCGGATAGAATACTTCGCCCGCGCTGGATGGACGTCTTACGATGCCTTCATGAAGGCAAACCCGGCTGCAGTGTTCGAGGACGACACGCACCTGTACAATTCATACCGAAAGTTCTGCACAACCGCAACAAAGAAATCGCAACAAGTAGACATGACCGACATATGAGAGAATTCTTCAAACAACTTCTGAACGATTTAAAGCGCCTCTGCGGGCTTAATCAGTTACAGACTCTGAATGATATGGCCGATCCGAGAAAAGAGATTGGCGCCCTACTGGACGTGCTATGCCGGGTCGCTGATCAGTTCCCCATGATCCCGGATGCTGACAAACAGAAGATAATCGAAAACGGGGTAATCTTTGACACGGAGTTTACCGGCCTGAATGCTCGGGTTATTGCTCGCTGGTTGAACCATCACAAGGATCGATACACGACAATGGCGGCAAAGGTCGAAAGCGAGGTAAGTACGGGCAAGGTTCTTACCCCGGATGAATACGCGCCGTACCTGGAACAGTGGCTTGAGCAGGTTAAGAAAATCGGGAATCCCGATATTACCCAAGAGCAGCGCATTGAGAACCGCCGGAAGCAGTTTTTCGGTAAGGAGATCGAAGGCCCGGCGTTCCACCCAGCTACCACTATCGAACAGTACGAGGCCCGCGAACTTGAACTTGAAGCAGCGAAGTCTGCACGTCTCGCCGAACTCCGGGAGAAGCACCCGACGCTGACGATTGAGGAACTTAATAGATTACTGTAATGCTAGTATTGATTGGTTGCGAGGAATCGCAAGAGGTATGTAAGGCTTTCAGAGCACGCGGGCACGAGGCTTATAGCTGCGACATTATGGAATGTAGCGGTGGGCATCCCGAGTGGCACATCCAAGGTGATGTTTTCGAGGCGATAAAGTCAAGAAAATGGGACATCCTTATAGCTTTCCCGCCATGTCAGAAACTAAGTAAAGCAGGTGCAGCGAACTGGAAAAGACCAGGGTGGAAAGAAATGCAAATGGAGGCGATGAAGTTTGCCCACGCACTTATGTACTACGATGGCATCGAACGAATTGCAATAGAAAACCCCGTTGGGAAGCTGAATACATCGGTTCGGAAGCCAGACCAAAGAATACAGCCTTGGCACTTTGGACATCCCTATACAAAAGAAACATGCCTTTGGTTAAAGAACCTTCCGCCATTGGTAGCCACTGAAATAGTTAAGCCAATCGCGAATTGGGTAAAGCCTGGTAACAAACGCGATCGAAGATTCAACGATGTTAAGGAAGGCGCAGGAGGAGATGTAAAAGTAAGATCAAAAACATTCCCCGGCATCGCTCGTGCTATGGCTGAACAATGGGGATAAATTAACTTAAAATAAATCATGACTTCAGAACAAAAGAAAGCCATCGACGCCTGCAAGGATCAGGCAT
>WUUC01024448.1_pt1 | contig 18371 bp, 20 predicted proteins | sample 6278441 | NCBI WGS metagenome assembly WUUC01 (sample SAMN13675441, study PRJNA597444) | soil metagenome | isolation source: soil | place: USA: Washington | collected 2017-10 | reverse complement strand
TACCAACTTAGTTACCGGCCTTGCTGATGCGATGATCGACTCAACACCGATCGTCTGTATTACCGGCCAGGTATTCGCACACCTGTTGGGTACCGATGCCTTCCAGGAAATTGATGTGATCAATACAACATTACCTGTTACCAAATGGAACATCCAGGTAACGGAAGCTAAAGATATTGCACCGGCTGTTGCACGCGCTTTCTATATCGCCAACACAGGTCGTCCCGGTCCTGTGTTAATCGATATAACCAAGAACGCACAAAATGAAATGATCGATAGCGCGGAGCATGTAAAATGTGAAAGCATCCGTACCTATAAACCAAAACCGGTTTTACAGGCAACTGAAATTGCTGCGGCAGCGACATTGATCAACAGTGCAAAGAAACCTTACATTCTTGCCGGCCAGGGAATATTATTGTCCGGTGCAACTGAAGAGCTTATTGCTTTTTCTGAAAAAACAGGGATTCCCGTTGCCAGTACCTTGCTAGGGCTCGGCGCATTTCCTACCGATCATCCTAACTATGTGGGGTACCTCGGTATGCATGGAAACTACGGTCCAAATGTAAACACGAACGAGTGTGATGTATTGATCGGTATCGGTATGCGTTTTGATGATCGCGTGACCGGCAATGTAAGCAAGTACGCCAAGCAGGCAAAAGTCGTTCACGTTGAGATCGATAAGGCGGAAATCAATAAAATAATTGTATCCGAAGCACCGGTTCATGCCGATGCAAAAGAAGCCTTGAAAGCGCTAACCGAAAAATGCAATACAGGCAAGCACACCGAGTGGATCGGAAGTTTCAAAGCACTTAACAAAATAGAACACGATAAAGTCATTTGCCACGAATTCAATTGCACCGGTGATGAATTGAAGATGGGTGAGGTTATCAATCACCTGTCAAAAGTTACCGGCGGGCATGCTGTAGTGGTTACCGATGTCGGTCAGCATCAAATGGTAACGTCGCGTTATTATGAATACAAAGATCCGCGTACCAGCATTACTTCCGGTGGCGCAGGAACAATGGGCTTTGCACTTCCTGCAGCGATGGGTGCTGCTTTAGGCTCACCTGAGAAACAGGTAGTGGCTGTTATTGGTGACGGTGGCTATCAAATGACCATCCAGGAACTGGGTACAATCATGCAGTATAAAATACCGGTAAAAATCCTGGTGTTGAATAATAACTTCCTTGGCATGGTACGCCAGTGGCAGCAACTGTTTCATGAGAAGCGTTATTCTTTTACGGAAATGACCAACCCTAACTTTGTAAAGATTGCAGAGGCCTACGACATCCCTGCTAAGAAAGTTGAGAAGCGTGAAGAACTACACGCCGCATTGCAAACCATGCTGGATGCAAAAGGACCTTATTTCCTTGAAGTTGTAGTGGGTAAAGAAGATAACGTATTCCCGATGGTGCCTGCGGGTGCAGGTGTGGCCGATGTGCTGTTGGAGCCTCCCACATTAATTGTAGATGGTAAGATCACACCGAAAGCTTAACGGCAACGGTAAAACATAATTTAAAAACTATGAAGCAAGACTTCACTTTAGAAATAGCGGCCGACAACAGTTTTTCCATTCTTAACCGGATTGTAAACGTGTTGAACCGTCGTCGTGTACGCATAAAACGTCTGGTGGCCCTTGAACATGAAGAGGATTTTCGCAAGGGTGTTGCCATCCTGCTTTTATACACAACAGCAGACATGATGGAAAAAGTAAAACACCAGGTCGAAAAACTTATCGAAGTAGAATATGCAAACTATTTTACAGGCAGCGAACAATACTTCGAACGCAGCGAACGAAACAATAAACAAATAGCGTAACTGCGAGAATAAACCGTTAGCAATAAAAGTGTTAATTTTGCGGGCGAAATCACAACGAACGTGCAAAACCGCAATTTAAACACGTAAACACCACAACAGGTAAACACTAAAAAGTAAACACTTAAACACTTAATACAATGGCAAAGATCAATTTTGGAGGCGTAGTTGAAGAAGTCGTAACACGGGAAGAGTTTCCTATGGACAAGGCTTTAGAAGTAATGAAAAAAGAAACTATCGCAATCATCGGATACGGAGTACAAGGCCCCGCGCAAGCGCTAAACCTGCGTGACAATGGATTTAATGTAATTGTTGGACAACGCAAAGGTTCTAAGACATGGACCAAAGCCGTTGAGCACGGATGGGTTCCTGGTGAAACATTGTTTGAAATTGAAGAAGCTGCTAAAAAAGGAACGATTATCCAATTCCTTCTTTCAGACGCTGGTCAGATCGAATTATGGCCAACCATTAAACCTTACATCACAAAAGGAAAGACGTTATATTTCTCTCACGGCTTTGGTATTACATTCAAAGACCAAACCGGAATCATTCCTTCAGCAGATATCGATGTTATCTTAGCTGCTCCTAAAGGATCCGGAACTTCAGTTCGTCGCTTGTTCTTACAAGGCAAAGGGATCAACGCAAGCTACGCTGTATTCCAGGATGCTACGGGCAATGCTAAAACCAAAGCAATCGCTTTGGGTATCGGCGTTGGCGCTGGTTATTTATTTGAAACTGATTTCAGAAAAGAAGTTTATTCTGATCTTACCGGTGAGCGTGGTACACTAATGGGTGCTATTGCCGGTATCTTCGAAGCACAATACGAAGTATTGCGCTCTAAAGGACATACGCCTTCTGAAGCGTTTAACGAAACCGTTGAAGAACTTACGCAAAGTCTTATGCCACTGGTTGCAGAGAATGGTATGGACTGGATGTACGCCAACTGCTCTACAACAGCACAACGTGGTGCGCTAGACTGGAAGAAAAAATTCAAAGCAGCTACACTTCCTGTGTTCAAAGAACTTTATGAAAGTGTAGAAACAGGTGCTGAAGCAAAACGTACAATCGATACCTGCAGCAAACCTGACTACCGCGAGAAGCTAGCCGAAGAATTGAAAGAACTTCGTGAAAGTGAATTGTGGCAAGCCGGCGCTGCTGTGCGCAAACTAAGACCGGAAAAAGTTACGGCTGAAGCCAGCATGATTAACTAATTCGAGTTTATATCAACCCACTTAAAAATGCCGGTTGATAACCGGCATTTTTGTTTTAAGTGATTTTTTGTTGTTGTCTCAACTAACGTTTTGTACTGCTCCTGTGTTTCGATTTAAAAAAATAGGGTTAGCATTTACTAGAAATAAACATGACTGAAGAAATCAACCAACCTTTTCCCAGCGCCTACAATAAAATTGATGCGGCAACAAAATTTTCTGGTTTTACAATGGCCTCTGAGGTGCTGACCTGTTCGCTCCTACGAACGCTTGCCGGCACAAAGCCGGGTGGAAAATTTCTGGAACTCGGAACGGGAACTGGTTTATCCACCTCCTGGATTCTCGACGGCATGGATAACAACGCTACACTTATTTCCGTTGACAACGATCCCGGTTTCTTAGGAATCGCAAAATCATTTTTGGGCGACGATAAGCGCCTGACCCTGGCCTGTGTAGACGGCGGTGAGTGGGTTGAAAAGAATAAGAACGAAAAATACGATTTCATTTTTGCTGATACCTGGCATGGGAAATACCTTATGCTCGACGACGTACTCGCCATGCTTAGCAAAGGCGGACTTTACATTATTGATGACATGCTGCCGCAATCCAACTGGCCGGATGGTCACGCTGAAAAAGCCATTAACCTGGAATCGGTTCTTGACAAACGGAAAGACCTGGTGATTACAAAACAAGTCTGGGCAACCGGAATAATCCTCGCCGTTAAAAAATAACAACAATCACTATGGCTTTTGATCCAACATTGAAACTCGATATTGACAAGGCGTACGAAACGCTAAGGCAGGTTGTACTAAAAACGCCCTTGCAATATCACGCCAAGCTTTCTGAAAAATTTAATGCGGAAATTTACCTGAAACGCGAAGACCTTCAAGTTGTTCGCTCGTACAAATTACGTGGCGCCTATAATCTCATTCAACGCTTATCGGGTGACCAACGTAAACGCGGTGTTGTTTGCGCCAGTGCGGGTAATCATGCGCAAGGGGTGGCCTTTGCCTGCAAATACCTCGCTATAAAAGGTGTCATTTATATGCCAGCCATTACGCCTAAACAAAAGATAAATCAGGTGCGGATGTTCGGCGGCACAAACATTGAAATTGTTTTAGTTGGCGATACGTTTGACGAGTGTCAGGACCATGCGCTTTCATTCACCAAGGAAAATGACATGATTTTCATACCGCCCTTCGATCACATCAACGTAATTGAAGGTCAAGGTACGGTTGGGAAAGAAATACTGGACGAACTTTTCGGTATCGACTATATTTTTCTTCCGGTTGGCGGTGGCGGCTTGTGTGCCGGTGTGGGTTACTATGTCAATCAAAAATCTCCGCAGACAAAAATCATCGGCGTTGAACCGCTTGGCGCACCGTCCATGAAAGCAGCTTTAGCCGCGGGTAAACCCGTTGTGCTCGATAAAATACAACGCTTTGTTGATGGCGCATCGGTTAAGAAAGTCGGTGACATAACCTTTGAATTTTGTAAAAACGTTCTTGGCGACATGCTCCTGGTTGCAGAAGGCAAAGTCAGCTCAACTATCCTTCAGCTCTACAACGAAGATGCGATCGTTGCCGAACCGGCCGGCGCACTTTCAATCGCCGCCCTGGAGCAGTATGCGGAACAGATTAACGGTAAAAAAATTGTCTGCATTCTGAGCGGCGGAAACAACGACATTGACCGCATGCAGGAAATAAAAGAACGTTCCCTACTGTACGAAGGCCTGAAGCATTATTTTATAGTCCGCTTCGCTCAGCGCCCAGGTGCACTGAAAGAATTTGTCAATGACATTCTTGGCCCCAACGATGATATTGTGCGTTTTGAGTTTATTCAGAAAAACAACAAAGAAACGGGGCCCGCGCTGATCGGCATTGAAGTAAAATCAAAAGAAGATTTTGCATTATTACTGGTGCGTATGGATACGCATAAATTAAATTATACGCTTGTAAACCAGAATGAGAATTTATTTGAATACTTAGTTTAGCATACGTGGGTATCTACTTTATTTTTTGTCCCAAAAATGTTAGATCAAATGTGTTAGATTTAAAAAAGATTCGTGATTCAACGATCAGCGGTATCTACTTTATTCTCTCTCGCTTCACCAAAATAAAAGAACAAAAGAAAAGGGGAAACCTAAATTTGCTGCCCGTCGCACTTTCCTGCCCGCACCCGCATTTAGGTTATGCCACGCGTCTTATTGAGTACTTCAATTTTTTTATTAGCGTAAGAGAATACTTTCAGAAGAAAAGGAGAGATTCAAATTATGCTGCCTCATACACACGCCTGCATTAGGTTTCTGCCAACGTGCTTTAACTTTAAACCTTGAACTATTTCCTTACAATTTTATTAATAAAAAAAACCCGGCGCCTCCGTGACAAATCGCGATGATCGCTGTTGATCCATTGTGTGCCGTAAGCGATAAATGTTCCTTCATGCCAGTACTCGAGCTTGCTCTTTTCGGTGTCCTTCTTTCGCGTAAAATCAAGTTGCGTTTTCAATTTAATGAGGTCAGACGACTTACCTTCCAGAACACTATCTCCTTTAATGATCTTGCTTCTGATCTCGTTGTCGAACAAGTAGACAAGTGTGATCTTTTCTTCTTCGGCATCGAGGTTTACAAAACGTTGGAGTGTAAATGTTCTCACATCATTAATTTCAAAACTGTTATCCCACATTAATTTTCCCGATGCATCAAATCCGGCAATAACGGCGTGGGTATAATAATATCCGTCAAAGATCCTTCCGTTTTGAATGCGTGGAAAACGGCCGTACGTAAATCCACCATAACTGCCGAATCCTTCGGGGTAAATGTATTTCGGATAGAATGCCTCGCCTACCAGGATATATTGCCCCTGGTATGGAATCAAGTCATGAACGAGCAGCCTATAATTGAGCCGTATCTTCCTGCCTTTAATTTTTCTGCGTTCAATCCGGCTTTGCACGCGTTTCTCATGTCGCGCGCGCATGTATTTAAAAAAATTCTTTAAGTCAGCATAACTGTAATAGGTGACCTGCTGTTCGCCAGATTCCGTTATGTTAGCGATAAAAATACCTTTCGAAAATTCACTCAAGTTGTTGGAGTAAACACCCGCTACAATCTGCCGGCTGTCGGTCGTGCGAATGGCTCGCCCAAAAACCAAATTTTTGCCTTCTTCCGGTTCGACCTTTACACTTTTTACAATATTTCCATTTGACTCATAATTCCTAACCCAAATCATCCGCTTGCGTGCCGCATTTCTGACCGTTACCAAAACATCAAAAGAGTCATCGGAGTAAGTTTTGATCTGTGTGAGATCGCCTGGTTCATTAAAAAGCCCGGGAACAATTTTTGATTGCTGGGTAACAAAATCATAATAAATTACAACCGGTGTTTTGTTAAAATAACCCCCGAAGAGCGCCGCCCTATTTGTTAGGTGAAACTCACTATGCGTGAACGGAATAAAGTTACGAATGTTGTACCGCAAGAATGTGCCGGCAGTATGGTCAAGCTTAATGATCTGTACATCATTTTTGGATAAGTCGTGGTAACGGAGAATAAAAAAAAGTGAATTGTTAAAAAATTTATAACCAACAATCACATAGTTCCGGTCGACCGGCAAATACCCGTGCCATTTTTTCTGAAATGCCGTGTCAAGAAAATATAATTCAAGCGCATCGTTTTGAATGTTGGAAAATCGCCGGTAAATAAACACGCCTTTATCGTTAGCGGGCGCAACTTCAAAACTTAAATCCAAGGGGCTAAGAATGTGCTCATAGCGGGTAGGCTGAAGGATTTGTGCTTCGGTGAGGAAATTAGAAAAACATAAAAGCAGAAGAATAAAAGGCAACGGCCTCCTATCGGACCACCACCTTATTGATATAAAATACATCCCGAATACGATCTTCTTTGTTGTTCAAGTTGCGTATTGTTTGGTACCCCCACACGTAAAATGAATTTTTATACCATTGCCGGATACCTCCCTCATTTTCTTTTTCGCTGCGAAACTCATCGAGCGGATCCGACAAGACTATTTTCGTCTTAAGTTCCTGCGATTCACTGTTGTCGGTCCGGATAAACCTCACCTGAAGTTCCGCTTCTTTGTTTTTACACACCAGCGATATTTTGTTTTTGTCATAGTAAAAATCGGAAACCTGCTCAAGCGATGTTCGGCTGATATTATCTATTTTCATGCCCTGATCCCATAAAAGATTACCGGTTGCATCAAATGCCAGTAATACGCTTTGCGTAGTTTTTATTTCATCGGCATTCTTTATATTGTTACCATACGTGTAGGGTCGATACATACGACTTGGAAAATAATACCCTGGATAATAGGGATTGTATAAATAGGGATTGCCGTAACCCATATTACTATACGCGTTACTATTAAAACTGTTATACTGGTTTGACGTACTAACCGGATTGTAAACTTCGGCAAGCATTAAAAATCCCGTTGGGTGCTCAACAATCTTAAACGGCATTACATAATTTGCATAATCGGGATTCCGCCCGGCCTCAATATCTGCTGCCGAATTTTCACGAATACGATCCGCGCGCTTTGGTTTAATAAAATCCAGGAAATGCGTTAATGATGCAAAGTCAAAATAATTTATTTTCTGATCGCTGAACGGATCAACTTTAATGGTAAAAAATCCCGCAGATTGTTTGCCTTGTCGGTCGCCCCACGTGCCCATGGCAAAAAGCTCTTCTCGCTCAAGCGTACTGGTAATACTGGTTTGCAGTGATTTTTTATCCTCGATGGGCACCACGTCTTCCAGCAACAGTTCACCATTCTCATCAAACGTTCTGAAATTTAATTTTTTTTCGGCTTTTGCACTCCGGTCGATCAGGATCACATTAAAGGTCTTATTTTGATTAGCCCTCAGATCAACCAACTCATTCTCTTTTTGAAAGAATCCGGGAACTACTTTAATAAGGTTAGTCGCCATTTCATAGATCAGAATCACGGGATCTTTATTGACGTAGCCACCGAAAACCATTTTAGCTCCGACTTTTATAAAATGCGTAATCTTAAAATCTAACTCGGGTTTAATCTCATATCGCCCCAGTTCATCGCCCTGGGTGTTAAACTCAATTAGTTCAAGAGTATTTTTGGTTGTTTCACCTGTACGGTACAGAAAAAAAATTACACCTGGAACATATTCATACCCCAAAAGGTTGTTTCGTGTGTCTACTTCAAACGTTACGCTTTTCTTTTCAACGAGTGCAGTGTCAACCAAAACAAACTCCCATACCCGCTTGCCTTTGTTGTATTTGTCTTTATGGCGAAGGAGACACAAGCCTTCGTCTTGAAGCGAAATAATAGTAAAGTAATCGTCGGAACCTTTCTGTACGCGTTCATAACGATGTGGCTGATCCAGCTGCGCAACGGCGGCAGGGGCGCAAAGCACACCAATTATTAACACCGGTAGCATGAGCATACCCGATGTTAAGTTAATCACCACGTCCCGGATCTTCATAAAATTATTCCTCGCTTAGTGAAATTATCAGATCAAACTCCTCGGGTTTTACCGGTTGCACGGAAAGTCTTGAAACCCTCACCAACGCCATATCCTTTAGCCGCTTATCAGCTTTGACCTGAGCAAGTGTTACAGGATTCTTTAATTTTTTAAACGGCGCAATTTCAACTGTAACCCATGCTACATCCGTTGGATCCGGATAAAACTCTTTGGTAATTTTGGCTATTCCCATAATTGCTTTATCCTCGTTGCTATGGTAGAAGAACGCTAAATCACCCTTCTTCATTGCTTTAAGATTGTTGCGTGCCTGATAATTTCGCACACCTTCCCATCCCGTCTTTTTATCTTTTTGAAGATCATCCCAGGCGTACGTTCCAGGCTCTGATTTCATTAGCCAGTAATTCATAGTATTTCCGTTTACAATTTCTAAAATAGCAAATTGTCGCTGATTTTCAGGATGAATTTTCATTCACGGAATAAGGTACTCAAACGGAATGCTATTCGGGTAGGTATCGTTAAAAGTGTTGCAATTCACCAGACTCATGAATAAACCTTCCTTTTTTGAATTGTTTGGCATAAACCAACATGGCACGAGCTACTTTGGCCGAATCAATGGCCTTATATCGTTGTGGAATGAAAATGCCAAAGATCTTATAAATCACTTTAGCTGAATCTTCGCCTGGTCGGTTTTCGCTTCTGTTGCCCAATAGTAAAGAGGGTCTGAAGATATGAAAAGACTCAAATTCAATCCCGTTCACCGCTTCTTCAACCTGCCCTTTTACCGCATTGTAATAAATAGATGAATTTTTATTTGCACCAAGCGCCGATACGAGGAGATACTGTGTGGCACCAAGACCTTTTGTAATTCGTGCAACCTCCAGGGGGTAATCAAAATCTACGGTCTTAAATGCTTCCTTTGAGCCCGCTTGTTTCATGGTTGTACCCAGGCAGCAAAATACATCATTTGCGATCAATTTATCGTAATGTTCAGCAAGTTTACCCAGGCTCTCCAAAATAATTGTTTCAAGCTTCGGATGGTCAATACCTAACGGCTTACGGCTTACGGCTTTAACGCGATTATAATAATTATCCTGCAGAAGAAGTTCCAGAAGTTGTTTGCCTATAAGGCCAGTGGGGCCGACAATGAGCGCAGTTTTCATGAAATAATCATTGGTCTTGATTTTTCCCACGTCAAAAACTTATCAATTTCATTTTTTGCTGTGTTGTAAACGTATAATAAAACGGCAAAATCATCTGTTAATCCTGTAAGTGGAATGAAGTCGGGTATCAGATCGATCGGGGAAACAAAATAAATAATGGCGGCTATTATAACTAACATGGATCTCCACGGGACTTCACGGTAATGGCCCGTCGTATACGCTTTAAGCAACCGCCCAAGAACCAGAAATTTGTCTTTTATTGTAGCCCGGTTTACAGTTTTCCAGTTCACGCTGCGAAGCTTATTTGCCAACTGTGCCAGCAATACAAACGCCCTACCTCCCTTGCCCAGAAATTTTACGGCCTGGTTCTTAGCAATTTGAAAGAATTGATTTTTCATACCTGTAAAACGTGATTAGACGTTTAAAAAGTTCGCTGAATTTCACGTTTCATCTCCGAAAGCGCATGCGCCAGCGGATCTACGGTTTTACTTATGGATCGTTCAAATATTTTCTTGGCCAGGTCAAGACTGGTTGAGTCCGCTGTCATCTCGGAAGCGGCGTCATTGATCATCACAATCAAGTCTTCCTTCGCATTCTTAATCATATCCCACACCGCTTCACTGATGTAAATCTGTTGTGATACGTTATGATTATATTCATTTCTGATCTCACTTAACAGGATCTGGTGAAATTCGCGTGCCGGCATGTTCTCTGTATTGAGGCGTACAAGCAAATTCTGCGGGGCCATGCGCTCTAAAAAAAGCGTCATGCGTTCAAAGGCCTGCAGGCGGTTAGGAAGTATCGTTTCCAGACTTCGGCCGCGTACGTCAAGTTTTTTTAGTTCAATTTCCTTATGAATGAACGAGCGCACCAGTAAATAAGCCGCATACAAAACAATAGAGGCGGGTAATAAAATCTTTCCAAACTCGAGCAGAGCTTCCATAGAATTAATTTAAAGCGAAATGTGTTTTGAAATTAAGTATTTTTAGGGACGATTCACAGACCCCTAACGCGCACAAAATTAAAAAGAATACTTCGGGTATGGTCTTTCATACTATTGTAAATTAATTTAGTTGAGAAAATAACACCACAGTTACCCGGAAAAAAGATTCACTTGAGCTTAACTAAAATAACAAATGCGCGATGCTTCCTAAAATAGTACCCATCACTATTTCAACCCGTGCCACCGAAGAGATCCGCAAGATCATGCAGACAAAGAATATTCCGACCGATTACGGACTGCGCATAGGCATTAAAGGCGGCGGTTGCGCAGGTGTTTCCCTCCTGCTGGGCTTTGACAAGAAAAAAGAAAATGACGTTGACTATTCGATAGATGGCATTACAGTGTATATTGATAAGCGACACACGATGTTCATAATCGGCAAAGAAGTTGATTTTTATGAGGGTGCTGACGCCCGGGGATTTCTTTTTGCCGACCCGGAAAATTCAACATCACCCGGTGAGAATAAATAACCTTGGCACGCAAACCATTTTATTGAAAAATCGTGCACGCGTCTACGTGTTTCGTAGCGAGCACGCATATGATGATCGTTGGATCTACGTTTGATTTTCCCTTGCCACTAATAACTGAATAGCTGATAAACCAAGCAAGTCTATCTTCTAACAAAAATCGCCACTGAAGATTTTTTGCATTTTCCACCTATGGGCGGGTTAAGTTTGGCAATTTTAAATTCGACAGACAGCACCGATGGAAATTCGCGAAGGACGGTTTCAACAACTTTCTGTGCAACAGTTTCAAGAAGTTTGGAAGGGATTTCCATTTCATCTTTAACGATCCGGAAGAGGCTTTCGTAATTCACCGTCTCGTTCAATTCATCGTGTGTGGCCGCCAGTAAAAAATCAGCTTCCACAGCAATATCTATTTCAAACCAATTGCCTGATTCGCGCTCGTGCGGATAAACACCATGAAATGCATGAAGTTCAAGGCCCTCCAGGGCTATTCGACCAATCATCCTATTTCGTCGAAGAAGGATTTTTGAACTTTTCGCGTTTGAGTTTCCACCAAAATAGTTTGTTTTTCGATAACTACTTCTTGCTCGCGTACGACAGGCTGGGGTTGGGGCTGTACCTGAACAACAGGTTCGGCTGCCGGAGGTATTACTGTAGCGGATGGTTTGTAATCAAGATTTGGGAAAATAGCCTTTTTCGTTTCACGACGTACCTGGTTCAGGTGCTGGTCGGCATCAAACTCAATGGCAATGCTCCGGGCACGCTCAACGCGGTCTAATGTGTCGCCTGCTAATCGTTTAAGTTCACTGATTAGATCATCACGTGTACTCTCCAGTTTTTTATAATTGTCAACCAAAATCTTAAAGCGTTCTTCCATGTCGGCCAGGATATCTTTGGCCCGCATGTCTGATTCTTCTATAATATTTTTAGCCTTGGTTTTGGATTCATTAAGTATGGCTTCAGCTTTAAACTGTGATTCGCGCAGGTTTAACTCGGCAGCATGGCGCGCTTGCTCAATAACATTTGCGCCAGTGTCTTCGGCGGTCTTTAAGGTTTTATATAAAGAGCCTTCAACTTCACGAAGCTTAAGCACTTCACGCTCGGTATTTTCAAGTTTCATGCGTAATTCCTTATTCTCATCAAGGGTACGTTCCCACTCTTGCGAAAGCGTAAGCAGAAAGCCATTTACTTCGTCTTTGTCGTAGCCGCGAAAATGTTTTTCGAAGCTTTTTTGCCGTATTTCCAGCGGTGTAACTCTCATAATAGTTGATGTTCAAAATTAAAATTCCAGACTGATATAGTTCGGTCGTCGCTCGCGCTGACCAGTTGATTAAAGTAGGGTGTCCACAACAGTTTATTGACAGAAGTTCCGTGCCCTGCATGCCGGGCCTTATCGATGACTTTTAGTAGCTTAAGTTCCTCAGTATTCCACAACTTAATGGACTTATCCATGCTACAAGTTACAAAATGTTTGCCATCCGGACTAAATTCAAGATGATTTATCGCGTAGAGATGAGCCACTACTTCTGCAGCCTGCGTATAAGCAACCGTTGCATCCCAGACCTTCAGGCGCGCATCGCGCGAGCCACTAAACAAAAATTTGTAATCGGGTGAATACCGTACAGTAAACACCGAGTTCGCATGACTTTGCCATTCATACTTTAGCGCCAACGTATCCAGGTCAAATACACGTATAAAATTATCGCTATACCCAACAGCCACCTCGCCGGTTTTACCATTCACGGCCAAGGTACGGGCACTTTTTTGTGAGTGCCTAACCTCTTTCACAATCGCCACCTGTTTAGTTTTTATCTTGACCAAAGCGCCATCCCCAGTTGCTACAAAAATAAAATCGTTATACGATTGGATGTCAAAAATTGCTGCCTTCGTAAGTTGTAACGAACCAATCTCAGTTTTATTTTTCCAATCTAAAAAATGAATGCCTTCGTAGTTATGGCCCGCAATAAGCAACTCACTTTGCTCGGGTACATGCAAAGCGTATACCGAATTTGGCAGTTTGGCAATCACCTCGCCGTTTTCTGGTTTCATAAGGTCCCATTTCACAACCATACCATCGCCAGCACCCGAAAAGAATAAAGAAGGCACACCCGCCGATTGCAATGTATATACACAATCGCGGTGACCGGCAAGGGATTGAAGCCTGGTAACTTGAACTTTGGTCATCTTATCATAACTTTCCGAAAGTTCTAACATTCGGCACGCATATCAAAAAATAAAATGCCATTAGCTAAAATTGTACGAACGGATCAACGCATCCGCGGGATATGGAAAATTGAAGAAGACGAACAAAGCCTGGCCGTACAGGTGGCGCCGTTCGAAACCCTTCCAAGAACGATAAGCAATCCATTGAAGCGTCTTGAATGGCTGGCCGGTCGGGGACTCGTAAAAGTCCTGATGGAAAAAATAGGTCTTACCTTTCAAGGCGTAACTAAAGATGAATATGGCAAACCATTTCCAGCCGGTTGTAGCTATCAGCTTGCCCTGAGCCATTCATACCCGTATGTAACTGCGCTTCTTGATCAGTACGCGTCAGTGGGTATTGACCTGGAACAACCCAAATCTAAGCTGTTAAAAATTGCACCACGCGTACTTGATCCTGCCGAGCTTGTAAATGCCGGCGATGATCTCGTCAAACACTGCATTTACTGGTGCGCGAAGGAGTCTCTGGTAAAAGTTTATGGTAAAAAAGATCTCACTTTTGCCGAAAACCTTAAAATAAGCCCCTTTGAGCTTGCCCCTGACGGTGATATTGTTGGCAGAATTATTGTCAGAGGTATCGAAACAAAAGTACCTTTGCATTACGCTGTTACAGCGCAGTTTGTAACGGTCTGGAGTTAACACGTAAGAAAATGAAAAACCTGGTTGTTCTTATTCTGATCATGACAAGCCTTAGTACACAGGCACAACAGTTGAAGGATTTTAGTCTGCCTAATGCCATTGATGGAAAGATCATAACGCTGGAGAGCTATGCCGCAAGCCCTGGCATTGTGATTATTTTTACACTCAACAATTGCCCGTTTGATGATTATTACTCCAAGCGTATCAAAAGCCTGGCACAACAGAAAATTCCTGTGCTGCTGGTAAACTCCAGTTCTGACCCGGCCGAGTCAGTAGCGAATATGACCAAACGCGCCGTACAATTGAATTTTGAAATGCCTTACCTGGCTGATAAAGATTTTGCACTCATTCAACAATTAAATGCCCATAAGAGCACCGAAGTTTTTTTACTTAAAAATGCTAACGGAAAGTTTACTGTTTTTTATCATGGTGCAATTGATGACAATGCACAGGTTGCCGATGACGTGAAACACACCTATTTGAAAGATGCCATTGACAGCATGCTTTCTGGACAACCCCTGGAGAATACAGAGACGCGTCCGGTAGGGTGCAACATTCGAAGGAATTAGAAAATTTGGAAGCAAAAAAGGCAGGCGTCAGGGAGTTAGAAAAACTCTGTATCGGGCGTGTCCCGCAAGAGGCGGGTCGGGCTGTCGGCACTCGCCAAGCAGCACGCAGACCCATTTCGGGCTCAAACAAAAATGCCTCCATCCCTCACGCAGCGCTATGCATTTTCGTCGCGCTCCGTTAATTTTTTTTGCAGGTTTACATACCCACTCAGAATCAGAAATGCACAAGCTATTGTATACAGAAGAAATACACTAAAAAAGTTAGGGTGATTTCTCTCCGCCTTGTTGATATTTTCATACTTATCCGGGCTCACAAATATGCCTAGTACCGATATAGGCCCGTAAACCATGCTTTCCGTAAACGTCTGACTTCTGAGAACTCGCCGATGATAATCATCCGCGAATATCTCAAGTAAAATAGTGTCACCTTTAGTTAGTCTTTTTTCAAGCGGCGGAAGTCCATCATTCGCAAAATCCTTAGGGGAACATAAAAAAACAGTTTCAGGATAGGTATCAAGAACTATCTCCAAACCCTTCATATTCCAGGATAAAAATGATAGCACAACAGGCTCCTTAATAAGTATTCCTTCAATTTTCATTTCGCCGGGTTGAGAATTGTAATTAATAGCCGTGCATTGCGATAACGTAAAAGCAACGAAAATAAAACCCAAAACTATTTGTACAATCTCGGCTAAATAAGGTCGTATTTTAAAATAGAGGTTTGTCACTTCAACGTTATTTCTTTTTATGGTTATAAAAGCGTCGTGAATCGCTACGTATTATTTCAATGAATTTATAACCTCCCCAATCACATCATACATCTCTTTCGGGTTATCATAAAACACAAAATGATTGCTGTTGGAAATAGCCTTGATGTTCATTTTGTTTTTAACGAGATCAGGTATGTAGGAAAGATGTTTATTCTCGTCGCCGTAAATAAAAAGCCGGGGGAGCTTCAGGAACAAATAGTACCGCAGTAATTCACCAGTTGCTGAGTACGTTACGGTTTGAAAACTGTAGTTGTAGTACGATTTTACATTTGTATTGAGCTGTAGATTGTTTGCAATAATATGATAGCCGGTATTCCCGTTATTTTTCATGTCAACAATTGTTTTCGGGAATACCAGATCGGCGAATGTTTTGTAGTCGTACGTAACCACCTTACTGGAGAACATGCAATCCTCTGGCATCAGGTTGCCTTCAATATTAATATACGCTTTCACTTTTGCCAATCCTCCACGCTGCAGGTATAACAACGTAGTAAGACCGCCCATGCTTGTTCCTGTTAAAATGAAGTTGCTGATGTTCAGCTGATCAATAAACAAAGAAGTAATTGCCACAAGATCATCTACGTCTAATGGATCTTCATCGTAGTACGTTGAGTTTCCGGTTCCGGGATTGTCAAAACAAATAAGTGTGTGTTCTGCAAGTGCATTGGTTTTGCAGGCTTCCCAGTAATTTTCTTTCGCGCCGCCAAGTCCGTGAATAAATACTATCGTCTCTTCCTTTCCTTCCCGATAAAAATACTCAATAGCAAACGTTTTACCTTTATACGGAACCTGTAATGTTCTGATTTGCGGCGTTTTCTTTTCCATGCTTTATTAGTTACAATGGTTTTACTTTTCGGTTTTGGAAACCAATTGGCGATAAAGGAGGGAGACTAAAAAGAAGGCAACCCCAATCTCGTTGGCCATGCAGGTTAGCACAATAATAGCCGACGATTTGCTGTTTGTTTCTGTCATGTCCTGATATACAATAATTGCAGTGACAAAATTTATAGCATAGTAAGGGAAATAGGATATCAAGTTGTAATACGTATTCACCTGGAGGCTGAAAAACATATTCATAACAATGGGTAGCGCCGTCCGGAAGACAATGTCCAGTAAAATAAAACACGAAAGTAATATCGCATACTTTCGTATAAGGCGGACAAACTTACTATCGGCATGAAGGTTACCACTGTCTAGCGTATCATGAATCATGGCGGATATTTTCAACAAAATATACACATAAAATGCGAAGTGCTTTATGCAGGCACAAATAACTTAATGCCACGCGTGAAATTATTACGCAGCATCACTATAAATTGAAACATAAACGAATCGCGTCCCTTCCTAAAATTTGAAAAGGGGCGTACCGTAGGAGCCCGGCGCCGAGATCGGAGAGTTTACCGTTATTGGGCTGAGAAGTGATATCAGTTTTACTGTGCCTTGCGTTTTAATCAATGAACGCAGATCGATAAAAGCATTACTGTTTGCCAGCACGAACGTTCCTGTTTTTGTAACTTCCATGTCAGTTCCGTCGGGTTTTACGTCGTGCTCAAAGACATCACACGAGTACAACACCGCACTGAATAGCAACGTTGTCAGAAAAACTAAATAATAAGAGGTGTGGGGAGGTTTTAGTCATCATAAGAATAAGATTTATTATAAGACTTATTCCTGAAGCAAAACGCTGGAAGATTAGTTAAAATTTTATGATACGTTTCAAAAGAGAGTCTTTCAAGAATTGCCAGCTACCGTAGGCCTAGTGAAGCGTATTCATACGCTAGGCAAAATATAATCATCCCTTCCTGCCTATATGTACGTGGCTCATTGTTTATATTTGATTTCCGTTGCGTCTAATACTATCCAGCGCAAATGTATTATCATATTCCATCAAGATTTTAAAAACATGGCAAAGTCTATACCACTTTCAGATCAGGAGCAAGTAACGGATCACATCAAAAAACTTGATCCGGCGTTAGGCAAAATAGTCGAAGTTGTTCGCCAAATAATCTTAAACACAGACAAAGAAATTGGAGAGCGGATAAAATGGAACAATCCCAGTTTCTATTATACAGGTGAAATGAAACCTTTTAATCCGAAGGAATACAAACGCGAGATTATTGTTTTTAACCTTTACAAGGGAAGAATACTTCTTGTATTTCCGAGCGGTGCAAAAGTAAATGATACATCGGGATTGCTTACTGGTGATTATAAAGATGGAAGAAGACTCCTCACGCTAACCGACCTGAAGGACGCTAAATCGAAAGAAAAGGCACTACAGAAAATAATAAAACAATGGCTGAAACTGTTAGATAAATGAAGCATTGACATCGACTCTACAGTTGTAAAAATGACATTTCGTGGAAATTCGGCGTGGAAACGTTTACAGTGTACACTATTAATTCTTCTCAACTCCGATAAAGGCAAACACACACAGAACACACCTTAAACAACATTGTCGAAACCCATGATATTATTACATGAACCGTATTAGCCTAATCCGATGTTGTAATTTCGCAGTTTCCAAGCAATTAAATTTAAACTATAAATGAGAATGAGAATCGTAGCGATATGTTTAATGAGCCTGTTGCTGATAACCGGCTGTAGCAAAGATGAGACGAAGCCTGTCGATACAAACGCAACAATCGACGTGGCTGTTAAAGATCAGGATGGGAACATGATACCCAATATAAAAGTACACGTCTTCCATAAGCCAGCTACTGAAACGGACGGCAGTAATCCCGCAAATGCAGTAAAAAGCGCAGTAACTGATCCGGAAGGTTTGGTTAGTTTTAATTTAAATACTCTGCCCTCTGGAACGGTATACATTACCGTACTAGAAGAGTTATTAACCAAAGAACAACATGTATTGGGGTCAATCGAAGTCGATCATAAAAAGGGAGAGCCATCCGCTCATAATCTTGTTATTGACGATCACACCTTGGTTTACGAACATGGCTATATACCCACAACAATCACTTCAAGCCTTGCTATTAACGAATATAACCGGTGGAAAAATTCTCAGGTAGTTGCCTGCAATGGTGCGCTTCGTGT
>WUUC01180612.1_pt1 | contig 18382 bp, 14 predicted proteins | sample 6278441 | NCBI WGS metagenome assembly WUUC01 (sample SAMN13675441, study PRJNA597444) | soil metagenome | isolation source: soil | place: USA: Washington | collected 2017-10 | reverse complement strand
GGTCGTGCAGCGACAGCACCGTCGCACTCAGCCCACGATTGATGTCGGGGTGTTCCTGCGCAAGACGCGCGGTGATCGCGATCAGCTCGTGGCGTGCCTGCTCCACCGTCGCACCGGGGGCAAGGCGGGCAACGACACTGAGGTAGTGAGGAATGCGTACCGGCACGCCATTCTGCATGAAACGTGCGTCGGTCACGTCCACCGGCATCCACGCGTCGGGCTCGACGGAACGCGAGAACCCGCTCGGCGCGAGCATCGACTTCAACGGAAAATGAAAGTCTGGAGGCATCACGCCGATCACCGTGGTCGGCTGCTCCTCGACGATCAGCTTGCGTCCAACGATCGCTGGATCCGCGCCGAAACGGCGCCGCCAGTACCCGTCGCTGAGCACGATCACCTGCGCGCGATCGCTCGGCTGGAGGGTGCGGCCAAGCGCTGCGCCGCGCCCGAGCAGCTCGAACATCCCCGGCGTCGTGCCCGACGCGCTCAGTTGCTCCGTGCCGGCATTCGTCCGTAGGGTCGGCGTGGTCAAAAAGGAGTACATCATCTCCAGCCGGTCGAGCGTCTTCGTCGCCGCCTTGATGTCGAGGAAATTCGCGGGGGACATCGGGTACTGCGTGATGCCCTCGCGGGTGTTGTCGTTCCAGACCATCACGAGGCGATCCGGATCCGCATATGGCAGCGGCTTCAGCAGGACCGCGTTCACGACGCTGAAGATCGCGCTGTTCGCTCCGATGCCCAGTGCCAGCGCAAGCACGGTCATGCCGGTAAATACCGGCGTGCGCACGAACATGCGCAGCGCGTACCGCGAATCCATCGTCAGCGCCTGCCACGGCATCGCACGTCTCTCCTGCTCGCGTTGCGCGAGCTGTTCGTGAAAATTCGGGAAGAGGAACCACTGGCGTACCGCGCCGGCGCGTTCGAGGCACGCGTTGAACAGCACGTCGCGTGCGCTGCTCGCGAGGAAGGTCAACGCCGCGACCCGGCCCGCGCCAGACGCACGCGCGTACCGCTCGCGGAAAATCTGGCGCATCGCGTTCCCGTAGCGCGCGCGGAATGCGCGTGGGAACGCCAGTAGCAGAAGGAAGTAGAAACGCTCGGGCACTACAACGGCTCTCCGGGGAGCAGGCGCCGTTGACGCGCCGCTTGGACCTGCAATTCGAGGCGTCGCGCCTCGCCGCGGGCCACTTCCATGCCGCGCGGCGTCAGCCGGTAATACCGGCGGCGTTCGTCGTCGTGCGCCGGATCGGGCCGTTCGTCGAGCTCCTGGATCAGACCCGATTCGAGCAGCCGGTTGAGCGCTCGATACAACGAGCCGGCGTGGAGGCTCAGCGACCCGTTCGTGCGCCGCTCGACATCGAGCATCACGGCGTAGCCGTGTTGTTCCCCGCCGGCCAGGGCGAGCAGGATCTCGAACGACACGGGGGTTAGGGGGAGGTACGTGGTGAGATTGACGCGGTCAGCCATGTGTGTGCCCGCGAACTATATGCCCGTGGCACATAGACGCGCAAACCTTTGGATGGTTCACCCCGTCAAAGGGTTCGTGCCTAGGCAGTCTAGGCGTCCCAGCAACCGACCGATGAAAACCACTAACGCCTTGCTGCATGGCACTTTAGACGCCCTCATCCTCAAGACCCTGGCGGGCGTGCCCCGTCATGGATACGCCATCGGACGATTCATCGAGGAAACGACCGACGAGGCGGTGATCGTGGAAGAGGGGTCCCTGTATCCCGCGCTCTACCGGATGGAACGGCGCGGCTGGATTGCGGCCGAATGGGGTACGTCCGAGCTCGGCCGCCGCGCGAAGTTTTATCGGCTGACCGACGAGGGACGGGCGCAGCTCGCGACCGAAACCGCAGCCTGGGAGCGATTCGCCACCGGCATTTCCAAGGTGTTGCTCGCGTGAAGCGTTCGCTTCGTTCGTGGCTCTGGCGGGTGCCGCTCGACGTGGAGGTGGATGAAGAACTGGCGTTCCACCTCGAGATGCGCACGCGCGAGCTGATCGCCGGCGGCATGGACGCGGAACGAGCGCGTGAAACGGCGGTGCGCCGCCTCGGCGACCTTCGCGAACTGAAACGCACGTGTGTGGACATCGGCAGAAAGCGAGACCGTGAGATGCGCTTGACCCAGTGGGTGGAAGAATTCAGGGACGACGTGAAGTTCGCGACGAGACAGTTGACGCGCGCGCCCGGTTTCACGCTGGTTGCCGCGTTCACGCTCGCACTCGGCATTGGCGCGACGACGGCCATCTTCAGCGTCGTCAATGCAGTTGTCCTGCGGCCACTTCCGTTTCCCGAGCCCGATCGCGTGATCCAGGTGGGCGAAGAATGGGAGGGGCGCCCATCGAGCGTGTCAGTCGGCAATTTCCACGACTGGCGCACCCATGCGAAGTCCTTCTCGTCGCTCGCGGCGCTGCAGTATTTCAGTTTCAATCTTTCTGAAGGGGATCAGCCGGAGCGCGTCATCGGCGGCCGCGTCACGCACACGTGGTTTGGCACGCTCGGCATCCGTCCGCTGCACGGTCGCGTGTTCACGCCGGAGGAAGACGCGCCTGGCGCGGACGGTGTGGTGATCCTCAGTCACCGCCTCTGGTCGCGGCGGTTCGGCGCCGATCCGGAAATCGTCGGGCGCGAGATCAGACTGAATTCACAGGCCTACACCGTCGTGGGCGTGATGCCGGCGACGTTGGATCTCACGGCAGATTCCGAGGAGCTCTGGACGCCTGTTGCTTTCACGCCGACGCAACTCGCCGAACATGACGAGCACTATCTCTCTGTTGTCGGCCGGCTTGCGCCGGGTGTGTCGCTGGATCAGGCGCGTGCCGAGCTGCGCACGCTCTACACGCAGATGCAGGCGCTCTATCCCGGTAACGAACAGGTGAATCCTGGGGTGGCCGAGCCGTTCCACGATCAGTTTGTCGGGGACTACCGCCAGCGGCTGCTGGTCCTGCTTGGCGCGGTGGGACTCGTGCTGCTCATCGCGTGTGGAAACGTGGCCAATCTGCTGCTGGCCCGCGGCGGCGCGCGGTCGCGTGAGATCGCGCTCCGGGCAGCCATCGGCGCGGGCAGCGGCCGCATCGTTCGCCAATTGCTGACCGAAACCATGGTGCTGGCGATCGGCGGCGCCGCCCTTGGCCTGGGGGTAGCATGGTTTGCCGTTCCCGCGCTCGTGGCGTCCAGCCCCGAAGGCGTGCCGCGTCTCGATCAAGCGCGAATCGATGGCACCGTGCTCGGCTTCGCGCTCGCAGCGGCTCTCGTCAGCGCGCTCATCGCGGGCCTGATGCCGGCGCTGCGCGCCGCGCGCACCGACCTGCGCGCGACGCTCAACGAAGGGGGCCGCACGGGCAGCGGCGGCCACGACCGAGTACGGACGATCCTTGTTGCCGTCGAAGTGGCGCTGGCGCTTATCCTCCTCGTCGGCGCAGGACTGCTCGTGCGCAGCGCGCTGCACCTCCAGCGGATCGATCCCGGGTTCGATCCACGCGGCGTGCTCTCGGCCCGCATTACGCTGCCGGCCGCGCGATACGAAGATGTAGCCCGCGTCGTTCGCACGTTTCAGGACCTCGCCTCTACCTTGGCCGAGACACCGGCCGTGGAGGCGGCGGCATTCACCTCGAGCGCGCCGATGACGCCCGGCGGCAACAGCAACGGCCTGCTGCCGGCTGGCAAGCCGTTCAGTGAAGAAGCAATCGTGAACGCGGGCCTGAGCATCGTCACACTCGATTACTTCCGCACGCTGAAGATTCCACTCAAGCGCGGACGCGCGTTTACCGCAGACGATCGCCGCGGCGCTCCACTCGTCATGGTCCTGAACGAAGCCGCGGCGCGCAGCTTGTTCCCTGGCGAGGACCCAATCGGCAAGCAGGTGGGCTGCTGCGACGGTTCACCCGACAACCCGAGCTACAAGGTTGTCGTCGGCGTGGTTGGCGACATGCGCTCACGCGGGCCAGCCGAAGCGCCGCGGCCGGAGTTCTACCTGCCGATCGAGCAGGCGCCCGATGTCGCGTGGACCTGGATTCAGCGTTCGATGACGATGGTGGTGCGGAGCAGGACCGGCGATGCAGCCGCGCTCACGGGCACGACACGCGATGCGGTCCAGCGTGTCGATCCCACCGTCCCGTTGTTCCAGGTACGAACGATGGAACAGCGGATGCAGACGGCTCTCGCGCAGGCACGTTTCAACACGCTGCTCATGATGCTCCTCGGCGGTATCGGCCTCGTGCTCTCGGCGGTGGGTGTGTACGGTGTGATTGCGTACTTCGTCAGCCAGCGTCAGCAGGAAATTGGCATTCGCATGGCGCTCGGCGCAAAGGCGCCTGACGTGGTGCGGATGGTGGTCCGCCAAGGGATGCAGCCCGTGATACTGGGCATCGTCCTCGGCCTGGTGGGCGCGTTCACCGCTTCTCGACTGCTCGCCGCGTACGTGCATGGGGTGACCACAACGGATCCGCTGACGTTCGCGGCCGTGGTCGCGCTACTTATGGCAGTTGCGCTCGTCGCCACGGCCCTGCCGGCGCGCCGCGCCGTGCACGTGGACCCGACCCGCGTGCTGCACTCCATGTAAACTTCGATCTCTGGTTCACTTCCTCTGGTTTGTCGTCGTGATGACGGCCGCCTGCGGCGGCCGTCTCTCGGTTGACGATCTCCGCAGCGGGCCCACGCCGATCGTCAACGGACGCGACGTGACATTCGTCGCCGCAGGCACCGCCGCCGATCCGCCGCGCATCGTGGCGGACTTCAATGGATGGAACGCGCAAGCTGGCGCGATGAAGCAATCCGGAGACGGCGTGTACACCTTGCACGTCCGACTCGATCCGGCGGCGCGCATCGAGTACCTCATCGCCTTCAACGATCGGTTCGTCGTGGACCCTCGAAACCCGCTGCAGGTGCCGAGCCCGACCGGCGCGCCGCGCTCAGAACTGCGAATGCCAGGCTATCGACCGTTGCCGACGCTGGCGCGCCCCGAGACGTTGGGCGACGTGCAGAACGTCCCTTTCACGTCGCGCGCCGGCGAGACGCGTCGCGTGCGTGTGCATCGGCCTGCAGGTGTAGGGGACCCTACGCCCATCCTGTATGTCCATGACGGGATCATTGCCGTCGAGCAACTCGACATGCCTGCCACGATCGACGCCCTCGTCGCCGCCCATCATATGGCGCCGATCACGACGGTCTATATCAACAGTGTCGATCGCTACGACGATTTCGCCGTCGGATCGATGTTCAGCTACGTGTTCATGGGTGAGATCGTCCCGGCGATCGAACAACGTTATCGACTGCAGGGCGATCGCGGCGTGCTCGGCTTCTCGCGGAGCACCGTCGGCGCGCTGGATGCCGCGATGAACGGATCCGTGTCGTTCGCCCGCGTCGGCCTCGTGGCCCCCGCCATGAATCCGCCCACACTCCAGTCGCTGCTCAAGACCCCTCGCGCGGCACCGCGCGTGACCATTTTCGCCGCCACCTATGACATCCCGTTGATTGAAGACGCGCAGGCAGTACGCTCCGCACTCCAGGCGCGGAAGGTTCTGCACGAGTGGATCGAGATTCCAGAAGGACATAACCACACCGCCTGGCGCGCTCAAATCCGGCGGCTGCTGACGTCGTGGTTTCCGGCAGGGTAAACAAGTCCCACCTCCCATTCCCAAAATTCCAATTCCCAAATCCCAAACGTTTGCTGTGTCCACGCCGTAGAGCGATGACTTTAGTCATCGCGGCGACGACTTCATTCGTGGCGACGTGCTTACTCCGCTCTCAGCGCCGAGACCGGGTCGACGCGCGTGGCGCGGCGCGCAGGCACGTAGCACGCCGCGAGCGCGCACGCGCACAGGACCGCGAGCGCGCCGCCGATTGCGACCACGTCCAATCGACTGACCGAAAACAGCATGCTCTCGAGCGGCGGGGTCACGAACAACACGAGCACGTAACCGACGGCCATTCCCGCCAGAACGGGCGACATCCCGACGCGCAGCACCAGGCGACGAATATCGCTCCGCGCCGCCCCTAAGGCGACGCGCAGGCCGATGTCGCGCGTCCGCTGGGCCACGACGTAGCTCACGATGCCGTAGAGCCCGACCACCGCGAGCGCAAGAGCGGCGGTGGCGAAGCCTGTGATCAGCCACAGCAGGAAACGTCGTTCCGCAAGCGTTGCGCTGAGGATTGCATCGAACGAACGGATGTCGTGTGCCACCTGGGTACGGTCGAGCGCTCGCACCGCGGCACGCACGCGTTCGGCAACGGCCGCCGCGGGTTCGTCCGAACGCACGACGAGGATCACCGGTGGATCGCCGTATTGCGCCAGCGGAACATAGGCCTGGTATGAGATCGGCTCGCCGAGGCCGCGGTGCCGCACGTCGCCGACAATGCCGACGATCTCGCGTGGCGGATCGGTGGACGGGCCAAGGCTGATCCGCTGCCCAATCGGGTTCTCGCCGGCGAACAACTGCCGCGCTGCTGTTTCATTGATGATCGCCACCCGCGGAGCTGTCGCGTCGTCCCGCGTAGAGAATCCGCGGCCGCGAATGAGCGGCACGCGAACGGCGCGGAAGTAATCGGGCGTTACCGCAAAGCGATCCGCGATGGGCGCGTCCTGCGGGTTCGCGAACGTGCGGCCGTGAATGTGGAATCCGGCGCTGTCGTTCAGGTCAGTCGGCAACTGCGACGTGAGCGCGGCGATATCTCCCGGCCGGACCACGCGTTCGAGCAGGCTCCGGAAAAATACCTGTGACGCGCCCGTTTCGGCATAGGCAGGTCCGGCCAGTGAAATGGACGCGGTTGTCACGGAGTGCGGATCAAACCCGGGATCGACCCGCAGCAGCAACACGAAGCTCCGGCCGAGCAACGCCGTAACCGCCAGGAGCACGACCGCGAACGCAACGTTGCCCGCCACCAGTACGCGCCCGGCGCGCCCGCCAGCAGACACCATGCTCCGCACTCCACGCAGGTACGACGCCACATCCGCCGACACGAGATGCCACGCCGGCAGGATTCCAAACAGCAGGCCAATGGTCGCAGTGATCGCCGCGGTCACGGCGACAATGCGTCCGTCGAGCGTCACCTCAGAAAGGCGCGGGAGGCTCGGCGGCGCGCCCGCCAGCAGCGCGCGCAGCCCGAGATACCCGACAATCACGCCGCACAGCGCCCCGATACCCGCCAGCACCAGGCTCTCGGTGAGCAACTGGCGAACGAGCCGCCCGTTCGCCACGCCAAGCGCGCGGCGCGTGGCAATCTCGGGCCCGCGCTCGACCGCGCGAACCAGCGTGAGGTTCGCCACGTTGACCGTCGCCATCACGAGCAGCAGACCGACGGCTGCGAGCAGCAGGTACAGGGCCGGGCGCACGGATCCGAGAAAGACGTCGGCGGCGCGCGACACCTGGACGCCGGCGCCCGTATACGAGGTCGAGTGCTCGCGCGCGAGCTGGCGTGTGATCGTGGCCATCTCGGCCTGCGCCTGTTCGACCGTGACGCCGGGGCGGAGGCGGCCGACGACCCGAATGTGCCGGCACGTGCGACACGCAAAAGGCAACGTGTTGTCATAGGCGAGCGGCAGCCAGATATCGGCCGGGGCGTACACGCGCTCCGCGATCAGGTCCTCGATGCCCGCTGGCATCACGCCCGTGACAATGTAGGCGCGCCCACCGAGTTGCACGGCACGGCCGACCATGCCCGGATCGGAGTCGAAGCGCCGGCGCCACAGCTCGTTGCTCAGGATCACGAAGCGTCTGTTGTCCCATCGGTTCTGCGCATCCGTGAACCCGCGCCCAAGCGCCGGTTCAATCCCGGTGACGCGGAAGAATCCCGGCGTGACACGCAGCCCGTTGACGCGCTCCGCCGCGCCGTCGATCGCGAGCGTGTTTTCGCTGGAGCCCATTGCCGCCATCTCCACGAAGGCGCGGCTGCGTTCGCGCCAGTCCGCGAACGTCGCGTAACCGGTGGTGTTCGACGTCTCACCCCTCAGGGTCTCGCGAACGAAGACCACGCGATCCGGATCGGGATACGCGAGCGGCCGCCAGTCCACACCGTTGACGATGCTCAGGATCGCCGTCACGCTTCCGATGCCGATGGCGAGAGTCGCGATTGCCGCAAGCGACGCGCCGGCGCGGCGGCGCAGGTTCCGCACCGCGTACGCCACGTCCTGCGACAGCTGGTCCACGTGCTCTGCGGGTGCAGTGCGAAGCAGGTCGCCGACCGTTTCAACCCACAGCCGCAGAAGGCCGCCGCGTTGACGGCGGGCATCGCGCTGCTGCGCCGCGAACGTGCGCACCATGTCGCGGGAGTAGTCTGCCTGGAAGTCGGCGGGCATCATCTTGAGCAGGCGACGAAACCACCGCGAATGACGATCCATGTGAGACGCCGGCCTACTCCGCGCGCAGCGCGGTACTTGGATCGACGCGCGTGGCGCGGCGCGCGGGCGCGCAGCATGCGGCAAAGGCGGCGAGCAGCAGCACACCGGCAGTCGCGGCTAACGTCAGAGGGTCCACCGGCTCCGTTTCGAACAGCAGCGAGGCCAGCAGGCCACTAAGGAGCATCGCCCCACCGAGACCGATCAGCACGCCTGCGATGGCTGGCGTCATCCCATCGCGAACCACCATGCGCAGAATGTCGCCTGCCCGGGCGCCAAGCGCCATGCGAACGCCGAATTCACGCGTGCGCTCGCGCACCTGGTAACTCAGGACGGCGTAGATCCCGATGAGCGCAAGCCCGAGGGCAATTGCGGCAAAGACGCCAAGCGCCTGCAGGGCGACGCGTCGTGGCGCGAGGTACTCCGCAATGTCTGCTGCAAGACTGCGCACGTTGAACACGGGCTGCTCGGTATCGACCTCCCGAACAGCACTGCGCACCGTCGCGGCGAGCGTGCCGTCATCCGCGCGCCCCTTCACGAGCAGCGTGCCATAGCCGATCGGCGACTGGTAATAGGGCACGTACATCTGCGGCTCTGCCTCGCGCTCGAGCGCCGTCTGCCGGAGATTGCCCACCACGCCGACGATGTGTCGCGGGACGCGATCGTGCCATGACAGCACCAACCGCTGTCCCACCGCATTCTGGCCAGGGAAGAATTTGGCTGCAAACGCCGCGTTGACAATGATCACCAGGGGTCGGTCGCCCACGTCTCCCTCGGTCAACTCGCGTCCGCTGAGCAGAGGCACACCGAGCAATCGGAAGTACGATGGTGATGCCCATCGCAGGTACGCAAAGTCCATCTCTCCGGGTGGCTTCGGCGGACGGCCAACGATCTCGAATCCATTCTCCCAATGCCCCTCGCCGCCGACGAGTGGCGGATCGCTGACGAGCGCCACGTCTTCGACGTCTCCGATGGTGCGCACGCCGGCAACGAGCCGCGCGAAGTATGTGGCCGCGGCGAGATCCGACGGGTACTTCGCGTCCGACAGCGACAGATCGAGTGCGAGGATGCCTTGTGGATCGAACCCGGGATCGATTCGGCCGAGATGCCACAGGGTGCGAGTCATCAGGCCGGCGCCGGACAGCAGCACAACGGCAAGCGCCACCTGCCCCATGTTCAACATCCACTGCAGGCGGCGGCGTTCCCGGCCTGCCGTTTCGCCCCGGCCCGAGCCCCGCAATCCACCGCCGATTTCCCACCGGCCCACGTGCATGGCTGGCGCGACTCCAAACAGGAATCCGGTGGCGAGTGTCAATGCCGCCGTGACGGCGAGCACCGTGCCGTTCACGCCGGCGTGTACCAGGCGCGGCATGGGCACCAACTCGACACGACGTGTGGCCTCGAGGAGGAACAACGCGAGCGCGACACCAAGCGCGCCACCAAGCGCCGCAAGGATGGCGCTCTCGGTGAGCAGCTGCCGCACCAGTCGCGTACGATTCGCGCCGAGCGCGAGCCGCACCGCGAACTCGCGCCGCCGCCCCGCCGCTCGCGCGATCAACATGCTGCCGATGTTCGCGCACGCGACGAGAAGCACGACGCCAACGGCACCGAACACGACGACGGTGAGCGGCCGGAGGTGTTGCACGGCGGCGTCGTGGAGCGGCACCGTGCGCACACTCCAGCCTCGGTTCGTGTCCGGATATTGCCGCTCGAGCCGCGACGCTATCGCGGCAAGCTCCGCCTGCGCTTCCTCGATGGTGCGACCCTCCGCAAGCCGCGCGAGCACCTGCAGGTTGTGAGATCCGCGGCTGGCGCTCGTGCCCGGATAAAGGCCGAGGGGAATCCAGATGTCCGCCGGCATTGGGAACTCGAAGTCCGGCCCGAGCACGCCGATGATGGTGTACGGCTCTCCGTCGAGATCGAGAGTAGTCCCGATGATGGATGTGTCTCCCGCACACTGCGACTGCCAGAACGCGTCGGTAATCACCGCCACCCGCGCCACCTGGCGATCCTCGTCCATGGTAAACGTGCGCCCGCGCGCAGCGGTCACGCCCAGGACGGCGAAGAAGTTTGCCGCGGCGCGCCCGCCGTCCACGTAGCGCGGCTCGCCGCGCCCGGACACATTCAGGCTGCGTTGCCGGTAGGCGGTCATTCCCGCGAACACCGTGCTCTGCTGCTGCCAGTCGAGGGCGTTCGGACCCGACGCCGCGTTCTGCAACAACCCGTCGCGGACGCGCGTTTCGAACACCCGCACGAGCCGATCCGGTTGCGGATACGGCAAAGGACGGAGCAGCACCGCGTCCACGACGCTGAACACCGCCGTGTTCGCGCCAATGCCAACCGCGAGGGTGAGCACGGCAACGGCCGTGAATCCGGGCGCGACGCGGAACACGCGCAGCGCGTAGGCGGCGTCCTGTGCGAGTTGCGCGGCATGCTCGCGCGGCGCCGTGCGGAGCAGGTCGGCAACAGTGTCGATCCAGAGTCGCCACACTCTGCGCTCGCGCACGGCATCGCGGCGTTGCGCTTCGAAAGTGCGCTCCATGTCGCGCGCGTAGTCGGCCTGGAAGTCGGCGGGCAACAGTCGCACGAGACGACGGAACAGGCGGATATGGTTCATGGTCCACCCCGGTGGTCAGGCCCGCGACTCATTCGGCGCGCAGCGCGCTCGACGGATCGACGCGCGTCGCACGACGCGCCGGCACGCAGCACGCGACGAACGCGGCGAACAGCAGCAGGCCCGCGGTACCGGCAAACGTCACCGGATCGAGCGGCTCGGTTTCGAACAGCAGCCCTGACAGGAGCCGCGTGACGAGCATTGCGCCCACGAGGCCGATCACCACGCCGGCAATCGCCGGCATCATCCCGTCACGGATGACCATCGTGAGAATGTCCGCGGCTTTCGCGCCGAGAGCCATCCGCACACCGAACTCCCGCGTGCGTTCGGTGATCTGGTACGCGAGCACGCCGTAGGTGCCCACCACGGCGAGGACCAGCGCGATGGCGGCAAAGGTGCTGAGGAGCAACATGTGCAGCCGCCGCTCAGCCACCGACTCCGCAACCACGGCATCCATGGTGAGCACAGCCGAGATGGGCATGTTCGAGTCGAGCGCGCGCACCTGCTGCCGAATGACACCCGCCACTGACGCCGCATCCGCCTCTGAGCGCACGACAACCGTAAACGTGCGCAGCGTCGTGTCCCGCCAGAACGGCCGAAACTGCGCGTGCGGCATGTAGACCTCCGGAACGGCCGACGCGTCCAGGGCGTCCTGCCGAACGTCGCCGACGACTCCCACGATCGTCATCCACGAGCGGTTGTCCCCTGACATGCGGATCTGGCGGCCCACCGGATCGCGGTCAGCAAAAAACGTCCACGCGAGCGTCTCGTTGACCACGACCACGGGAGGCGACTCGGCTCGATCGGTCGCGGCAGGAAACCGCCCGCGCACCAGCCGAATGCCCATCGTCTCGAAATAGCCAGGCGTCACCACCTGCCAGTCGGTCGGACGGTCGGAGCCATGCGGGCCGGGCGTTTCTCCCTCGAGGTAAAAGTCCCAATCGCCACGCTGGCTTTGCAGCGGCAAGCCGGCGACGGCGCCGGCCTGGACCACGCCGGGCGAAGAGCGCACCCCTTCGAGCATGCGGTCGAAGAAACGCACCACCTGCTCCCGTTCGCGGTACCCCTCGAGTGGGATCGACAGTCGTGCCGTGAGGATGCGATCGGTGGTGAACCCGGCCGGCACGCGGACGAGCTTCGTGAAGCTCTGAATGAGCAGCGCGGCTCCCACGAGCAGAACGAGGGCGAGCCCCACTTGTGCGGTGACGAGCGCCGCGCGTACGCCCCTCCGCATCGACGTGCGGCCGCCGCGATCGGCATGAAGCGTAGGCGCGGCGTCCTTGTGCGCCAACTGCCACGCGGGCAAGCTGCCGAACACGATGGCTGTCGCGATCGCAACCGCCGCGGTGAAGCCGAGAACCACGGGATCGAGGCTCACCTCGGTGACCCGTGGAATACCAGCCGCGGACCCCGATATCGCCGCGACGAGCGCTCTCGCCAGCAGCACGCCGGCGCCGGCGGCGGCTGCCGACAACACCACACTTTCCGTGAGCACCTGCCTGACGAGCCGCGCGTGACTTGCGCCAAGCGCCTTGCGCACCGCGATTTCCTTCGCCCGCACCGTGCCGCGCGCGAGCAGCAGGTTGGCGACGTTAGCACAGGCGATCAGGAGCACGAGGCACACTGCCCCGAGCAGGATCATCAACGGCCGGCGGACCTCGCCCACAACTTCCGTCTGCAGCGGGAAGAGCGTTGCGCCGTATTCCGCGTCGTACTCGCCGGAGTTCTCCCGCTGGAACACCGTCGTGGCGGCGTCCAGTTCCGCCTCCGCCTGCGCCAGCGTGAAGCCGTCGCGCACGCGGGCAAGCGCCGAGATGTAATGCTGGCCGCGCTCGTTCCGCGTCGCCGCGGGATCCAGTGTGAGCGGCACGATCGCCGCCGACCGCTGCAGCGAACCAAATTCGTCCGGAGTCACGTAGTCGGGAGGCAATACGCCGATGACGGTATGCGGCTCGCCATTGAGCGTCAGCGCCTGGCCAAGCGCGTCCGGTGATCCGTTGAAGAGCCGCACCCACAAATCATGCGTGAGCAGCACCACGCGACCGCTGCCAGGCAGTTCTTCCTCCGGCGTAAAGACACGGCCGATCTGCGGATTGACCCCGAGCACGCGCAGGGCGTTGGCGGTCATGTCGGTGGCAAGCAGCCGCTCGGGCTCGCCGCGGCCAGTCACGTTGATCGCGACCTTCGAAAATCCCGCCACTTCCACGCTGCGCAGCCGCTCGCGAAAATCGAGGAGCTCGGGATTCGACAAGGCGGCCTTGTCGGATCCTTTCCAGTGGTTCCAGAGCATGGCCACTGACTCGGTATGCGCATAGGGCAGCGGACGCAGCAGCACCGCGTTGACGACACTGAAGATGGCGGTGTTCGCGCCGATGCCGGCGGCCAACGTGAGGACGGCGATGCCGGTGAACGTCGGCGTCCGTCGCATCAGCCGCAGCGCGTAACCGACGTCTTGCTTCAGTTGCGCGATGTGCTCGCGCGGCGCGGTCCGCACCAGGCCGACGATCGTGTCCCACCAGAGGCGCGCGAGCCCGCCGCTCGACTGTGCTTCGCGCTGCTGCGCGGTGAACGTGCGCGCCATCTCGGATTCGTAGTCAGCGCGGAATTCTTCAGGAAACAAGGCACGAACGAGACGACGGAACCACCGGACGTGCGTGGACATGGGATCCCCTGTGTTCGTTAAGCCGTCCGCGGCTTCCGGGTGAGCAGCTTCGCGCGCGCCTGGTCAACGGCCTCTTCCATGCGCTCCGCCTCCGCTAACGTCACCGCACGGCCGTTCTCCGACAGCCGGTAATAGCGGCGCCGCTCGTCGTCGAGTGCGGGGTCCGGCCGCTCATCGCATTCGACAATGAGCCCGTCCTGCACGAAACGTTTGATGAGCGCGTACAGCGTGCCCGCGCTGAGACGCACCTTGCCGTCGGTCCGGCGGTGCACCTCCTTGATGATGGCGTAGCCGTGCTTCTCGCCATCGGCAAGTGCCACAAGCACCTGGAACATGGCCGGGGTGAGCGGCAGGTACGGGTTGGGGTCGAAGCTGCGTTTACCCATAGCCGGCAGACTATAGCGACACTCGATAGAGTGTCAAGAACACCGTTATAGACGGGCGCGCCAGGCGAAAGGTTGCGTGGGAATCTGGTGGCGCGCAGGGGCGGAGGGCGTGGGGCGGAGGCTAAAAAAGCGCGGGCGCGCTGGACCAGCGGCGCTCGTGCTCGAGCAGCCACTGCTTGCGGTCGAGACCGCCGCCGTAGCCGGTCAGCGTGCCGGTGGATCCGATGACGCGGTGGCAAGGAACGATGATCGCGAGCGGGTTGGCGCCATTCGCCAAGCCGACGGCGCGGGCACCATGCCGCAGGCCGAGGTCGGACGCAAGCTCGCCATACGACCGGGTGTGGCCCGGCGGAATGTTCAGCAGCAATGCCCAGACGCGACGCTCGAACTCCGTGCCGTGCATCGCGAGCGGCACCGCACGCGAGTCGGCCGAGGCGCCGACAAAATACGCCGCGAGCCACGCCGCGGTTGTGTCGAGCACCGGGTTCGACCCGTCTTCAACCGTATGTGGAGGGAACCACCGTTCGCGACGCGTATCGAGACGATGATGTCGATCCTCCTTGCCGAACTCGAGCGCGACCAGGGCCCCGTCGCTGGCGAGCGCCAGCATCGGCCCAACCGGGGTGTCGATCGTGCGCCGTCGCAGGATCACGCGTCTATTCTCCGCGCCGCGCGAGCCATTCGTCTACTGAGAACCGGCCCGCCCCATGGAACAGGAGAAACAGCGCCACGGCGAGCATGGCCAGCGGCGGCATGTCGGCCGCGAGCGGCGTATGGCGATGCGCGATACCAAACGCGAACAGGAAGTTGATTACCATCACGGCCGCCGCCAGTCTCGTCGCAGCACCGAGGAGGTAGAGGAATCCGCAGACGAACTGCGCGTAGGCGGACACGTACGACCCGGCCACCCCGTACGGAAATCCGTTCCTGGTGATGAACTGCTGGAACTCGACCATCCGCTCGTGGTCGAACACGTTGTCCTGCGTGCCGTAAATCAGCCAGAACCCAAAGGCGAGCCGGATGAAGATGACGCCCCACTCGCGGCGGCGGTCGAACCAGCTGAACATGGCCTTGAGCATACGGGCTTCTGACGCATGAGCCGAAGGACTGGCTTTGCCCTTGCTCAAAGAGCCGCGGGGAACGGAGGGACGTATGCGGATCAAACTCAAGAAATTGCGCGATCAGGTGATTGTCATCACCGGTGCGTCGAGCGGCATTGGGCTGACGACCGCCGAAGTGGCCGCTGAAGCGGGCGCGCGCGTCGTGTTGAGCTCGCGGAACGAAGCCGATCTTCGCAACGCCGTCGATCGCATTCGCTCATCGGGCGGCCGCGCGACCTACTTCGTGGCTGACGTCTCGGACGTGGAGGCCATGGAGGACCTGGCCAACCATGCCGTCAATGAGTTCGGCGGCTTCGACACCTGGGTGAACAACGCCGGCCTCGGCCTCTACGGTCGCACGACCGACGTGCCGCTCGCCGACAAGCGGCGCCTCTTCGACATTAATTTTTGGGGCGTGGTGTACGGCTGTCGCGCCGCGCTGCGGCACATGCGCACGCGCGGCGGAGCGCTGATCAATGTCGGGTCGATGGTGTCCGATCGCGCCTCACCACTGCTCGGGATCTACAGTGCATCGAAACATGCGGTCAAAGGCTACACCGACGCGTTGCGGATGGAGCTGGAACACGAAGGCGTGCCGGTGGCTGTGACGCTGGTGAAACCAGCGGCGATCAACACGCCGTTCATCGAGCATGCGGGCAACTACATGGAGGCGGAACCGGAATTCCCACCGCCGATCTACGCGCCGGAAGTTGCCGCGGAGGCAATCCTCCGCTGTGCCGCGCGGCCGACGCGCGACATCACCGTTGGCGGCGCCGGCCGCGTGATCACCGCGATGAGTGCCGTCGCGCCGCGACTGACGGACCTCTACATGGAATCGACAATGTTCGAGCAGCAGAAGAGGGACGAGGCGCCGCACTCGGGCAGCGCGCTCTATTCACCGCAGCGCGACGGCCGACGGCGCGGGCCAAGCCAGCGTGTCACGCTGCGCCGCAGCGCGTACACACGAGCCGTCTTATCCGATGTCGGCCGCGTGCTGCCGTTCATCGCGGTCGGCGCGATTGTGGCCGCGGGCCTGGGCGCGCGCGCGCAGCAGCAGGCTAACGCACGATCGTGATCGACGTGGCGCGCAGGTAGGAACCCACCTCCTGAACCGCGCGCGCGGTGGCTTCGTCCACCTTCCATTGCCGCTGCGCGACCTCGATTCGCGGGGCCGGTTGCATCCGGCCCACGATCGCGACGCGGGCGCCCGGTGCGAGCGTGACCGGCCGCTCGGACACGATGAACACGGGTTCCTCGTCGATCTCGCCGGCCCAGAACGTGCGGTCGCTCGTGAGTTGACGCACCTCAATACTCGCGAGCGACGCCTCGCGATCCGCATTCACTCCCATCGTCCCGGCGGCGCCGGGCTCACGCTCGCCCGGTGCTCCGACGCGGAGCAGCGCGATGAGCGCCAGCACCGCGACGATGGCCGCGGGCACCCCCAGGACAACCGCGCGTCGCCTCCGCGGTTTCACCACTTCGGCCACGGGTCACCTCCAAACACCTCAACCGCTGCATCAAGTGTGCCTACAATGTGGGAAGAATGAGCGCAACAGAAACGATCGAAGCAGAAGGCCACCTCATCGATTCGGGGCACCTGAGCGCCATCTTCGACAAGGTGATCGAGCACCACGGCGCATTCGAGATTCTTCTCTTCGACATCGGGCGTACCAACGACGCGGTATCCCGGATTCAGATGCGCCTCACGACCGCGGACGAACGGACGCTCGAGACGCTGCTGCAGGAATTGACCGGTTTCGGGTGCCATACGGTAGCGGAGGTTGACGCGCTGACGAAACCGGCCGAGAAAGACCGGTGCGTGCCCGAGGATTTCTACTCCACGACCAACCATCGAACCCACGTGCGGCTGGCCGGCCGGTGGGTGGAGGTCGAGGCGCAGCGCATGGACGCGGTGATTGTCGTTTCGGGTGAAAAGCCGGTGTGCCGGAAACTCCGCGACGTGAAAGCAGGTGAGGCCGTCGTGTGCGGCCACGAAGGGATTCGCGTCACGCCCGGGTTCCGTGAACGCGACCGGCTGGGGTTCGCGTTCATGAGCAATGACGTGTCATCCGAGCGACGCGTCGAAGGAAGTGTGACCCGGATTGCCGCGATGTTCCGCGACGTGAAGCGGAACGGCGGCCGGATCGCGGTTGTCGCCGGGCCGGTCGTCGTCCACACCGGCGGCGTCGAGCATTTCTCCGAGCTGATTCGGCGAGGGTTCGTGGACGTGGTGCTCGCCGGGAACGCGCTGGCCGTGCACGATATCGAATACGCCCTCTCCGGCACATCCCTGGGGATCGATCTTGCGGCCGGGGCGCCTGTCGAACAGGGGCACCGGAACCACATGGCGGCCATCAACACGGTCAACCGGGCGGGCGGCGTCCGCCAGGCTGTCGAAACTGGAGTCCTCACCTCTGGCGTCATGTACGAATGCGTGAAGCACGGGGTCGAGTACGTGCTGGCCGGGAGCATCCGCGATGATGGCCCGCTTCCCGACACCCTCATGGACCTCGTCCGGGCCCAGGACGAATACGCCCGCGCGTTGAGCAAAAATGTGCAATTAGTGCTGATGTTGTCCTCGATGCTCCACAGCATCGGGGTAGGCAACATGCTCCCATCCTGGGTGCGCGTGGTGTGCGTGGACATCAATCCCGCTGTAGTTACAAAGCTGAGCGACCGAGGATCAATGCAGACAGTGGGCGTCGTCACCGATGTGGGGCTGTTTCTGCACCACCTGGCGTCGCAACTGGCAGAGGGCACGGCACGATGAATCGCGAATGGGTCACGCTGGCGTTCGGCGTTCTCCTGGTTTCCGTGGTAGCGGTGGTCAGCGTGTGGCAAAACTACCCGTCCGAGGACGCAGCAACGGCCGACGTGCCGACGATGCAGGCACCAAGCGAGTCGCCCGTCGAGACACCGGCCCAGCAACCGGCCACAGCCTCCGCTCCGGCGCGAGCGACGTCTCAGCCTGCGGCAAGCGCACCGGCAGCGCCACGCAGCGATGCCCGGCTGCAGGTCGTCCACAAGCACCGGTTCGGCGACTGCCAAGGCATCCTGAGCGCCCAGCCGGGCGCGCTGACCTACTCCACCGACCACAAGGAAGATGCGTTCCGCGTGGCGTTCGCCGAGGTGGACGCGTTCGACCTCGACGCGGACAAGAAGAACCTGCGCATCCGCCGTCGTGGCGGCAAGACGTGGAACTTCACCACACGCGACGGCGGCACGGCTCTCACGACGTTCCACAAAGACGCAACGGCGCGGCTGCGGCGGTAGCGCGGCGCGCGCT